>Ga0073900_10001611_pt1 | contig 12423 bp, 13 predicted proteins | sample KloWWTmetKNB5Kit_FD_66666 | JGI IMG/M metagenome (GOLD analysis project Ga0073900, IMG submission 66666) | Active sludge microbial communities from Klosterneuburg, Austria, studying microevolution and ecology of nitrifiers - Klosterneuburg... | ecosystem: Engineered > WWTP > Aerobic digester >...
CATGAACTTTATCGCCGCCGAGGCAGATGTTCAGAGTTACCACACCATGAGCCACTCCGTCATTTCAAGTTCAATGGTCATTCTCGATCCGGCAGATCCCGTGCTGCCACAGGCATATCGGCGATCACTTGAGGCAATGAGCCCTTTTCCGACGGCGATGCTATGGAAAGTTCCCTCGATCAATGGTGTGACAGGCTTGCCGCTGGCGCGGCGCAGTATGCTTGATCCGGTTTTTTTGACGGAAACTATCGGTACCGAGACCAATCGTCCCGGCCTGCGACTGATGGATATTCTGGGAGTTCGCTACATTTCGGTGGATGGACTTTTCCCCACTCCTGGACTGCACCTACATTGGCAGGATAAATCCCAAAGTTTGTTCATCATGAAAAACGATTATGCGAAACCGCGCTTCCAGATATATTGGAATGCCGAAGTTGTAAATACACCAGAGCAGGCGCTGGCGGGTTTGAAGGCAGCGCAGAGCGAGAAAATTTTTATTGAAAAGTATCGCGGGGAACATTTGACGCTGCCGACGGGATGCGCAACGTGTGCAGAAACGAAGCCGGCGATCGAAGTGATCGAATCGCAGGCGATGCGCTACCGGGTGAATGTAAACATGCCGAGGGAAGGCTGGCTGTTTCTGGCGGATGCGAACTATCCAGGCTGGGAAGCGATGGTGAATGGGAAGGCGCAGCCGGTGTATAGCGCACAGGTGCTGGGCAAGGCGGTGAGGCTTCAGGCCGGCCGCAACCAGGTGACAATTCGCTATGTGCCCAGAATGTTTTACTTCGGTGCGGGGCTGTCGGGCCTGACGCTCGTGCTGGTGCTGCTCATTCTGTTCTGGCATCCTGTCCGGCGGTATCTGGGGCGTAATATGGAGAAGGCATGAGCAAGAAAATTCTGGTTGTCGATGACGAACCAAACATCATATTCTCACTTGAATTTCTCTTGCAGAGGGAAGGTTACCAAGTGGCGGCCGCCGCCAATGGTGAGGAAGCATTGCGGCAGATCACAGAGTTTCAGCCAGACATGATTCTGCTCGACGTCATGTTGCCGAAGAAAAACGGCTTTGAGGTTTGTCAGGAAATTCGGTGTAATCCAGCCTGGTCGTCAATCAAGATCGTCATGTTGACGGCGAAGGGGCTCGATACCGAAATGCAGAAAGGGCTGGCGCTTGGTGCGGATGCCTATATGACCAAGCCATTTTCAACCATGGAACTAATGGCGCTGGTAAGGAAGCTTCTGGAAACGGGTGAATAAAATCCTGAAATCCGCGAGAGGATTTCCGCTGCCGTTGTCTGACGAGAATCATGGACGTGCCACCCCGAAGATCTGGCGGCATTGCGCTACCAGCGAAGGTGCCAGTAGGGTATCAGAGCGAGTCTGTTAGTAGGCGGCGAGAAACCGGTCGAGCGAATCGGTCAGTGTCTTGAGATCGCCTTCAATCATCAGAATCACCAGATGGCAGGCGAAGCTGCGTTGCTCGAGGCTGAAGTTGACTTCGACCAGCAGGGCGTTTTTCCAGTCCATCGAATCGGCTGGCAGCAACTTCTCGATGGGAACCTGATCGGCGATCAGGGAGGGCGCCGAAAATCCGATTTCGGCTTTCATCTGCTCGGCGATGCCTCTGAGGCAGGCGCCGATAATGATATTACTGACATCAAGCAGCAATTCCTGCTCGGATGTGTGATCGATGTCGTGCTCGTAGCCCATCAGGTCGGCCAGATCGCTGCATCGCTGCTCACCGAAAATAACTACGGCTTCGCCGCGGAGGATGCTGTGAAATGCCTGCCGCACCGCCGAGATATTGCCCGGGCCGACAGTCCGCAGCAGCGCGGCGGCGACGTTGTCGGGTTGCATAGTGACGATCTTCGGAATCGACAATATGACAAAGTGGTCGAGCAGTTGCGCGATTGACGCACCGGCCTGTCCCATCCCGATATTGGCAATTTCCTGCAGCGCTTCCTGCTGCTCCTGGGTAAGTATGGAGTTAGAGGACAATTCCGTACTCCTTGAGAATAGCTTCAACTTTCTGCGCATCCACCGGCTTCTTGATGAAGGATATCGCCCCCAGACCGAGTACCCGTTCTTGCGCGCGCGGCTGGATATCCGCCGAAACCACGATGACCAGGCAGTTGAGGTCTTCCTTGCGCAATGTTTCGAGTACTTGATAGCCATCCATTTCCGGCATGGTCAGGTCAAGAAACATCACGTCAATCTTGCCTGTGCGATAGGCGGCTATGGCTTCGGCGCCGCTGCCTACCTGCGTGACTTCAATGTCCCAATTCTCCGGCAGCGAGCGCATCAACATCTTGCGCGCCATCGGCGAATCATCGACGACCAGAACCGAAACAGTCATAGGTAACCCCTGATTTATTGAATGCCTGAAAGGCTTAATCTTACCCGGAAGTTTGCCAGCATTGCAGAAAATGTTGGTTTTGCGGCGCAGTTTACATCCAGGTTTTCAGGAACAACATCATTGCGCTTCGTCGATCATTTTCTTCGTCATGGTTTCAACCTCGTCAGCAATTTTGCGCAATCCTCCGTCATCGGAGAGCGACGCAAGAATGTTTGCTGGCGCGATCATGCCGATACGGGTTTTGCCCTGTTCGGTATATACCGAGATGCGGCAGGGCAGTGCCATATTCAGGCGCATGTCGATCGCCAGCACATTCGCGGCTTGCTGCGGGTTGCAAACTTCGAATACCTTGCACTGCTCCGTGAAAGGCATACCCTTGCTGCGCAGCGTCGTACCGATATCATGAATATGTAGCACGCCGAAGCCGTTGCGCTTGACGGCGGCCTCAAGGTCGGACGAGGCCTGATCGAAGGATTTACCGGTTTCCATGATGTAGTACATGCATCACCTCGTTTTTATCAGATGGATTTAAACAACTTCCAATTGTGCCATTTTTCGTTCTGTAATTCCCGACTGACTGGCAACCTTCCGCAAGCACTGTCTTTTTCGATCGGCTGCCTTTCATGGAGGATGCTGCCAGCGTTCTTGGTCGTTATTTGATGTGTATCAATTGAGAAGCGTTCTCATTTGCTATAATCGACACCATGAAATTCGCAAAATATCTTCTCAGTGATCTTCATCCCGGTCAGGAGGCCGTGATTGACGCCGTGCACGCCGATGAGGCATTGCATCACCGACTTGCCGCACTGGGCTTTCGGATTGGTCGCAGCGTGCTGCTGTTGCGGCGGGGAATATGGGCCGGGCCGTTGCATGTGCGCCTGGGTGCAACCGATGTGATGCTGCGTCGTGCGGAGGCAGGTTTGATCTCTGTCCGTTCGAAGTGAAGCGCATTGCGTTGCTCGGCATGCCCAACACGGGCAAGTCGACGCTGTTCAACCGGCTGACGGGATCGTCTGCACGCGTTGCCAACTGGGCCGGCGTCACGGTCGATCTGGCCAGCGCAAAAATCCTCCTCGGTGGGCATATGGCCGAGGTGGTCGATCTGCCAGGTATCTATGATCTGCACGGGTTTTCGGATGACGAGAAGGTCGTCCGGCATTTTCTCGAAGCGCATCCGATCGATCTTGTTGCCATCGTTGTGAATGCGACGCAGATCGAGCGCCAGTTGCCGCTGGTTCTGCAGGCCCGGTCACTGGGGCTGTCTGCCGTTTTGTTGTTGAACATGGCCGACGAGGCGAAGCGTCAGGGCATGCAGATCGATACCGCAAGACTTGCTGCCAGGCTGGGTTTTCCGGCAGTGTTGATTTCCGCAAAGTATGGTCTCGGTCAGGCCGAGGCGCTGTGCACTCTTGCACAGACCGTCGACACCTTTGTCGAATCCGTTCCGGTGCGTTACGGTATCTTGAAGTCGGTCCTTTCCGATGATGCGCGTATCGAACGGGAAACTGCTGAAATGATGACGGAAGCGGTATCGATTCCCGTGCAGTTATCGGAACGGATTTCCGATCGTATCGATCGTCTGGCGCTGCATCCATGGTTCGGTTTGCCGCTGTTCTTCATCGCGATGATGCTGATGTTCCAAGCCGTGTATTGGCTTGGTGTGCCGCTACAAACCGGATTGGCGCAGATCTTCGATGAATTGCGTCAGGTTGTGCTGGAACCGCTGGCCGCCATGCTGCCTGATTTTCTGCATAGTCTGCTGCTCGACGGCGTGTTTGCCGGTTTCGTCACTGTCGCGGCATTTGTTCCTCTGATCGTACTGTTTTTTCTGTTCATGGCGTTGATCGAGGACAGTGGCTATCTCGCCCGCGCTGCGTTCCTCACGGATGCGCTGATGGCCAGGCTCGGTCTCGACGGACGCAGCTTCGTTATGGTACTGATGGGCTTTGGCTGTAATGTGCCGGCACTGATGGGCACGCGCGTGATGCGCGAGCGACCGCTGCGCCTGTTGTCGATGCTGGTGATTCCCCTGTCGCTGTGCTCGGCACGCCTTCAGGTCTTCATGTTTATCATATCGGCAATATTCACGCCGGTGCAGGCACCGTGGGTACTTTTCGGCATGTATCTGATGAGCTTCGTGGCGATGATTCTCACCGCATTGCTTTTTCGCAAGCGTTTTCGCAGCAATGAGCCCTTTGTCGTCGAACTGCCACCGTGGCGTCTGCCGATGCTCCGTCAGGTGTGGATGCGCGGCTGGCTCGAAGTGCATCACTTCCTGATGCGGGCCACACGTTTCATCGTTTTCGGCGTGATCGCCGTCTGGCTATTGACCCACCTGCCGCTCGGCGTCGCACCCGGTAGCCCGGAAACGCTGGCAGGTCATCTGGGCCGCCTGTTCGCGCCGGTACTTGCACCGATCGGTATCGATGAAAAACTCACCGTGGCGCTGCTCTTCGGCTTTGTCGCCAAGGAGGTGATGATCGGTGCTTTCGCTGTCATCTATGGACTCTCGGGCGATGCGCTGGTGCATGAATTTGCGCACAGCATGAACTGGCTGCATGCCATCAGCTTCATGCTGTTCACCCTGATCTATACGCCGTGCATCTCGGCGATTGCCACCATTAAGGTTGAATCGCGCAGCATGCGTTTTGCCGCACTGTCCGTGGTTTGGCCATTGATACTGGCCTGGTCGACGAGCTTCGTTTTTTACCAGGGCGTGCGCTGGATGACCTCTGCTACTGGTTGAGCGCAGGAACGAGGAGGGGAGGAGGCGCTTTGCGCCCCTCCATCGTCCATTTACTTATTTACTGCGGCGCTGCATGCGCTCACGGCGTTGCTCGGCTTGGTGACCAAAGAGTTTGTCGGCGGCGGTGCGCTGTTCTGGCGTTAGCGCGGCATACAGATCCTTCAGTGCGCCGTGCATGGTTTCCATTTGGCTCAGGCGCTGCTTCATGAATTCGATACCCTTTTCCATGCGCTCAGGCGCCGGGATAGGGGCTGCAGCCGTCGTGGCAGAAGCGCCTTGCCAAAGTTTTTCGCGCATCGCCTGCGCGTCTGAGGCCTGTTGCTTGCGCTTGCCGGCAAAGGCTTGCCAGGCACCTTCCTGCGCGGCGGTGATTTTCAATTCACCCTTGATCTTCTCAAGATGCTTGTCGATCATCGCCGGCAGGTTTGCTGCATCCTTGCCACCTCTTCTTCCCATTCGGCCATCCATGCCGTGCATGCCCCCCATGCCGCCGTCGTACATGCAGCCGCCAGAGTAATTGCCGGAAGAGTCATTCGCATATGCCGCACCGACAATGCCCAGCGAACCGGCGATGGCGATGCTGATAAGAACCTTCTGGATACGTTTCATGGTGTTTCTCCTGTTGAAATTTATCTGATTAAAGGATTTGTTCCCGTGCGCATTCGAACAGCCGGATGCCATAAAAGGATTTCCTTTATAGCAATTTTTGTAAGTGTTTGTGACGAGTATCCGGAAAAGGCCTTAAATCGAGTGTGTGTGAGAAAAATCAGCGATGTGGCGCTTCAGCGGAGACTTGCTGAGGTCTTTCGATTTCACGGAGCACGATGAGCAATTATCCTCGTCGTTGGTTTGACGGTCTAGTGGATTTGTTCGTCCGGGTGTGTTTTCAAGGGGGCCCTGGAAAGCGGCATTAAAGACAAGGCAGGGGAAATGCTATGTCACGATCCGGTAACAATTCTTCATTAAAGTGAAAGCCTGTTCCTACAAGAGAAGAGATCAGCCATGAATTTCACGTCATTCCGGAAATATTTTCCGGCAGCATTGGCAAGCGTTGTGATGTCCCTGCCAGTTCACGCCGCTGAAGTCACCGGCGCCGGCGCTTCGTTTCCTGCGCCGCTCTATGCCAAGTGGGCGGACGCCTACCAAAAGGCTACCGGTAACAAGGTCAATTACCAGTCGATCGGTTCCGGTGGCGGCATCAAGCAGATCACCGCAAGGACCGTCGACTTCGGTGCCTCCGACATGCCGCTGAAACCGGCCGACCTCGATAAGGATGGCCTGATGCAGTTCCCGACGGTGATTGGCGGCGTCGTCCCGGTGGTCAACATCGAAGGCATCAAACCGGGCGACCTGCGTCTGAGCGGAGCGGTACTGGCGGAGATCTTCCTCGGCAAGATCCAGAAGTGGAACGATAAGGCCATCGTCGCCCTCAACCCGAAACTCGCGCTGCCCGATCAAGCTATTGCCGTGGTGCATCGCGCCGACGGTTCCGGCACCACCTTCATTTTCACCAACTATCTGTCCAAGGTCAGTCCGGAATGGAAAAGCCGGATCAGCGAGGGCACTGCGGTGCAGTGGCCGGCCGGCGTCGGTGGCAAGGGCAATGAAGGCGTCGCGGCTTTCGTGCAGCGTCTGAAGGGCGCCATCGGCTACGTCGAATACGCCTACGTCAAACAAAACAAGCTGCCGCATACCCTGCTGCAGAATGCTGCCGGCAATTTCATTGCTCCCGACGAAACGGCATTCAAGAGTGCGGCGGCGGGTGCCAACTGGAACAAGTCGGCGTTCTACGAAATCCTCACCGACCAGTCGGGCAAAGATGCCTGGCCGATCACCGGCGCCACCTTCATCCTGATGCACAAGCTGCAGGACAAGCCGCAGCAGGGCGCAGAAGCGCTGAAGTTTTTCGAATGGTCTTTCCGCAACGGTGGAAAGATGGCCGATGAACTGGACTACGTCGCCCTGCCGGAGAGCCTGATCAAACTGATTCACACTTCCTGGAGCAACCTCAAGGATGGCGCCGGCAAGGCTGTCTGGGCTGGCAAGTAAGCGCCATTTTCAGCAACGGAGAGGATGATGTCAGCATCACGTCAGCAGCGCAGCCTGGGTGATTGGGTGTTTTTTAACCTGACGCGCCTGTTCGCGGTGCTGACCTTGCTGATGATGGTTGGCATCATCGTTTCGTTGCTGATTGGTGCCTGGCCATCGTTGCGCGAATTCGGCCCTGGCTTCCTCTGGAGTGCCGAGTGGAATCCGCCACTCAACAGGTTCGGTGCGCTGGTGCCGATATATGGCACGCTGGTCACGTCCCTGATCGCCCTGATCATCGCCGTGCCGGTCAGTTTCGGCATTGCCCTGTTTCTCACGGAGCTCTCGCCGCGCTGGTTGCGTCGCCCTCTGGGTATCGCCATCGAATTGCTTGCCGGGATTCCCAGCATCGTCTACGGTATGTGGGGACTCCTCGTATTTTCCCCGCTGTTCGCCGATTATTTCCAGCCGGCGCTGGCGGCAACTCTTGGTCAGGTGCCGCTGATCAAGGGGCTGTTCGAGGGCCCGCCGATCGGCATCGGTCTGCTGTGTGCAGGCTTCATCCTGGCCATCATGATCATTCCCTTCATCGCCTCGGTAATGCGCGACGTGTTCGAAATCACGCCACCGATGCTCAAGGAATCTGCCTATGCCCTCGGCGGCACTACCTGGGAAATCGTCTGGAATGTTGTCCTGCCCTACACCAGGGTCGGCGTCGTCGGCGGTATCATGCTCGGCCTCGGTCGTGCGCTGGGAGAGACCATGGCGGTCACCTTCGTCATCGGCAATTCCAGTCTGCTCGATAACTCATCCCTGTTCGCCCCCGGTAACAGCATCACCTCGGCACTCGCCAACGAGTTTGCCGAGGCGACGCCGGGTCTGCATACCGCAGCGCTGATTGAACTGGGTCTGATCCTGTTCCTGATCACCCTGACCGTGCTGGTGATCTCAAAATTGTTGCTGCTGCGCTTTGTCCGTCAGGAAGGATCGCGGACATGATGAATCTGAAACTCAGACGTCGCTGGATCAATCGCGTCGCGCTGATGCTGTCGATACTGGCCATGGCGTTTGGCCTGCTCTGGCTGATCTGGATTCTCTCGACGACCCTGCAGCTCGGTATGAGCGGTTTGTCATGGACCCTGTTTACCCGGATGACGCCGCCGCCGGGCGGCGAGGGCGGTCTGGCGAATGCCATCGTCGGTAGCCTGGTGATGGTCGGCCTGGCAACCGCCATCGGTACGCCGATCGGTGCACTGGCCGGCGTGTATCTTGCGGAATACGGTCAGCGCAGCTGGCTTGGCCATGCCACGCGCTTCATCAACGACTTGCTGCTGTCGGCGCCGTCGATTGTTATCGGCCTGTTCGTCTATGCGGTGTATGTTGAACGGACCAGCAAGTTCTCGGCCTTTGCCGGCGTCATCGCCCTGGCACTGATCGTGGTTCCGGTGGTGTTGCGTACCTCCGAGAACATGCTGCGCCTGGTACCGGACAGCCTGCGCGAAGCGGCCTTCGCCCTCGGTGCGCCGCAGTGGAAGATCATCCTCCGCGTCACCTTGCCGGCGGCGCGCGCGGGCATACTCACTGGAATATTGCTCGCCGTGGCGCGCATTTCCGGAGAGACAGCGCCGTTGTTGTTTACCGCGCTGTCCAATCAGTTCTGGAGCCTGCGCCTCGATGAACCGATGGCCAACCTGCCGGTGACCATCTTCAAGTTCGCCATGAGCCCCTTCAAGGGTTGGCAGGAACTGGCCTGGGCGGGTGTGTTCCTGATTACCATCGGTGTGCTCGGTCTGAACATTGTCGCGCGGCTCATGTTCCGCTCACCGAAACACTGAGCAAGCAAAATTCTCAAGCAGAAGACAAATCATGAATGACATCGATATCACGCCGCTTGAATCGACTTCGCAGATTTCGATCCGCCGCCTGAACTTCCATTACGGAAAATATCAGGCACTGAAGAACATCCAGCTGGATGTCATGAGTCACCGGATCACTTCGTTCATTGGTCCGTCGGGCTGCGGAAAATCGACGCTGTTGCGCACCCTGAACCGCATGTACGACCTGTACCCGGACCAGCGTGCTGAAGGGGAAATCCTTTTCGACGGCAGCAACATCCTCGACCGTGGCGTCAACGTCAATGACCTGCGTGCCAAAATCGGCATGGTATTTCAGAAGCCGACGCCGTTCCCGATGTCGATTTACGAGAACATCGCCTTCGGCGTTCGTCTGCACGAACAATTGTCCAGAATCGAAATGGACGACCGGGTTGAATGGGCGCTGCACAAGGCCGCACTGTGGGATGAAGTCAAGGACAAGCTGCAGCAAAGCGGCATGAGCTTGTCGGGTGGGCAACAGCAACGTCTCTGCATTGCCCGGGGAATTGCCGTGAAGCCGCGCGTCCTGCTGCTTGACGAGCCAACCTCGGCGCTCGATCCGATCTCGACCATGCGTATCGAGGAACTCCTCAACGAACTGAAGGATGACTTTACAATTGTCATCGTCACCCACAATATGCAGCAGGCGGCGCGTGTTTCGGACTTCACTGCCTATATGTATCTGGGCGAACTGATCGAGTTCGGCGTGACCGACGAGATATTCCTCAAGCCGAAGATGAAGCAGACCGAAGATTACATCACCGGCCGTTTTGGCTGAAACGACCGCAAGGAGGCAGCATGTTCGTTAGCGACCATTCATCCAAACAGTTCGATCAGGAACTCGGCCAGTTGCGCACGCGGGTGCTGCAAATGGGTGGGCTGGTCGAGAAGCAGATTGTCGATGCGATCGACGCCTTCGGCGAGGGCGATCTCGCAGCCATGGAGCGGGTCGAGAACGACGACCATCGCGTCAATGCGCAGGAAGTCGGCATCGACGAGGCGTGCGCCCTGATCATCGCTCGCCGTCAGCCTGCCGCCGGCGATCTGCGCATGTTGATGGGCATCAGCAAGATCGTCACTGACCTCGAACGCTGCGGCGACAAGGCCGCCAAGATCGCCCGGAAATCGAAACTGACCTACGAATACGAGATGCTGCGCATCCCCTGCGTCAACGACATCCGCGAGATGGGGCGGATCGCGGTGGCGCTGTTGCACATGGCGCTTGATGCATTCGCGCGTCAGGATGCCGTCGCGGCGGCGGTGATTGTCCGCGACGATCTGGAAATCGACGAGAAATTTCAGTCGATCACACGTCAGCTGATCACTTTCATGATGGAAGATCCACGGATGATTTCGATCTCGCTGGAAATCCTCTTTATCGCCAAGGCTGTCGAGCGCGTTGGCGACCACGCCAAGAATATCGCTGAGCAGATCATCTACATCGAGCGCGGCACCGATGTGCGCCATGTCACCTTCGATCAACTCGAACGCGAAGCCAAGGGAACGGAAGGCACTGAATGAGCGGCGTAATGCCCCGCGTGCTGGCGGTCGAGGACGAGGCGGCGATCGGTGAATTGTTGAGCATCTCGCTTACTGCGGCGGGATTCGCCGTGGAAGTTGCAACGACCGCCGAGGATGCGCTGAAGTCCATCAATGCGGTCTTGCCCGAGGTGGTGTTGATCGACTGGATGCTGCCGGGCATGTCTGGACTGCAACTGGCCCGCCGCCTGCGCGGCGATCAGCGCACCGCCTGTCTGCCGCTGATCATGTTGACCGCGCGCGGCGGCGAAAGCGATCGTGTGGCCGGGTTGGAATCGGGCGCCGATGACTACATCGCCAAACCGTTCAGTCCGCGCGAACTCGTCGCGCGCATTCGCGCCGTATTGCGGCGGCGTTCGCCGCAGCATGCCGGCGACGCCATCGAAACCGCCGGAGTGCGTCTCGACCCGGCGCTGGTGAGGGTTAGCATCAATGGCGTTGATTACCCGCTCAAGCCCACGGAATTCAAGCTGCTGCGCCTGCTGATGAGCCAGACGGATCGCGTTTTCAGTCGTAGCCAGTTGCTTGATCTGGTCTGGGGTGATCATCGCGAAGTCGAGGAGCGCACGGTGGATGTCTCGGTGCGACGCCTGCGTATCGCCCTCGGCGAGCGGGGCGAGGAACTCGTCGAAACCGTGCGTGGCGTCGGCTATCGTTTTACGGTCAAGGGCTGAACCTATGTCGTTCTGGATCGCACCGGCACTGCGTGTCATAGCGCTGGCATTGGCGGCGCTGGCGCTCGGTCTGGTCTTCAGCGCCGAGGCCGGCTGGGGTTTGCTGGTCGTCGGGCTGCTGGGAACTCACCTTTTTCATCTGCATCAACTGCGGCGTCTGACCGCCTGGCTGGAGCGTATCGATAAGTTGCAACTGGAGGAAGTGCCGGAGTCCTTTGGTAGCTGGGGCAATGCCTACGCCGCGCTGTATCGGTTGCGCCGCGACGATCAGGCTGGACGCGACCGCCTCTCGGCATCCCTGCAGCGCCTCAGCCAGGCGGCCGAAGCCTTACCCGATGGTGTTGTGTTGCTCGACGCCAATTTGCGGATTGAGTGGTGCAACGCCGCCGCGATGCGCCATCTGGGGCTGGATACCGTCCGCGACAACGGTACGCCGATCACCCATCTGGTTCGCGAACCGACCTTCGCCGCCTACGTGCAGGACATTGGTGTCGAGCCGGTCATTCTGAGAAGTTCGCCGACGCCGGGACGCAGCCTCGCACTTTCGTTGATCCCCTTTGCCGAATCCGGCTGCCTGCTGATCAGCCGTGACATCACCGCCATCGAGCTCGCCGACACCGTGCGTCGCGACTTTGTTGCCAATGTCTCGCATGAATTGCGGACCCCGCTAACCGTCATCGTCGGCTTTCTCGAAGGGCTGGTGGACAGCGAGGCTGGACATCCGTCGCCAATCGCCCGACAACTCGCCTTGATGTATGAACAGGCGCAGCGCATGGAAAGACTGGTCAAGGATTTACTGATCCTTTCAGGCCTTGAGGTGAACAACTCCCCGGCGAACGAGGAAGTGGTCGACGTACCGGCAATGCTGGAAACGTTGCTCGAAGAGGGCCGGGCGCTGAGTGCCGGCCGTCATGAACTTGCGCTTGAAGTGTCGGCCGGCGCACTGTACGCCAGCCATGACGAGTTACGCAGTGCCTTTTCCAATCTGATCTCGAATGCAATTCGCTATACGCCAGAGCATGGCTGCGGCTGCATTACCCTGCGCTGGAGCGAGCGCGATGGCCAGCCGTTTTTTGAAGTTGCGGACAGCGGTATCGGTATCGAGCCCGAGCATATTTCCCGACTGACCGAACGATTCTATCGCGTCGACAAGGGACGCTCCTCGGCCACTGGCGGCACCGGGCTCGGCCTGGCGATCGTCAA
>Ga0073900_10001615_pt1 | contig 12382 bp, 9 predicted proteins | sample KloWWTmetKNB5Kit_FD_66666 | JGI IMG/M metagenome (GOLD analysis project Ga0073900, IMG submission 66666) | Active sludge microbial communities from Klosterneuburg, Austria, studying microevolution and ecology of nitrifiers - Klosterneuburg... | ecosystem: Engineered > WWTP > Aerobic digester >...
CAGTCGAACCATGAGCGGATTCCCAACCCTTCCGTTCGTGGTGAGCCAGTCGAACCATGAGCGGATTCCCAACCCTTCCGTTCGTGGTGAGCCAGTCGAACCATGAGCGGATTCCCAACCCTTCCGTTCGTGGTGAGCCAGCCGAACCATGAGCGGATTCCCAACCCTTCCGTTCGTGGTGAGCCAGTCGAACCATGAGCGGAATCACAACGGGTTCCCTCAAGCACCATGCCTGAATCCAAACCCGCTTCGCAGGTAAATGCTGAAACCGGCATGCGCCGAGAGGTGGGTCGCTGGCAGATCGTCGCCTTGTCCATCAATGACGTGATCGGCAGCGGAATCTACCTGCTTCCGGCTGCCGCTGCGGCGTTGTTGGCCGGTGCCAGCATCTGGGCCATCCTGCTGGCCGGATTCGCCGTAGCCTTGCTGGTGCTCTGCTATGCCGCGGCCGCCAGCCATTTCGACAAACCCGGCGGGGCCTATCTCTACGCACGCACGGCATTCGGGCCCTTCATCGGATTCCAGGCCGGCTGGATGTCACTGTTGACGCGCATCACCTCGGTGGCTGCCTTGAGCAATGGTCTGGCGCTGGCGATAACGCATTTCTGGCCGCAGGCCGCAAGCGGACTGACGCGCACACTGATCATCGTCGGTGCACTGGCATTGCTGGCTTGGATCAACCTGATTGGCGTGCGCAGCGCAGCGCGCGCCGGCACCATCCTGACCATCGCCAAACTGCTGCCGCTGCTTTTCTTCATCGTCTACGGCATCGGCTTCATCGACTGGACCATGGCCAAGCCAAGCGGCTTGCCGCATGTCGACGGGAAGAAACTCGGCGAAGCTGCGCTACTGCTGCTGTTTGCCTATGCCGGCTTCGAGAACACCCCAGCCGCCGCGGGCGAGTATCGCAACCCAAAGCGTGATGTGCCGTTTGCGCTGCTCAGCATGATCGCCATCGTCACCACGATTTATGTGCTGGTGCAGTTTGTCGCCCAGGGCACCCTGCCCGGCCTTGCGCAGGCAAAAACGCCGTTGGCGGAAGCGGCGGCCGTGTTTGCCGGGCAAGGCGCGGCCCTGTTGCTCACCGTGGGTGCCGCAGTATCGATACTCGGAACCATCTTCAATTCCACATTGTTCGGCCCACGCTACCTCTACGCGATGGCCGTGGACGGCTTCCTGCCTGCCGTGTTCGCACGCTTGCATCCGCAGTGGCGCACACCGGCAGCTGCGATCCTGGTGCAGACCGCCGTGGCACTGGCCATGGCCTTGAGCGGTTCGTTCGTGCAACTGGCCCTGCTGTCGGTGATCGCGCGATTGTTTGCCTATCTGGCGACTGCCGGCTCGGTGCTCGTGTTGGCGCGCCGCGAGCCCGAACGCGCGGATGTGCTGCGCTTGCCGGGCGGCCCGCTGATTCCGCTCAGTGCCATCGTGCTTTCGCTTGGCCTGTTGGCCAGTGCCACCATCGAAAACCTGGCCATGGGCGCCGCAGCCGTGCTGGTGGGCAGCGTGATCTATGCATTTCGGCGGAAACCTGCCTGATGCACGGCGGTGACTCCGCGCGAGAGCATCGGCCCTGAAACCTGTCCTGAGCTCGACGAAGGGGGCCTCCTACAACAGCCGCTTCGACAGGCGCATCGGCCCTGAAGGGACTCCTGCAGAAGCCGTTCTCGTCTGAGCTGGGGGCGAGCGCAGGAATGAAAGGCTTGCAGTTCCGGTTTTGGGCGCTTTGATTTATCCTGTGCGGCTGATTTTCGCGGTTTTTCCCGGCCAATCGACCCAGGAAAACCTGATCAACCTTGGTTTTCGTCGTTCCCGCGAAGGCGGGAACCCAGTGACTTTGTCCCAACCCGTTGAAGTGCAAAGGCACTGGATCCCGGGCATCGCTTTGCGATTCCGGGATGACGAGCAAAATCAGAGTATCCCCAAGAGCCTGGCGGAACCCTGCCGGTGCCTGGCTTGAGCGTTACTGGTCCATCCCCATTTCGTGCAGGCGCCTGACGCCGCCGCCCTGTTTTCATTCTGGAGTTCCCATGACTACCCAAATCCTCAACGCACTGGGCCTTTCGGCCATCAATTCCGGCACCTATCTCGGCAAGGGCGAGTGGGCAAAGACCAGTGACGCCGGTCTGTTGCAGTCGATCAATCCCAGCACCAACGAAGTGATCGCCGAGGTGCATGCCTCCAGCGAGAGCGATTACGAAACCATCATCACCCGTGCCCAGCAAGCCTTTGCGATCTGGCGCACCACGCCGGCTCCGCGTCGCGGCGAGGCCGTGCGCCTGTGCGGTGAGGCCTTGCGCAAGCACAAGGATGCACTGGGTTCGCTGGTTGCCCTGGAGATGGGCAAGATCAAGCCGGAAGGCGATGGCGAAGTGCAGGAAATGATCGACATCGCCGATTTCGCCGTCGGTCAGTCGCGCATGCTGTACGGCTACACCATGCATTCCGAGCGCCCCGGCCATCGCATGTACGAGCAATGGCATCCCGTTGGACTGGTTGGCGTGATCAGCGCGTTCAACTTCCCGGTTGCGGTGTGGGCCTGGAACTCCTTCCTTGCCGCCATCTGTGGCGACATCACCATCTGGAAGCCCTCGCCGAAGACGCCGCTGTCGGCCATCGCCAGCATGAAGATCTGCAACGAGGCCTTGCGTGCCGCTGGCTTCCCGGACATTTTCTTCCTGTTCAACGATGCCGGTACGGAACTAGCGCAGACCTTCGTTGACGACAAGCGCATTCCGCTGATCAGCTTCACAGGATCGACCAAGGTCGGTCGCCTGGTCGGCGAGCGCATCGCGCAGCGCATGGGTCGCTCGCTGCTGGAACTCGGCGGCAACAACGCCATCATCGTTGACGAAAGTGCGGACTTGAAGCTGGCCATTCCGGCCATCGTGTTCGGCGCGGTCGGCACCTGCGGCCAGCGCTGCACCTCCACGCGTCGCGTGTTCGTGCACGAAGCAATCCATGACGACGTGGTTGCCAGCCTGGTCAAGGCCTACAAGCAGGTCGAAAAGAAGATCGGCGACCCGACGCTCGCCACCACGCTGATGGGTCCGCTCAACAGCCAGGATGCGGTGAAGGGCTATCTTGCTGCAATCGAAAGGGCCAAGGCCAGCGGCGGCAAGGTTGAAACCGGCGGTGCAGCCATCGAGGGCAAGGGCAACTTCGTGCTGCCGACCATCGTCACCGGCCTGAAAAACTCCGACGAGGTCGTGCAGACCGAAACCTTTGCACCCATCCTCTACGTGATGCCGTTCAAGACCCTGGACCAGGCCATCGAACTGCAGAACGCAGTGCCGCAAGGATTATCCTCGGCCATCTTCACGCAGAACCTGAAGGCGGGTGAGCAGTACCTGTCGGCGGCCGGTTCGGATTGCGGCATTGCCAACGTCAACATCGGCACCTCGGGTGCGGAAATCGGCGGTGCGTTTGGTGGCGAGAAGGAAACCGGCGGTGGCCGCGAATCCGGCTCGGATGCCTGGAAGGTCTACATGCGCCGCCAAACCAACACCATCAACTATTCGGACGCGCTGCCGCTGGCGCAGGGCATCAAGTTCGAGTTCTGAGAAGCGCCCGCCGGGCTGGAGTTCCTTCCAGCCCGACACGCCCACGGCATTGATTGCTTGCGCCTGGCTCACTACGCTCGCGCCCAGCGGCGTGAGCCTTGCGATTGGAGTCGGCACCCATGAACACAGCACCGGCCAATACCAGCACGCTTGCAGTTTTCAGCCTGGTGTTCGGCATTCTCTGCTGGTTTGCCCTGCCCTTCGTCGGTGCCGTCGTCGCGGTGGTATGCGGGCATGCCGGTCGCCGGGAAATCCGTCGCGCGCCGCCGGGGTCCATTCAGGGCGATGGACTGTGCCTGGCCGGCCTGATCCTTGGTTGGTCGCAGATCGTGTTCCTGATATTGCTGGTGCTGGCCATCCTGCTTTTCCTCGGCGGCCTGGCCTGGCTGGCGTCGGCCTGGGGCTGAACCTTGTACACACTTGCCCGCAACATCCTGTTTTGCCTGGATGCCGAACGCGCCCACGATGTATCGCTGAAGGCAATGGAAGCGGCGTATCGCAGCGGACTCAATCCGCTGCTGGCATCGAAGCCAGCGAATCTCGAGAGCGAAGCCTTTGGCATCCGATTTCCGAACCCGGTCGGGTTGGCTGCCGGACTGGACAAGAACGCCGCGCATGTCGATGCGCTGGCCGCGCTCGGATTCGGTTTCGTTGAAGTGGGCACCACCACGCCGCGCGCGCAAGCAGGCAATCCGAAGCCGCGCATGTTTCGCCTGCCCGAGCATGAGGCCGTCATCAATCGCCTGGGTTTCAACAATGCGGGTGTAGATGCGCTGGTGCGCAATGCCGAACGCGCACGATTCAATGGCGTGCTGGGCATCAACATCGGCAAGAACAAGGACACACCCAACGACAAGGCCACCGACGACTACCTGTTCTGCCTGGAACGGGTGTACGCGCGCGCCAGCTACATCACCGTCAACATTTCATCGCCCAACACCCAAGGGCTGCGCGACCTGCAGGAAGAAGAAACCCTCAAGCGCTTCATTGGCACCCTGCGCGACGCCCAGGAACGACTCGGCGCACAATATGGGCAACGCAAGCCCATGCTGCTGAAGATCGCACCCGATCTTTCGGAGACTGAACTGGATGCGATGGCCGAGGTGTTGCGCACAGCCCGCATCGACGGCGTGATCTGCACCAATACCACTATCGAGCGCGCTGCCGTTGCCGGTCATCGTCATGCCGGGGAAGTCGGCGGTTTATCCGGCAAGCCGGTGTTTGCGAAATCCACGGCTGTGCTGCGTGGCATGGCGCAGCGACTCGGCGGCGTCATTCCCCTGGTCGGCGTCGGCGGCATCTCCAGCGGTGCCGATGCGGTGGCGAAAATCGAAGCGGGTGCCAGCCTGGTCCAGTTCTACACCGGCATGGTCTATCGCGGACCGGCGCTGATCGGCGAATGCGTGGAGGCGATGCGTGAACACCCCGCGACTTGAATCCGTGCGCAAAACTGTCGTCATCCCGCAAACGCGCAGCGATGTCCGGACCTGCGTAGGGACGCCGAGAATGGCACCATGAGCAGCTACCCTGTCAGCTCAGCCATCGCCGAAGGCAATGGCTACACCATCGTCGAGAATGCCTCGCTGGAAGGGCGCAATTCCTTCCGTGTTCCGGCACGTACACATCTTTTGATTGACGTGAAGAAGCCCGAGGCTTTGGGCGAAGTGCTTGCCTATCCACTTCTGAACAACGCGCCGGTGCTGGTCCTGGGTGAAGGCAGCAATGTGCTGTTCACCCGCGACTGGCCACACGTGGTGCTTTCAATGGCTTCACAAGGCATTGCGGTGGAACGGGATGAAATCGATGCCTGCCGCGTGCGCGTCGCCGCCGGTGAAAACTGGAACAGCTTCGTGCACTGGTCATTGGCACGCGGTTTCGCGGGCCTGGAGAACCTGGTCCTGATTCCGGGAAGCGTGGGTGCCGCGCCGATCCAGAACATCGGTGCCTACGGCGTTGAGGTGTGCGAGTTCATCGAGTCCGTCGCCGCCTGGGATCGGCATGGCGGCAAGCCCGTGGAACTGGACGTTGCGGATTGCCGATTCGGCTACCGCGATTCCGTGTTCAAGCAGGAGCCCGACCGCTACATCGTCACGTCCGTGGTGTTCCGTCTGCCGCGCGCGCGCGAACTGAAGATCGGCTATGCCGGAATCGCGGAAGAACTGGACGCGCTCGGCTTCAACAAGCCCACGCACGCCCAACTCGCCGAGGCCATCAGCAGGGTGCGTACGCGCAAGCTGCCCAATCCCGCCCTGATCGGCAACGCCGGCAGCTTCTTCAAGAACCCGCTGGTGAGCACGGCACAGGGGGAGGAACTGCGTCAGCGTCACCCCGATCTGCCCTGCTGGCCAACCGCAGACGGCCAGCTCAAACTTTCCGCAGCCTGGCTGATCGAATCCTGTGGATTCAAAGGCTTGCGACGAGGATCTACAGGGGTTTCCGAGCATCACGCACTGGTTCTGGTCAACCTCGGCGGAGCCACCGGCGCGGAAATCTGGAGCCTCGCCGAGGAAATCCGCGACACGGTCCATGCGCGTTACGAGGTCATGCTGGAACCGGAGCCCAGGATCCTGTAACCCGCAACAATTCACGCCGCGCGCAGCTCCCCGCGAATCCATCAACGGCGACTCCGATCACGGACCCGCCTGCACGGGACTGCTTCAATTCCTCAACAGACATGCGCGGCTGGCAAGTGGCAGCATCCCCACGAATTGTCGCGCTTTGAACGAAGCAACCCGGGAGACATTCCATGGCCGCAGCACCCGCCAGCGCCGCTTTCATCGAATCACGCCGACGGCTGTTCAGCGCCCTGTTCAGCAGTGTCGGGGTTGCCGACCACGAACTCGCGCTGCGCCGACCAGGACGTGATGGCCTGCGCGACAAGGACTTGCCGCAAAGCCCCGCGGCACTGAGTTTTCCGCCCGCTCCGATGCGCTGGCTTACTCGCGCCACGATGGGCTACACCACCCAGGCGTATCTGGATTTCGCCGCACTGGGCGCCAACGATGATGCGCGATGGACCGCTTGGGTCAACCAGCAACTCAACCCGGCCAGCATCAATGACAGTGGCTGCAACACGCGCCTGGCCAGCGCCGGCTTCACCACATTGAACAAGACTGCCAACCAGTTGTGGACCCAGCACCATGCAGTGACCAATGACTACTACGTTCGCATGCTGCCGATCTCCGAGTGCGAATGCGCTACCTTGATCCGCCAGATCTACAGCCAGCGCCAGCTGTACGAAGTGATGGTGGATTTCTGGCATGACCACTTCAGCGTGTTCGGCTGGGACTACGACGGCGGCCCGATGTTTCCGGCATTCGACCGCGACGCCATTCGCCCGCATGTTTTCGGCAACTTCCGCAGCATGCTGCAGGCGGTCGGCGAATCCGCCTCGATGATGTACATGCTCGACCTGTATTCCAGCGAGGCCGCGCACCCCAACGAGAACTACGCACGCGAGCTGTTCGAACTGCACACCATGGGCGCCGAACACTACGGCGGCATCGTGCAGAACCCGGACAGTTTCGCCAACATGACATTGCTCGGGCACTACACCGCCCCGGATGGCGAGGAAGAACGTCTCAAGTACGTCGATGATGATGTCTACGAGACCGCACGCGCGCTGACCGGCTGGACCATTTCCGGCGCCAACTGGCCTTATGACCCGATCAATGGCGTACCCCTCGGCCAGTTCGTCTACGACTCGAGCCGGCACGACCAGGGCATCAAGCGCATCCTTGCCCGTTATTTCCAGGCATCGCAGGGACAGACCGACGGCATCGTTCTGTTCGACATGCTGGCGCGCCACCCGAGCACCGCCAAACACATGGCTGGCAAGCTGTGTCGCCGCTTTGTCGGCGCCAATCCATCCAATGCACTGATCGACAATGTGGCCAGCGTGTTCCAGCAGAGCTGGCAGGCGAGCGACCAGATCAAGCAAGTCATGCAGGTGATCCTGCAATCGACCGAGTTCAAGACCGGTTGGGGCACGGCCATGAAGCGACCGGCCCTGAGCGCAGTGAGTGCCTTGCGTGCCACCGGCGCCGATTTCACCCTGAAGCCGGACAACAACGGCAGCATCTACACGCCGACCGAGGAATTTCGCGGACGCCTGCAAGCGGCCGGCCATCGCTTGTTCTACTGGCCTGCTCCGAATGGTTATCCAGACGACCAAGTGGCCTGGTCCAGCACCGGTACCCTGGGCATGACATTGCGCATGCTGCCGCGCCTGCTCGAGATGCACCAGACCGAAAGCTACAACGACGGCTATCCGTTCCTGGTTGACGTGCAAGGCCAGACCCTTGCCGCGTTCCCGGCCAACCAGCGCACGGCGGCCACGGTCATGGGCTACTGGTGTGACCGCATTCTCGGCTATCGACCGGAGCCCACCTACACCGTCGCCGTCGACATGCTGCGGCAGAACGCCAGTGCCGGTGACGTGCTCAACCTGGCTACGAACAGTTGGAATGCCAACAATCTATCCATGCACTACACGCAGGCACGCCTGCGCACGGCGATCAGCCTGATCCTGTGCAGTCCCGAATTCCTGCGCCGCTGAGGACCACCGACATGAGCAAGATCGATCGACGTGATTTCCTCAAGGGCTGCGGCGTTGCCGCCATTGCCGCCGGTTCCAGCAGTCGCGCATTCGCTTACGTGGCACCACCGGACATCGGCCCGGCGGCTGCCACCAATGACACCTTGGTCATCGTGTTCCTGCGCGGAGCCATGGATGGACTCAGCCTGCTGCCTCCCGGGGCTTCCAGTCCTTACCGCGCAGATTATGTGGCTGCGCGCAGCAACACCATCATCCCGGTTTCCGGCACCGGCGCCGCACTGCCCTTGAACGGCACGACCTGGGCCCTGCATCCGCGCGCCAACAAGCTGCGCGATCTCTACAACCAGAATCGCCTCGCCTTCATCGTTGGCGCGGGCCAGGCACAGCCGATTCCGGTCATCCGCAGCCATTTCGACGCACAGGCCAATCTCGAGTTCGGGTTCGGTGGCGGTACCGGCAACAACGTGGGCTGGCTCACCCGCCACCTGATCAGCGGAGGCTTGCCCGCCGTGGTTCCTCTGCCGGCCACCTCCTTTGGCAGCATCACCGCCAGCAGCCTGCTCGGCAGCTCGGATGCCATCACCATGGCCAGCGCGTCGGACTATCGCCTGGATGGCTTCCACTGGTCATGGGACGACGTCGATCAGGATGTGCCCGGCTTGGTGGGTGCCGTCAGTCGCATGAATTCGCTGTGGAACGGCAATGCCACCTTGCTTGAGAGTGCCGGAGTGGAAACGCTGGCCTCGCTCGACCTGTTGCGCCCGATCAACTTCGGCCTTTACCACGCCACCAACAATCCGGGCGGCTACCAGCCCACCGGTGGCGCCAATTACACCAATCAGTACAACCAGGGATTTTGCGATCAACTGCGCAACATCGCGCAGATCATCAAGCTCAACCTTGGCATGCGCATTGCCACCATCGATCTGGGCAGTTGGGACACGCATGTCGGCCAAGGCAACCCTACCCAATCGTATGACTGGTTCGGCAACATGGTTTCCAGCCTGTCCGATGGTTTGAGCGCGTTCTACACCGACCTCGCCAGCAGCGGGGCGGGCAACCTGATGAACAAGACCAGCGTGATCGTGGTCAGCGAGTTCGGTCGCCGCGTGCAGGAAAACGCCGACAGCGGCACCGACCACGGCTACGGAAACGTGATGCTGGCACTGGGTGGTTCAGTCAACGGAGGCCAGGTCTATGGCTCGATTCCCGGCCTGGGCACTGCCCAGTTGTATCAGGGCACCGATGTCGCCGTAACCACCGACTACCGACGCATCATTTCCGAAGCGCTGATCCGGCGCATGGCCAATCCCAACATCTACTACGTGTTCCCCGGCTATTCCGGCTACACGCCCATGGGTGTTTTCCAGGGCCCTGACCTGCCGCCCGTTGGCTACGACCAGATCTTCGCGCACGGATTCGAGGGACCGGGGTAACCCCGGGATCGCCCCCATCCGCCTTCGGCACCTTCCCCCGCTTCGCAGGGGAAGGGCATGTTGTTGCTTCCCCCTTGCAACGGGGGAAGCTGCCCGCAGGGCTGAAGGGGGCGTTCCATCTGATTTCAATTTGCAAATTGGCCCACTCAGTCGGCATTCTGCAGCAATCTAGCCAACGCACACGCCGAGCATGCGCCACACAGCCAGCACAGCATTCGTGCGCAAGCTTCGCAGCTCTATGACAGATGCCGAAACCCGTCTCTGGTTTCATCTGCGGAAGCGGCAACTGAATGGCTATAGATTTCGCCGTCAGCACCCCGTTGGACGCTTCGTCGCCGACTTCGCTTGCCTCGAAGCCCGCTTGGTGGTGGAACTCGACGGAAGCCAACATCTTGACTCGCATCAAGATGAGAATCGAGAAGCAGTCATGCGAGCATCGGGATTCAGGACGGTGCGATTCTGGAACGACGATGTGCTGTTACGGACATCCCAGGTACTGGAGAAAATCCTCAAGGCACTTCAGGATCCAACCGGATAGAGCACTCCTTATAGCGCCCCCATCCGCCTTCGGCATCCCGGATCAGGTCCGGGACAGGCTCTTCCCTCACCACGCGGGAGAAGAAATCAGTGGCGGGATTTCAGGCGCTACCGCACTCGAAATGCAGCAATGCCACGTCTTCGGCAGCATGGGCCTGGCCCAGGCTGATCGTGCCCGAACGGCGCAGGTGAAACGCATCGCGGTGGACCAGCAATTCCTCGTTGCCGATCTTGACCCAGGTACCGTTGGTGGAACGGTCGGAAAGCACGAAATGGCCGCGCTTCCACTCGATCATGGCGTGATCGCGTGACACCCAGTCCGAGTCGATGGTCAGGCTGTGGCCTTCCTCGCGCCCCAACGTGAACGGCTCGGAGAGCTCGTCCAGGCGAAATTCGCGTCCCAGATACCTCAGGCTGAGCATGACCCGCTCGGTCTTGGCGAACTGCACCACGCGCTGCACGGTGGTTACGTGGGAGACATCCTCCTGCCACATCACATCGACAATCTCGATGGGCAGCAGCTTGCCGGCCACGCGCGCGGTACCGACCGAGCGAACCCGCACCCCCGCTGCACTGGTGATGTTCATTGCGGTGCTGGCGGTGGCGACGATCTGATCGCGCTTGGCCAGCGCGGCCATGCGTGCGGCCACGTTCACGGCGTCACCGTACACGTCGTTTTCCTCAACCAGCGCCTCGCCGTGATGCAGGCCGATGCGGATGCCGATATTGTCTTCGACGAAGGCAGGTTCGGACTTGATGCGGCGTTGCATGTCGGTGGACGCGAGCAGGCCCTGCACGGCACCGGGGAAGGTGCACATGATTTCATCACCGATGGTCTTGACCAGGGTGCCGCCGTGTCGCTGCGCGACTTCGTGCAGGGCATTGAGCACTGCCGCGATGATCGCGCGTGCCTGCACGTTGCCGCGCACCTCGAACAGTTTGGTACTGCCCGAGACGTCGGCAAACAGGATGGTCAGCGGAGGGCTTGCACTCATTGCGCGCGATGATAGGGCATTCAGCGCGCCCGCTCCAGATTGGCCGCAGCAGCCACGATATCCGCATCGGCAGGGAGAACCGCCAATGCCGCGCCGGCCAGCGGCGTATAGGTATCCGCCCCCACCACGCGCTGCAAGGGCTTGCTGCCCGAGCCGGACTCGACGATGGCGGTGATGATGCCCTCGCCGACTCCTGCGGAGTGGCGGCCCTCATCCACCACCAGGATGCGCTTGGCGCTGCGGGCCTGCTCGGCGATGAAGGCCTCATTCAACGGCACCAGCCAGCGCAGGTCGACCACGCGCACCTTCCAACCGTGCCGGGCCTCGATGCTGCGTGCGGCACGCAGGCTCATCGGCACGCCGTTGCCGTAGGTGAAGATCACCAGATCGTCGGCCTGCTGTTCATAGACCCGCCCCTCGCCCAGCACCATGGCCTGGTCGGGTGCCGGGTATGGGAACAACCACTGGTTGTCGCCGGCATCAAAGAGATCCTTGGTCATGTACAGGGCAATCGGCTCCAGGAACACGCTGACCCGGCCATCCACCCGCGCCAACGCCGCCAGCGTGCGCAGCATCAGGGCGGCATCGTCGCCACGACTCGGGCAGCCCACCACAAGCCCAGGGATGTCGCGCAGTGCCGTCATCGAGTTGTCGTTGTGGAAATGGCCGCCAAAGCCCTTCTGGTAACCCAGTCCGGCAATGCGCACCACCATCGGGTTGGCATACTGGTTGTTGGAGAAAAACTGCAAGGAGGCGGCCTCGCCACGGATCTGGTCGCAGGCGTTGTGGAAATAGGCCAGATACTGGATTTCCGGAATCGGCAGCATGCCCATGTTGGCGTAACCCTGGGCCAGGCCGAGGATGATGGTTTCATCGAGCAGGGTGTTGAACACGCGCTTGTTGCGGAAGGCTTTGTGCAAACCCTTGGTGACCGTGTACACGCCGCCCTTCTGCGCCACGTCCTCGCCGAACAACAATGCCTGCGGGTACTTGCAGAACAGGTCGTGCAGGGCCTGGTTGATCTGGATCGCCAGGTGCTTGGGCGGCTGGTTTTCCGGCAGTTTTGCCTCGCCTCCGAAGACTTCGAGGCGGCGCTGCGCATAGTCGGACCGGGTTGCTTCCCGCGCCACCGAATCCGGCGTATACGGCGCCAGCGGCCGCATGATCTCGTCCAGGGCTTCCAGCTTTGGCCTGCGGTCCGCCTCCTCCGCAGCTGCGAAACAACGTGCACGGATGGCCTCGTAATGGGCCAGCAGGGTTTCCTTGCTGAACAGGCCCGACTCCAGCGCGATG
>Ga0073900_10001626_pt1 | contig 12337 bp, 24 predicted proteins | sample KloWWTmetKNB5Kit_FD_66666 | JGI IMG/M metagenome (GOLD analysis project Ga0073900, IMG submission 66666) | Active sludge microbial communities from Klosterneuburg, Austria, studying microevolution and ecology of nitrifiers - Klosterneuburg... | ecosystem: Engineered > WWTP > Aerobic digester >...
AAGGCCGGGGCCATGAATAAAACCGAAGCCGCCTATGCTAACTATCTCGAAAAGCAAAAGCAGTTCGGCGATGTAGCATGGTTTGCCTTCGAGCCGATGAACCTGAAGCTGGCGGACAAACACCTTTAATTTTTTCTTTGGAATCCACTACTGCAAGGTCGGGCTAGGTTTTGAAGAATACGAGGTTACAACAAAAAATAAAAAATTATGAATCAATCAAATTACGAAAATGCAATAGAAGTAATAGGTCAAGCTGTATTTGAATTATTACCACCAGAAGACCCTTATAATGATAATGGTAGGGATAATGTACAATCTTTACTAAACTGTTGTGAGGACGGTTATTGTTTAATACAATGGCCTGATAGCCAAGAATATATGGAAGAAGATTGGTTTGAAGAAGAGGCTATATTGGCTTTAGGAAGTGAAGAGAAAACAGGAGCAGCGGCTTATTTTATACCTATAAAAAGATTAGTATGAAATTATTTAATATAGATAAATATTTACTTCTTATAGACGAAAATGGTAAAATAAAAGACAGAGGAATTTGTTTATGTTATAACAAACTTACAAAAGAGCCTCACCTTGATTATTTTTATGAAGAAGATTGGGATTATTATGTATATAAACCTTCATGTATTTTAGCTTACTATCCTCTATTAGAAGATGCTAAAGAATTAGATTTACCTTTGTTACCTAATCCATTTGAAGCATATAATAAGGAAATGGCTCTTAGGGCTTATCCTATAGATCAATTTGAAGATGATTTTGACTACCGTTTCAGATTGGGCTTTGAGGCAGGGTTTAAAGATAAATTTACTTTAGAAGATATTAAAAGAGCTATTAGTATGGCTCGTTTAATATCTGATAAAAGTGTACATGATGAATTTGAAGTAGGGGATATATCTGGTCTTACTGAAATTTGTACTTATGATTGGAAAAATAAATATTCAGATGAGGAAATTATAAAATCTTTACAATTTGAAAGGCTACCTAAAGAGTTTATTATCGAATATAATTATTATCCTATTGGTGTAAATGGGAATATTATTGGAACAAACAAGCCGTATCCATTCGAAGGAATCATTGCTGATTTTAAAATTAAAGAGATACCTAAAATAATTCTAAATTCGAAAAAAAAACAAATTTGTGGAACTTATAAATGGTAAACTATGGTTGATACTACACAAATACATTCTAAAAATGGTTTAATACAAGAAACACTTTTATTAGATAGCGGTTTTCAAATAACTTTATCTATTGCCACTGGGGTATGTGGTGAAAGTACTTTGATTATTATTTATGATACAAATTGTTATAGTGATGAAGATAGCAGATCAAAAAGACATAAGGAGTACACTATTCCTATAAATAATTCTAAAGATATAAACAGTATTATATCTTTATTTAAAAAAGCAATGATTAAAAGAAAGGATACCTTAATAAAGAAATAAATTAATTAAGATTAACTTTAGTACCCGTACAGTAACATAGGGTTAAATAAGATATAATTACGATTAGCTGGTAGTAGAACGCTAAAGAAATCTTAATTAAAAATATAAATAAATATGAGTAAATATAAAACAAATTTGTCTGAAGGTGATACTATTAATGAATTAACTATCACAAAAACTACAGATAAAAGTTGCTGGTTAGATAATAAAAGATATTCTTGGGGAAGTATAGATAAACTAATGAACAGTAAAAATACCTATAAAACCAAGTTTAATCTAAATAAAAAAATAGACTGGAGTTGTCCAAAATCTGTCCAAGACTATTATGACTCTTTTATTCAGTGGGGGGTTTTATGTTTGTCAAGGAGATATCAAAAAAGAAAATTTATTTTTAGTTGAAGTCAAAAATGGGATGGTGTTCTATAATAATGAGTATTATCTACCTGCACCCAGAGGGAGTTTTAATAATCCAAATGAAAAAATTGATGTAGAAGATGGTTGGTATTATGCTTATGTTTTCAAAAGACATAATACTTGGTTTGGTAATTCAACAAATTATAAATCTAATATATTTTATATACAAAATTCTGTAAATATTAATCCATCTATAGAAGATATAAAAAAGTTAAAACCTAATAATACAGAAATTTATTGTAAACCTTATGGCGATAACTTTTGTGTAGAATATACTCAATCAGGAAGAGACGGGTTAGAAATATATAATATTTCTATACGTAACTTTAAAAAATTCTTTATTGAAAGATACTGTTTCCTACAATATGGTTATGATACAGAATTTATTAAAATGCCTGATGATATACTCAATAAAATAATGTATGGTAATAACGGATTTAATATAACTTTAGAAGAAAAACTTAATAAAATATTGAATTCTGCAAAGTACAATATAAATGATGATGAAAGTTATGGTGAATATTCTTTAAATTATATAGAAATTTCAAAAGAAGATTGTAAATTATTTTTCGATGAAATTCAAAAAGCAATAAATTTATTATAGAATATGAAAAATAAAAATATAGATTGAGGAGATTTCACAAAATGTTACTAAAATGTTTAACACAATAAAAGAAAATAAAACATGACAGATAATGAATTTAATAAGAAATACTTACCTTATCTAGAAGAAGGTCATTACGGGTGCAGTTTAGGTGGTGGAGAAGTAGTAGACTATTTAGATAAAGAGTTTGAAAAATTAACAAAACTACCAAGTTTTTCATATTCTCAAATTAAATTAAAATTTGGGATGGGGCGTTTTTATTGTGAAGGTGTTGGTAGAGAAATAACCGAAAGAATTGAAAATAATATAACAAAATTATGTAACTAATTTAAAATAATTGATTTTATGGGAGAAATAGCAGATGCATTAATTAATGGTGATTTCGATTTTTATACAGGTGAATGGCTTGGTGAAGGAGAAGGATTTCCTAGAAGTATGTATGGTAATATATTTAAAACAAGAAAATCACAAGATTTATCTTGGAGAAAAGTAGTAGGTTTCATGAATAATTCAGGTATAAAATCTCATTTACACCCTCAAGTTTTTAAGGATTATGGATGTAAATATTCAGGTAAAAGACCTTTAAGAAATGCCTGTTTCGAAATACTAAAAGATTTTAATAAATTCAAAGAATTTGTTGTTTTATGGAAAAAAAATAATTAATTTTTACAATATGAATATTTCAATTAAAGATCGAATATGGAAGTTAAAAAGAGATCTAACTAACTGGCAATTATGGACAGCAAATTATTGGTGTCCAGACGGTGATGGTATTTCTCTTTATATCTCAAAAACAAAAGATTCTTTAGAATTAGAATGTTTTTCGGGTATAGGTAGAAGTAAAATAATAATTGATGAAATAGAATTTTCTTATTTATCAAATAAAATTGAAATTGATTTTTCAAAACCTTTTGAATTACAATGTTTAACAATTGCGGATTATTTTTGTAGATTATTTTGTGAATATAAAGAGAAAGATTCTTAAAAAATTAAATAATTTTAAAACTTAAAAAAATGAAAGGTTTATTAATTGCAAAAGCAACAAAGGAAAAAGTAGTTATCTATTCAGATTTGGGTAAAGAAGAACATAAATTTAATGTTCAAGTTTGGAATAATAATGTTTATCATGTTGATAAAAGATGTCCTCCAATTAGTTTTTATTTAATGAATAATAAATATTGTTTTTTCAAGTCAGATGAAAGAAAACATAAGATTAAAAGAGTTAGACTTCTAAAAGTTAAAAGTAATGCCATAAATAATTTTGAAACAAGAATTGATATTAACCAAGGTAAAAATAAATTAAAATGGAATCGTTAAAAGATTTATTTATAAAAAAGAAAAAAGCCCCTATTCCTCAACAACAAAAACAAGGAGATATTTCTAATATTTACGAGAAAACTTCTATTTGAAATAATAATAAGTAGAAACTTAAAACTTAAAAAAATGATAAAAGCACCATTTACAAAAGAGCAAGTTGATACTCTTAATTATTATCAAGAAGGGAACATGGACGCCTACGGCTTGGCGAAGTGGGGTGGCAAGCCCGAATTTGATATTACAATTAGTCGCCCAAAGCCTGATGTCGAATTTAAATCCTACTATTATTTTAATAACACATGATTCAAGAGAAGCTGCATATTTAGCAAATGATATTTATATTATGAGTTCAAATCCAGGTAGAGTAAAAGAACATATTACAGTTAATTTTAGCAGTAAAAATAATTTAAAAGAATCAAAAGAATATCTTGATTTAGTATCATATATAGATAATATTATATAATTAATTTAAAAATAGATGAGAGAAGAAAGAACAGTTTATCATCCATTAAAAAATATAACTGTTAAAGCAGTTATAAAATATAATAGCTCTAAAGAGCCTGTAGAGATAAAATATGAAGATGGTTATAAAATAACTAATCAATTTTATATAGAAGATATTCTATACGAAAACAAAATTATAAATCAAAAATCAAAACAATGGTAAAAAAAGATAATATAATATCTATTCCTTTAGGGGAAAATTTATTAGTAGAAATTAATCTTATGAAAGAAAAGATAGAAAATAATCCTAATACTTTAGAAGTAATAGAAAATTATTATAATAAATTTAAAAAAGAAATAAAAGATAATTTAATTAATTTAAATAAGGAAATACCCGCAACTTTTGATTTAATTATTTGTTTAAATAAATATGATTATGTTGTTATTTCATTTTCTGTTTATTTTAAAGACGAAAAAGAATCTAAAAAAATATTTTCTCAAATTTTAAAAGAATTCATTTCTTCGAATAAAAAGTATGAAATTTTATCAGTTATCTCTTTTTTTGAAGCGACATATAAAAAAATAGAAATGAATAAGGATGAATTTAAAAATATTAATGAAATAGATCTTAATAAATTAAAAAATATTGAAAATAAAGATTGTATATTATTTCAGTGTGAGGAAAAAGATACAATCTCATGTGAATCATATGAAATAATAAGATTTAATGAAGGAACGATAATATCAGATAAAATTGCATTTTCTACTTTAAGAAATAAAAATAAAAATGATATTGAAGGGATATTTAGTAATTTTATAAGTTAATTTATTATGTTCATTTTACCGAATTTATCAGATTTAAAGAATTTTATAGGTAAAGAAGACGATTTAATAGAATCAAGAATATGGAGAAGTTCCTCTGCTAATAAAGATATTATGATTTCTGATATGTCTACTTCCCATATTCTTAACTCTATTAAACTTCTTAAGGGAAATGGTAAGAGTCAACCGAGTAAACCCTTATTAAAAAGTAAAGAAAAATATTTAAATTGGTTTGAAGAAGAATTAAAAAAAAGAAATATATGATATGAATATTGAAAATATTGAAATTCCAGATGAGATTAAAGAATATATGAGATCTTCAATAGATTATTATTTAGAACAATTTGAATATATTAAAAATTCAAAGGGTGAAAATTATACATTATTAGAAATATATAAATTAATAGATGATATAAACTCTAAAAATATCAAGAAAAGAACAGAAAAAGAAGGTAAAACTCCTTCTTGTAGAAAAGGCTGTTCTTTTTGTTGCAATATTCAAGTTGCCTGTACAGAATTAGAAGTTAATTTAATAATTAAATATATAAAAGATAATAATATTATTTTAACAGATGAAGAAAAAAATAGATTAAAAGAACAATCTAAATATAATCTAAGAAGTGATGTAGAGAAATATATACTTAATCCTTATAAAAAATGTGTTTTTTTAAAAAATAACGAATGTTCTATATATCCAATAAGACCTTTATCTTGCAGAAATTATTTTGTATATAATGATCCAAAATTATGTGATACTGATAATAAAAATGGAAACGGTAGAGTAGAAATAGATTTTAACTTGGAATCTATAGCAGTTATTCTTACAATACTAAGATTATCTAAAGAAAATACATTAAGTAAACTATTAAATGAAAAATTAAATGAAAGTTGAAAACAAAGATATTATTATAACAGATCCTTGTTATCTAGGAAAAAATATAAAAAAAAGTATGTTTACAGATTATATTTGGAGAGATAATTTATACGGAGATTGGGGTTGTACTACATATGTAATAGAAAAATCTTCTGTAAATAAAGATCCTTCTGATATGAAAAAAGAAGACATTAAAGGAGCTATAGGAAACTTTTGTGCAGATGCAGGTCTAGTAGGAGTATTCTTATTAGATGAGGTTTTAAAAGTAAATCCTGAATTTGATTATCATATAAATAAACCTCATACCACTACCTTAATAAAGAATTTTGCAGGAGAAATTAAAGATATTGAGGATGATGGATCTCTTCATATTAAAGGAGTAGGCAATATTAATTTTATCACTTTCCAAACAAGCTTATAAACAAATGTACAATGTAAAATTAATAAAACTAAATACATTAGATGATGCTGAGTATCCTAAGAAAGAAAAATATCCAGATAATACAATTAAAGAAGGAGAAACTGAAAATTTACCAATAGTAGGTCAATCTTTTAGTTTATATAAAAAAAGTAAAATAGGTTTTTTTGTTACATCTCCTGTGACTAAAATTATTTCAAATTCTGACAAAGAAATTATATTTACCACATTAAATTCAAAATACAAACTTGAAATAGATGAATTTAAAGAAGAAACTATATTAGTTGCTCTAAGATTATCAGAATATGAAGCATTAACAAAAGGTTATAAGGATTTATGTACTAGCTGTCAAGAAGAAGTTTGGGTTTCTGATACTTCTATAGAAACAATATATGAATTAACAAAAAATGTAGATTTTAAAATATTATGCCAAAATTGTTTTATAGAAAAGAAAGAAAAAAACTTAGAAAATATGAAAATTAAGATTGGAAAAAGTCAAATAAAAGAACTTGTAGAACTTTTAAAAAATAAAAAAATATGAAATCAAAAAACTTAGTTTATTTATTGATAACAATTTTTTGTAGCTTTCTTTTTTTAAGTTGTGCAGATAAACAAGTTGATATTCGATCTTGTTTAAATGGACATGTATATGGATTTTGGGGAGGGTTGTTCTAAAAAATTTGAAGATAGACCTATTCAATGTCAAACATTGCTTCCTACTCAAACTTTATTATGTAGATCTGAAATAGGAACAAAAAGCAAAAGAGAATTAATAGAAGAATGGTTACCTTTTATATTCATTCTCAAAATCCTGTAGGAATCGAAAATATTAAAAAAACTATTTATAAAATGATTATAAAAGCTAATAAAATAATCAAAAAAAATTCAGAAAATGGGGACTTTCATCCAGATAAAAGTACTGGAGTAGCAATAGGTAAAATAGAAGATGTTTCCATTTTACCCTTTTCCTTATACTTAGTTTTATATGATGATGATGATGATAATCATATTGATAAAATAAAATATCCAGTTTTTACAGTAAATACAAAATTAGATATAAAAGAAGAAATAGAATACGAAATTTCTAAAGAATTAGAAGATTATTTAGTATATATAAATGAAACATATTTCAATTTTAAATTTGAAAGAATATAAAATCATGATAACACTTTATAAAAAAGACTCTAAAAATAAACTTAGAGTACTACAAATTTTTACTAAGGGAGCCGAATTAATTCAAAGATCTGGTCTTGAAAATGGAGCTTTAGTGGAAGTAAAAAAAACTTGTAAAGGGAAAAATATTGGTAAAAAGAATGAAACTTCTCCCAATGAACAAGCAATTATTCAAATGAAATCTAAAATAACTGAAAAGCTAAAAACTGATTATTTCTCTACTAAGAATGAAGCAATGAATTCTATAGTAATTTTACCAATGTTAGCTGAAGATTATAAAGATAAAAAAAATAAAATTAATTGGAAAGATCCTGTTTACTGTCAACCTAAAATGGACGGAATGAGATGTCTTGCTATAATTGAAAACAATAATGTAAAACTCTTATCAAGAGAAAATACAGATATTATCAAACAATATAGTAACTCTATGAAACATCTTATCCCTGAACTATCCAAACTTTCAAATGGAATATATGATGGAGAACTTTATGCTCACTCATTTACATTTCAAGAAAATATGGAATTAATTAAAAAGTATAGACCTAACAAAAGTGAAAATGTCAAATTTCATACATATGATCTTGTATCTAATGATTCATTTGAAAAAAGATTTTTAGAATTAAAAAATAAAACAAGTAATTGTTCAGTAATAGTTTTAGTTGAAACTACACTATTAAAAAATGAAGAACATTTAAAAAATGAACATATAAAAAATTTAAATAATGGATTCGAAGGAAGTATTATTAGATATGGTGATAACGGTTATGAATTAAATAAAAGAAGTAATAATCTTTTAAAATATAAAGATTTTAAAGATATTGCAATTAAAATTAAAGATATAGAACCTGCCCCACAACGTCCAGAATGGGGGGTTCCGGTATTTGAATGGAAAGGGGCTGAAAATAACGAATTGAGAGCAGGAATGAAATTTTCTCATGATTTCAGAAAAGAATTTCTTTTAAACAAAAAAGATTATATAGGAAAAGTTGCAGAATTAAGATTTTTTGAATTCAGTGATGAAGGCGTTCCTCGTTTTCCAGTTTGTGTAGGGTTTAGATTAGATAAATAATTAAATTATATGAATATCCCAGAAAAAATTAAACAAAACTGTAATTTTGATAGTAGAGGTTATCCAATTCCTTATATAGTTTTAGTAGATAATTCAGGAGTTTCTCATTTCAAAGTAAATGATAGTATTAAAATTATAGATTGTATAGTAAATGATAAATGTTCTATTTGTGGAACTATTTTAAATACTGATAAATGGTTAATTGGGGGACCCATGAGTGCTTTTCATCCAAATGGTGCATATAACGATACTCCTGTTCACAAAGAATGTGGAGAGTTTGCTCTTAAAACTTGTCCATATTTAGCATATTCAAAATATAATACAAATATAGATTTAAATAAAATAAGAAATAAGATAGACGCTGATAATTTATTTCTTTATAATAAAACCACCGATCCAGATAGAGTTCCATTGTTTGTATTTGGAAAAATATCTGATTATAAAGTATCTAAAAATGGTTATATTATAAGAGAAAAACCTTTTTTAGAAATAGAATATTATAATGATGGAAAAAAATTAGAAAATGATAAATCTTTGGAAATAATAAAATCTTATTTCAAATCAAAAAAACAAATATACAACATCAATTAAAATCAATTAAATTTATGAATCAAGAATTAGAATCAACGACATTATCAATTAACAGTTCAAACGAAACAGAACAAATTAAACAAAAAAGGAAAAGACGGACAAAAGCTGAAATGGAAGAATCAAGAAAACAGGAAATAATAAAGGATAATAAAAAAATAGATAGTGAAGAAATAGGCACTGAAGAAAATAATATATCTGTAAAAAGAACAGAAAAATATGTATACGTAGAAAAAGTTATAAAAGCTTTAGAAGTAGCATTCGAAACAAAGAAGAATATATTACTTTATGGTCCAGGGGGATTTTCTAAAAGTACTCTCACAATAGATTTTCTTCTTGATAAAGGAATAGAACCTTTTGTATTAACATTGGGAAAAGGTATGACGATAGATAGGTTATTTGGAGGTTTAAATCTTAAGAAATTCCAAGAGGAAGGAAAAATTGAATATTTAGTAGAAAATTCATTTATGAATTATGAATATGTAATTTTTGAAGAAATGTTTGATGCTCCAGATTATATATTGGAACAATTGAAGGATGTACTATCCTCAAAAGTTTTAAGAAACGGAACTCAATTTTTTCCATTAAAAACTAAATTTATCATTGCAAATACAAATCATACAAGAACTGAATATAGTAAAAGTAATAGAAGTCTTCTTGCTTTAATGGAAAGATTTCCTTTAGAAATAGAGGTTCAATGGTTAAATTATAATGAAATTACTTATTCAAATTTATTAAATTCTGTTAAAGGTACTGTCAACCCAATGTTAACATATGTTTTAGATGAATTTGCAAAATCAGGTAATATTATATCTCCAAGGATAGCATTAGAAGCTGCTGATGTATTAGATAAATGTGGTCCAGACTGTTTTGAATTTATTGCAGATTTTGCAAGTAAACCAGAAATATTAAAAAAAGCATTAACTAAATTCAAAGCGGTTGAAAAAATTGTTACTTTTGAAAAAATTGTAAAAGAATATGATGAATATATGAAACCTTTAGTACTAGATGAATTAGTAGGAAAAGAAATTAAATCTATATTAGATTATCATGATTCTTACAAAAAAGCTTTAGAAAAATTAAAAAAGATAACGGTTGATGATTCATTAAGTAATAGAAAAACCCAATTATTAAAATATGCTGAAGATATTTTTAAAATCCATTCAAAAAAGATTGATGAATATTCAATTAATAAAACAGAAGTAAAAGATGAAAAAACTGGAGAAATTGTAACATCTGAAGAAAAAATAGATGATTTATTAAGAGATATTAGTATTTAATTATTATAAATTAAATTATATTATAAATAAATAGAGAAGGTAATTTTTTACCTTCTCTTATTTTTAAATTTACAAAAGATAAATATAAATGGCAAATTATAAAACCAGTTGGAATAAATCTTGGTACGATTTTGAAGAAGATTATTATAGTAGAAAAAAAAGTAAAAATGATAAAAAATATAATAATTGGTATTCTTTTAATAATAGTGAGTGGAATTATTGGGGAAATGATAAAAAAGAAAATGAAGATATAAATTTATGTATAATAGAACCTGATGGTTATATAACTCCTTCTAATTTTGATATAGTAGGTAAAAAAATTCTATGTGGAAAGAAGGAGTATAGTTATGTTAATAATAGAAATAATTATTCATATGCTTGGAGTTCTACAGATATAGAAAAAGAATCTTCTATATTCATAAAGAATATGTCTAGATATTTTTATCATTCCCTTCTTGAAAATGAAGATTATTTTGTTAATTCAATAAAAAATGAAGATAAGGATAAATATGAAAAAATAATAGATAGAGTAAAAGATATAAAACTTCCATATAGTACACCTTTAGAAAAAGCTGTATTTATACATAATAAAATATATAAAGAGAAAGAAAATATTGATAAATCTATAGATGATGTACTCTCTCCTAAAAAATTAATAACTGTATTAGAACAATTAAATTTAAATACTGATGCATATAATGACAAAGAATTAGATAATACATTAAATAAAGTTTTAATGCCTGGAGGTCTCCTTGGAGGAACAGGTTATGATTCTAATAAAAATAATGAAGGTTATGAAGTAAATCCTAATGCATTAAGTAAAATAAATTTAATAGATAAGATATCTTTAATAAAATCTTGGGGAGATTCTTTTAAAATTTCTAAAGAAATAAAAAAAGAAGCTGTATATAATTCAGATAAAAAAGAGTATATGAATATGACTTCCATAGAACAAATAGTTAATATGGATTTATACCAAATTCTATTTCCAAATTTTAAATATAAATTAGCAACTAATAATTTACATATAAATGTACCAGTTAAAAAAGAAGAAAAAAAGCAGAAGATTATTATGATGATTGATAATTCGGGTAGTATGCATGTAAAAGAGAAAATAGAATGGGTATTAGCATTATTAATAGATAGATTAAATGAATGTAAAAAAGAAGAAGCTGAGTTATTTGTTACCAAATTTGAATATTCTCCTAATGAAAATAACTTCAGATTTTACCATGTATATAATGAAGAATCATTTGAAAATTTTATAAAAATATTCAAATATAATCCTAGAGGAGGTGAAATAAATTTTGAATAATCATTTAATTTCCGTATATTGTATTAACCTAAATATTACAATATATGAAAAAAATAATGTTTTCTAAAGAACAGGAAGAAGAAATAATTAATTTTTATAAGAAAGAATATTCTATTAAATATATTTCTAATATATTTAAAGTTTCTTCTGGAACAATAAGTAAATTTTTAAAGAGGAAAAAAATAGATATAGTAAATAAAAGTCAATTCAAAAAAATTTATTCTCTCAATGAGAATTTTTTTGAAAAAATAGATACAGAAGAAAAGGCTTATTTTCTTGGATTCTTATATTCCGATGGATATATTTACCCAAAGAAAAATAGTGTATCCTTATGTTTACAAATAGAAGATATTGAGATATTAAACAAATTTAATACATGTATATCTTCAAATAGACCACTTTATAGAATAAAACCTCCAAAAAAATTTCCTTATAGAAAAGTTCTTGTAAAATTAAATATAGTTAATAATCAATTTTTTAAACATTTGATTAGTAAAGGTTGTTTAAATAAAAAATCATTAATCTTAAAATTTCCAAATAAATCAATAATAAAAAAAGATTTATT
>Ga0073900_10001629_pt1 | contig 12323 bp, 5 predicted proteins | sample KloWWTmetKNB5Kit_FD_66666 | JGI IMG/M metagenome (GOLD analysis project Ga0073900, IMG submission 66666) | Active sludge microbial communities from Klosterneuburg, Austria, studying microevolution and ecology of nitrifiers - Klosterneuburg... | ecosystem: Engineered > WWTP > Aerobic digester >...
AAACGTAAAGACACTCATAAATCAATGGGCTTACACATAACAAATGATCGTATCAAAAATTATGCAAAAATGAACAACACCATTGCAAGTGTAGAAATTGAAGATCTTTACTTACCAAATGGTGATTCCATAGGTACAAAAGTGGTCATCATTCTTTAATACCATTAAATAGAATGTTGGGCACTAAGGCAACCTCAAAACTCTTACTGTTCCAATGATATCAAGAACATTTTGGTTATAAAGTGTAAACGTACCATTGCCAAAATATAATTCTAACATCATATTTAGATCGACTTGCATTTCAGCGTTAGGATAAATATGTAGTGATCTCGCTACAGCATTGGTAATCCCTACGATGACAGTATCATTACTTGAAATAATAACATCATGACAATAGGTCGGCAATACGCCTGCACTCCAATTGGCAGGATCTGACCAGTCCGTACTACCAGCTACACCTACAAAAATATTGGTGAGAATATGCCCTTCATCAATGGAGCCATCACAATCTTCATCTGTTGAAGTTCCATCACAAATCTCTAAAGCAAAAGGATGAATATTTGGATTGTTGTCATTGCAATCTCCCGTGGTAGAAAGCTCTGAAGTTACAAATGCCGATGGTGGTCTTGTACATTGAACAATTAATTCAGCACCATGGTCGTCTTGATCTAAATCTTCAAACCAAATTTGTCCTGGGAATTCAAGGCTGTCATTATCATTACAATCAGACCCATTCGTTACATAACCAGGCATTAAAAGGCAAAGTGTATCTCTCGTTAAGGTATCTCCAAAACTATCTCCATCATTATCCATATAGAATACATAATTTGTAAAATCCCAATTTGTTGTATTGCCTATTTCTCTACTTTTGATCGCATGAGGTGCCAGTCCATTAATGATTTCATTGTCTTTAATATTCAGTTCCGAGAAGCAAAAAGAGGTTGCAGGCAAATCAATGAAGGCTTTAACTCCATCTATGCTTGCATTAATAATAATAGTATCATTTGGTGATGAATTTAAAATTAGATTGCCAATTATATTTTGTGTACTACCACTTTCTAAAGTCAATGTACTTCCACCTTGAGCAATAATTTCATTATAACTATGGCTACCGTTGATCAAACCATTTTGATTAAATGTCACATTGTTAAACTGAACATTGTTTGAATTTACAATAGACATGTTCCCAACAACATTCGACCTATTACCTATAACATTGTAGTAAGTGAAATTTGACAACGGTATAAAATTTACATTTGATCCAGAAAAGTATAAGGTAGAAATACCCGCATTAAATGAAAGTCCTGTATTAGTGATCTCCCATGGTGTCCCGTCATTAAGGAGTTCAATCACTGATGAACCAAAATTTATTGATCTATTATTTGTATTATTTGAAACAAATTTGTTCGCGGTTAATTTATGTCCGTTGGTATTCAATGTACCATTAAGATGAGAAATAATATTGTTGACGTGTATTGAATCAAGTAAATCCCATGTGCTACCAGCACCTAAAACATATAATGGACCATCTAGTGTGGCAGATTTAGATTTAAAAGATTGGGCACTACTTACCGCTTCAAGCTGCATATTTCCCATAAATGAACTTGTCATAAATGAGTCCAACTCTACGGAACCGTATATTTTTAAAAATTTTATGGGATTTCCTGATAGTATAGGCCTTTTATTTGACGTCCAAGTCATGTTTTTGCAGGAAGCATCGAGATTAATATCTACAGTTCGATTTAACATGTCAAATGAATTTTCATCAAAAATGACATCATTTGAAGGCGATGGAAGACAAGCTCCACCAGTACCTCCACTAGTATATGCCCAATGGCCTTCATCTCCCCAACTACCTTGATTTCCAACCCAATAAATTGAAGCATTCGGACCTGGAATAATAGTCCATCCAGGTGTATTTGTACCTGTCGAATTATATGCCTGAAATGTGGCACCACCTACACCACTTATATTTGTTAGGGTAGCATTCTGCACGTAAAACAAGCCATTGGCCTTTGAAAATTTAGCCGCACTCGCTGCAGTACTTCCGCCGCTCTTAATAATAATTGGCACCGTACAAGAACCAGAAGCTATAATATTATTAATATAGTATATTTGATTTGAAGAGAAATTATAAGTCTTTCCTCCACTAAGTTCTAAATAATTCATCATGAATGAGCCCGAGAAATTTCCATTCCCAAATAACTTTAATGAATTGATAGTCGTATTACCAAAACCGCTGATAGTAGCGGTGGCCGTTGTGCTTAAAAATTCTACTTCATAATAGGTGATATTCGTTCCTCCCACAAAGCTGCCAACAGTACTAAATCTTATTTTTGATGTGCCACTATTAATTGATAAATTTGAAGGAGAAGCTACATTGAAACTACTTGTCATAACTATTGAACTACCTAAATTCAATATTGAATTTGTACCAACAGTAGTTGTGTTACCAATGAAATTACCAATATTCAATTGTTGGTCATTGCTATTGAATGTACCTTGGATCATATTTAAAGCAGAAATATTAAAAGCATCCATAGCATTCCATGTTCCTGTCCCATTGATATTAGAAGATGGAATGGTGTAGCCATTTGAATAAATCGAATTTGCACCGCTTCCAGTAAATATTATAGGTTGTGAAATATTTGAAACAGTTAGACCAAGAATTGAAATATTTTGCTCAAATATTGCATTTCCATGGATATACATTGATTCATAAAATCTAAAATCTGGTGATTTTACGCCTGATCCAGACCAATCCATGTCTTTGCAAAATGGTGTTGTATAGGCGGATACCGTTTGATTATTTCCAGTGAAAGATAGCGCATTGAAAAATATATTGTCATAATTATTAGGAGGACACTCTCCTCCAGTTCCGCCACTTTCCAAAGACCAATGTGATGCATCATACCAATTTCCAGTGCCAGCTACCCAATATAGATTTCTTGAAACTGGAGTAATAAAATCAATATCTACATTGTTTGTTAAATCAATGCAATTTGTACATGTAAATGGGACGACACCATCTGCGTCTATATTTCTAATTTTTGCTAAATTAAGATTAATTGCTATTAATGAGTTAATTTTGGGTTTCACACCACTTATTGGTCCTAAAAGTTCAATATAAGATCCTGCTGATGAACAATTTCCATTAGCTTCAAATTTTTCGTTTACTGTACATACTATTGAGTTCTTAAAATTAAACCTGAACCCAGGACTCAAAACCAAGGTGTCAACTGCAAAAGAGTAAAAAAATGTCCCATTACTGGAAATATTCAATTTGTTGAAAGTACATCCTGCGCATGTTAGGCTAAAGCCATCGTCAGGATAGGCTGGTAAAACTGTTGAATTTAGTACTTGCACATTGTGAAATGAAACCGAAGTCGCTGTCAACTGATAAATGCCACCATTTGAGAAATTAATCTCCGAATTGCTTGTTAGAAATGTGCAACTACTGTTTATCAAAAGCTTTGATTTTAAAGTAAGCTCAGAATATTCAATGTTAACCATTGATCCAGCATTTCCATTAAAAATTCTACAAGATATGGAGCCTGGAAAAGCAGTTAAATTACCACCACTATTCATAGTTATATCAAGTGTTGTATTAAAATTATCCATACAAATATAGTTTCCGAAAACTGACCAAGGAATATTAGAAATTTTATTATTAGATAGGATTGTTTGAGGGTTAGTGGATCTTAATTGAAATTCTGCACCACTTATCATTCCCATATTTTGACCTAGTACAACAGAACCATATATGTTGAGGGCATATCCTAGAGAAAAATTAGGACTGTTGGCTACATTTTCCCAATTCATGTTGTTACAAAATCCAATAGCTGACAATGAAAGCGTCTGATTCGATATTGTAAAAGAACTAGCATTAAAAAATACATTATCTACCGCAGTGGGAATACACTCCCCTCCTGCACCACCACTGGTAGTGGACCAATGTGAAGCATCATTCCAATTACCAGAATTTCCAACCCAGTAAAGTGTTCTTGGGGTATTTCCAAATGTAATGTTTGTATTGTTGCCTAAATCAGTTGAATTCCCTGCAGTTAATAAGCCATTATCAATAATGTTTATATCCTGAATAGATGCATTGGTAATAGTAATTGCTTGCAATATTTTTAATTTTGCTTGTGTGCCAGCTGCAACAGACTTTATAAAAGTATTTCCTAATGCGCAAGAACTTGTTGAATTCCAATGCAATATTGTATCTGGTTCCGACCCTGTTGGACTAAATAAATATGTTTTTGCTGGAGCGAAATCTAATGTATCAAATTTAGTTCCTCTCCCATTTATAGTTGCTCCACCATTCAATTTCAATCTTTTAATATAAGAATCTAAATTTGTATTCGTTTCTGGTGATATTGATCCAAAAGTAAGATTTGAAGATCCTGTTGCAATTAATGTTCCAACTTCTATATATTCTACTTGCGATGCAGTCATGGATAACGTAACATTATTTTGATCAAATACCACTTTCCACAGGTTTCGATTGGCGCCAACGTTAAATGATGTTCCAATTATGTTAAAATAAGTGCGTATTGCTGACAAGTTTATTCCAGGTACCGAAATGCCAAATACTTCTACATATGAAGAATCTAAAATACACACAGTAGAAGCGTTTGAACCATTCAAAGAGTTTAGCTTTACTTTATTAGTATTACTATCAAATGTGCCGGCCGTTAAAGACATTGCACTTATATTTATACTATCTATTACATTAAAGATAAGGGTGCTGTCAATATTTATGGTTGAAATTTGACTTCCATTCTGTATGAAATTAGAAGATCCATTTGTTTTGTTGAAGGTTAAAGTTCCGAAACGTGAATTTGGCGAGCCTGTAAAATTACCTTTTATATTGAATTTAAAAGATGAAGAATACGTGTGGAATTTTATAACTGGTCCTACCGTATTTAAACAAATAACATCTTTACAGTATATTAAATTACTATTTAAAAATATGCTATCATTGCCTGTAATGAAGCCAGAATTGTTATCAAAAATGACAGTATCAAGTTGTGTTGGAATACATTCATTGGGTGATCCGCCACTACTATTTGACCAGTGCCAATCATCGATCCAATCTCCTTCACCATTTACCCAATATAATGTGCGAGAAGTGTTGTTTGTAAATTGTACATTTGTATTACCTCCAAAATTTGAACTGCTAATAGCTGTCATACTTCCTACACCAGCCAATTGTGAAAATTTAAATCCAGTTATTATACATCCACTTACATGTATAGCCTTAGACGATAATAATGCATTGACTGTAGGAGTGTTACCTTGCAAAAGAATTTGGCCCATGCCACAATTACTTTCGGCCCTCAATGAGTCAACAATTGTTAAATTATTTAATGTACATCTTGTCGCTGGATAAAGAATTAATGTGTCAATAAGTGTGGATTGTATATTCCTAAAATCATTGTAACACTCTACTTTTTTGAAGGTTGATGTGAGTGCGCCTATATTTAATTTGCCACTAACGCCAATTTGTTTTATATAATTTACCGTGTTGTTATTTCCATTAAAAGTACTGTTCTCACTGTAAAATATAAGGGTATCTAAAATTTGATTTTGGACATTTATTGAACCAGCCATGGTTGATTGGAATATAAAGTTACTGCCGGATTGAATCAAAGTCGATCCAGCGTTTTGAATAAATGAGTTTTGAATAGTAGCATTAGATGTGCTCATATTGAGTTCCGTCCCACTTGACATAGTGAATGAGCCAAGATTGAAGTCATGGGCATTAGTTTTGATCGAGCCTGAAATGAGCAAGATGTTATCTATTGAAATAAAATCACTAAGTAACTCATAATGACTACCAGGGCCATTTATTTCAGTTTTAATAGAAAAAATACAATTATTTGAATCTATAATCTTAGGACTTGCTGCCGTTGAATTTGCCTTTAAAATCAATTTGGATGTAGCATAAATAGGATTGAAATCAAAAATTGTTAAATTGCTATTTGCTATTATGTCACCAAAAATTTCGACAATACCAGTCGAATCAACTGAAATCATAACTAGATTATCATTATCTCCTGCATGTAGATTATTCATTTTGTAAATTATATTTGGCTCCCTAATATTTATTGTTCCATTACTGGTAAATGAATTTTCATCAATGAAAACGTTGTCGTATTCTAAAGGTAAACATTCTCCACCAGGGCCACCTGAAGTTAATGACCAATGTGATGATTCCTTCCAACTTCCAGAGCCACCAACCCAGTATAAATTTCGACCATTTTGAATGTTCCACCCTAAATTATTGCCCAAATCGTTGGTATTATAGGATGTATAAGTTGCTCCACCGATTGCGTTGATATCTCGAATATTCATATGATCTAAGTCAACTGATGTTCCCATGTTACTTATCGTTGCCCGTGTTCCTGCTAATGTAGATTGCAAAGTCGTAAATGAATACAAACAACTGCCATTTATGGAGAAATTATTAATATGCTGGGTATTATTTGCACCTAGGCTAAGTGTTTTCCCAGAGAAAATGGAAATTGTATCTATCATATGGTTGCCCAACACAAATCCATGATGATTGAATCTTATTTTCGCAAAAGTACAATTGTCATTGGTGTTATCAACTTTTCCATAATTCGTGGCGACATTTGAGGTAGCTGTAAAATTGATCATATTAAAACTTACACCAATACATGATCTCAATTCTGAAATATTACTTGTAAAATTGATCACTGAGTTAGTACCAATAAAATTGAGGCTTGGAGAACCCGTAAAATATTGTGTTAAATTTAGTGTAGAATTAGTTATATCAAGATTGTGCAATACATTTAGTACTGATTTATACTCCTTAGCTACAATCGTTTTATTATTTGCTATAAAAGTTCCGTTATTTTGTTCAATTATGTTATTTGAATTATTAATATTTGTAAGGAATGTCCAAGTCCCTGATCCTGAAAAAAGCAATCTTGCCGCTGTAGAATTTCCAACGTTGTTTAAGGTGATTGTATTGCCTGTATTTGAAGAAGCAAAATTGTAAGTTCCACCAAAGGTATGAGAAGTAGTAGCACCTATTTCTAAAGATCCCAAAACTGTAACAGTCACCGAGGCAGACCCAAATAAAACAAAATTATTTGAACCAGTAGACACCAGATTATTAAAAGTAGGGCTACCATCATAAGTAATAATAAATGATGATCCAGAAGCTGTATTAATTATGACATTGTCACTTGAAGTTGGGACGCTAGCACCTCCAGCGCCTCCACTTGTCAAAGACCAATGAGCAGTTTGTGTCCAACTTCCTGTTCCTCCCACCCAATATCTATTGTCGGCAAAACAAGTGATAGTAAGAAATAAGCAAATTGCAAGCAATAGTGTTTGTAATAATCTTGAGCTCATCTTTGTTTAATTTATTGTAAAAACAAAAATAACTATTCGAGCTTCTTCAATTTTACTAGAAAAGTAATTAGTGAGTATTACTTAGTAAATTGCATAATTCAGAAATTAAAATTGCTTCTTTTCAAATTAGAAAGTCTGTCATTTTAATGAATATATCACAAATATAAATGCTGGTAGATCGCGTATTTTGTAGAACATCATTCCACCAAAAAAAGATCATTCATGATATCTTTTTAACACGTCTAATATCTCAGGTCTTTTGGTTCTGCTTATTGGAATCTTTGAACCGTTTACAATGATTGACCCGCCATCACCTTTTACAACCATTTCTACAAAATTTAAATTTATAATGAAACTATTGTGAATACGATAAAAGCCGTTACATTCTAATACTTGTTCGTATTCTTTCATGGTTTTGGATGTAATAATTTTTTTTCCATTTAATAAATAAAAAGTTGTGTAATTGCTTTCTGACTGACAATAGGTGATATCTTTGAGTGGAATAAAAATGATACCATCAGAATTTGTAACACATATCTTTTGATGTTTTTTACCCAAATTTTCCTTTTTGTCACTTAATATAGAAGGAAGAACATTTAGCAAGCAGTCCTTCAGATCTTCTGCTGATATTGGTTTTAGTAGGTAATCCAATGCACCATATCTCAATGCTCGGATGGCATGATTATCATATGCCGTAGTAAAAACCACTTTGAAGGAGAATGGCATAAGTTTGTCGAGTACTTCAAAACCACTTAACTCTGGCATTGAAATATCACAAAATAAGATGTCGATATCCAAAAACGGGATTTCTTTTACCGCTTCTATTGGATTTGTAAAAGATTTTACTGCGTTGATTTTGGGAAAATTGTTCTCTAGTAGTGTCTCCATGACGTCTACACAATATATTTCATCATCTATAACTGCAACTTTTATCATTTCGATAATCCTAAGGTATATGACAACCAAAGTTAAGGATAAAATTTCAATCTAGCATAATAATTATTAAATTAATTTTGTGGATAAGTTCAATCCTAAAATAATAACTTATACACAATGATAAACATCAACATATCATCAATATTTAAGGTATAAAGTTCTATTGCTTATATTACTGTTAATATCTTTTAGCGTGATAATGTAAAACCCAGATAAATGATCATTAATATCAATTTCAACTATATTCTCTCCATTTTTCACGTTATATCCTTGTAAAAATATGGTTTGTCCAAGCATGTTCTTGATATCAACAATGTATGCAATATCATTATTTGCATGAAGTCTTATGAAAAATGTCCCATGACTGGGATTCGGAAAAATGACCAGTGCATTCTCTTCTACTTCATTCTGAACAATGCTCGTTAATGCCTCACAAGCTTGATCAATATTATTGCAATATGCCCTAGATATCAACGAACAATCAAGGACAAATGGATTTTCTTTTCCACCTTGATAGTGCGCAATTTTTTGATTTCGCTCCCACTCTTTTCTATCTACCGGATCATCATAGTGCCATTGGCAAATATCACTTTTCATTTGTTGGAAAAATGTTGGATCGGCTGCATCAGCCTGTGCTTTGTACATTGTGTAAAAATAAAATAACGATCTGGCTATATCGCCTTTTACTCCTTCTCTTGGTTCGAATTTGCCATTTGTACCTCTGATTCCTTCTGAATAAGCATCCCTAAAATTTGTTGGTACACTAGTTCTTTCTGTATTTTTGTAATACCATATTTCCGTTTGTGCATCTGGTATATTTCCGAAAGGGAAATTGCCTCTATCCGAATTGGTTTTCACCCTAGAAGGATACAAGTGATGCATGTCACTTTGGGCAGAACCTGTTGCTCCCAATCCTTGTGGCCATGTATGTTCAGTGTTGATACCGTTTGGTTGACCATCGAGATATACATATTCTGTTGGATCTTGACCATCTGGCAAAGGAAGTTTCATCCCAGTGTAAATACATTCTAAAGAATCTGCGACGCGGTCAATCTTTAAAAACATGGTGTCTCTGACGGCACTATAGTCCAATATTATGGATGGCTTGTACGAAATGGTCAAATTGTTTATCAATGTATTGCCTGTCATACCTGGCAACACGGGAACATGACTATATTGACCAAAAAGGCGAATGGCAAAGCACAAAAAGATTATAAAAGAAAATAATTTGTTCAATTTCAGTAAATTACTTGGCGAAGGTATTAATTAATATTAACTAATTTTAAAAAATATTTCTCAATCCAGATATATTACACATTTACAAAATATGTATTCATTATAATTTAATAAGCGTTATAAAAATTCACAAAAATCATCAAAAATATTCACAAAAAATTCATATAAAATGTAAGTATTAATCGAAAACAAACTAATAGATTTGTCGCATATTTTACAATTCACTCATTAAATTCAACCATTTAATAACAAAATTTAACAGCTTATGAGAGTTTTTTTTACGTTAATTTTTAGCACATTTTCTATGATTCTATTGGGACAAGGCAGTGAAGATTTTTTAAATTTACCGACCGCTAGTTCGACTACTTATATAGCTAGGTCTTGGACTGGAACTAATAGTGTAATCTGGACAGCAGAAGGTGCAAGAACAGATCAAACTATGTCAGGTAAAGCAATTTGCTTTGGAAATTCTGGAATAACAAGAAGTGTAACTTCACCTTTATATGCCAATGGTATGGGTACATTATCATTCGATTATGTCCGTGCTTTTACTGGAACATCTAATAGGATTATTCAAGTATTTGTAAATGGAACTCAGATTGGAATTGATATTCCTGTATCGGCTACAAGTGATGTTATACAAAATTATTCACAGCCAATAAATGTAGCAGGAAATGTTGAACTTGAAATCACTTCAGTAGGGGCGGCTCAAGTGAAAATAGATAATATAACCTGGACATCATATGTACCAGCTCCTGTAAAATTTTCATTTTTCAATCTTGAAAAATCCAATTATAATTCAAATATCTCCTTCTCTACCGCTTCCGAAACAAACAACGACTATTTCACAATCGAAAGATCTGGTGATGGCAGAAGTTTCGAAAGTATAGGAGAGATCAAAGGTGCCGGTAACAGCAATCAAGAGTTGAGTTACGAATTTGTAGATTAAAGTCCATTGACTGGTATCAATTACTATCGTATCAAACAAACGGATTTTGATGGTGCATACAGCTACACAGAGATCCGATCAGTCCGTCATCAGACAAAAAATGTCATAGTTTCACCTAACAGAACTGATGGAAAACTGAATGTAACTTCAGAGTTGGATAATTATGATGTGGTAATATATAATACTGGCGGTCAGGAAGTACAAAGACATATGGCACTTTCAGGTGATCAGTCGCTATCTATCGAGACATTGCAAGCTGGTGTTTACTTCGTAAAAGTAATGGATCAAACTATCAGAATATTGAAGTTTTAAAAGTGTCGCCTTGATCAAGGCCAAATAATTAAATATTTTAAAAGCAGGTCAATGTCAAATTGGTCTGCTTTTTTTAATTGTGAAAATTGCCACAAATTAAGCTAAAAAGTGTGTCCCATTAATTTTATTTCGTCTTACATAAAAATAGGCAAGCCATTATTTTGTTTTTTATTTAATATATAAAACGAAAGCCACAAAAACGAACAACAAGCAATTGATTTTAATATTGTTACATATTCAATTTATTATAATGCGTACAATTGGTTGATTATAGAATAAACATATTAACTTATTCTACCTAATGAAATATTTGATTTATAAACTGATAAGCTTAAGTCTGATTTTTGTTAAATAATTTATAATTTATTATGAAATATGAAGCTAATTTCATGATTCATACGTCAGAACCAAATTTCACATGATTGGCATTATTTTTGAAACAATAAACACGAAAATTTAATTTAAAATGAACAAAATTTATACTCAACTAGCAGTTTTTATCTTCGTACTTTTCTGTGGATTTGCCCTAAAAGGTCAAGATTGCCAAATCACAGGTGGAACAACAAATTTGATAAGTTCTAGCGGCGCATCTTGTACTTTTACAACTGTATTGAATTTCAATGCATCAAACGCAAATAGTGCAAATACAATTACTATCTCTTCTAGTGCTGCGATGACGACCATCAATTCTGTAACCAACCCGGCTAATATAACTGACTCGACTTCACCGTTTACTTTTAATTCGTCGTTTGTGGGAAACTATACCATCACATATACTGTTCCTTGCAACCAACCAACGACCAATTTTACTTTCACTTATGATGGACCAGGCAATGGTGACTGTACTGTTTTAACGTCCAACATTTCTTTGTTACCACTTTCAGTCAATTTTGTAAATTTTGAAATATCTGATTTGGGTAAATTGACCAAATTGTATTTCGGTACAGAATCTGAAACCAACAATGACTACTTCACAATAGAAAGGTCAGCAGATGGACGTAACTTCGATGCCATAGGTGAGATCAAAGGTGCTGGAAATAGCAATGAATACATAAGTTATGATTTTTATGATAGAAATCCTTTGAATGGTTTAAGTTTTTATAGGATAAAACAAGTTGATTTTGATAGTAAATTTGAATATTCTGATACTAAGTCAGTAAAACGTAAATCTGGAAGTTTTACTATTTCTTCTATGCAAGCTGATGGCAATCTCCACATAAAAACGGACATCGAGGATTATACTGTCCATATCTGTAATAATGTGGGTCAAGAAATTATCAGAACACAAATGAATTCAGGTGACCAAACACTCAATTTAGTCAATCTTAAACCTGGTATTTATTTTGTAACCATCGGAACAGAGACATTGAAGTTTTTTAAAATATAACTTTCTTAATATAATATTGAATCTTAAAATTTTAGCAGATCAATTTAATCATTGGTCTGCTTTTTTATTTTATATTTGTAATAATATTTGAATAAAAATAAATTTCTTAAAAAA
>Ga0073900_10001631_pt1 | contig 12322 bp, 6 predicted proteins | sample KloWWTmetKNB5Kit_FD_66666 | JGI IMG/M metagenome (GOLD analysis project Ga0073900, IMG submission 66666) | Active sludge microbial communities from Klosterneuburg, Austria, studying microevolution and ecology of nitrifiers - Klosterneuburg... | ecosystem: Engineered > WWTP > Aerobic digester >...
AACACAGATTTTATTGATGAAATCGGTTTAAAAGAGCATTTATCGCCGACTCGTGCTAATGGATTGGTGTCAATGATTAAACAAATTAAAATGTACGCTTTAGCTTTTGAAGCGAAGCATTAAAAATAATAATGTTCAGATGAAACTTACTGAACTAAATTCAGTGTAAAATGGAAGAATTTAAAGACGACATAAACTTAGGTGAAAACGTAGTAAAGGTACTTAAAGGAATTTACGACCCTGAAATTCCCGTAGACATATACGAACTTGGATTAATTTACGATGTAATGATTAATGAAGACAATGATGTAAAAGTATTAATGACGTTAACGTCACCAAATTGTCCTGTTGCGGAAACATTACCTCAGGAAGTGCAAGAAAAAGTAAAATCATTGGATGCTGTAAAATCATGCGAAGTAGAAATTACATTTGATCCACCTTGGACCAAAGACTTAATGAGTGAAGAAGCCAAGTTAGAATTGGGAATGTTGTAAAATAGTTGTCCAATCTAAACAAACGACATTAAAAATGGACGAAATCATCAACAAAGTAGCCAATTCCGCACTCGAAGTTTTCGATTTAGAGGATTATTATCCTTCCGGAATTCGAACACAAATTGATATTGCTCTATGGCTTGAAGAGGGTTTTTTGTTGAAAGAAAAAGACTTCCGAGAGGCCTTAAAAAACTATGATTGGTCACAATACCAAAACCATTTTGTAGCAATTCATTGTTCAACAGAGGCCATTATTCCGGCATGGGCAACTATTTTGGTAACTGTTTATCTACAGCCGTTTGCAAAAAAAATAATTTTAGGAAAAAAAGACGAGATAGATACTTTATTATATCTTGAAATTTTAAATCAAATTGACTATTCAATCTATTTAAACAAACCTGTTATTTTAAAAGGTTGCTCAAAAAAACCGGTACCGGAATCGGCTTATGTTTTAGCCGTTCAACATTTACAACTTTTTGCCAAAAGCATTATGTTTGGCGAAGCTTGTTCTGCAGTTCCATTATTCAAAAAAGGAAAATAAAATAGTTTTCTTATTATCAGCTTGTTATATTATTTGCATGAATCATTTCAAATGTTAACTTTGCATCGCAAAATGTAAATTTAACAAAAAATGAAGAAAATTATTCTTGCTTTATCAATGTTTGCCTTTTTTTCAATACAAGCTCAAAAAGAGGTTGTGAAAGAAATTGAAAAAGTAACCAAAGCGGTTGAAGACACCACACGAACTCATGGATGGACTAGAAATGGAGAAATCACTTTCCTATTAAATCAATCCAGTTTTAGCAATTGGGCTGCCGGAGGTGAAGACAATCTTTCCGGAAATATAGGAATTAACTATGGTTTTAATTATAAAAGTGTTGACTGGTCGTGGGACAACAGAATAATTGCTTCCTATGGTTTAGTAAAAACACAAAATGCTGCTTTTGAAAAGAAAACAGATGACCGATTGGAATTTAATTCCTTAGCCGGAAAAAAAGCAAAAGGATATTGGTATTATTCATTTATCTTAAACTTTAGAACGCAGTTTACACAAGGTTATGACTATTCCACTGATGCTAACGGGCAAGAAATAAGAGTTGAAAACACAAACTTTATGTCGCCGGGTTATTTAACTTTTGGTCCGGGTTTGTTATGGAAAAAGAGTGATAATTTTAAATTCAATTTAGCTCCACTTACTTCTAAAATGACTTTTGTAGACAACAGTTATACATCTGGAGTGGGATATGTTGACGGAACTTATTTTGGAGTTGATGCCAATAAAAGTTTTCGTTATGAACTAGGTTTTTATGCCTCAGGATATTACAAATTTAACTTATTTGAAAATGTATCTGCCGAAAACTTTTTAACCTTGTATTCCAATTATTTAGAAGATCCACAAAATGTTGACATTGATTATCAATTAAATTTGGTAATGACTATCAATAAATTTTTATCAACCAATCTTTCCTTTCAAACCATTTATGATGATAATGCGTTCAGAGGATTTCAAATTCGTGAAGTTTTTGGGTTAGGGGTTAATTATAAATTCTAATTTTAGTTAAACATAAAAAAATGGCTCTCAAAATTGGAGAGCCATTTTCTTTTATCTAGATTTTAATCTTCAACGGCATCTTTGTAATCCGGATACAAGAATTTATTGTAGGGGAAACGTGTGATGTGAATTTCTCGAACCGCTTCATATACAATTTCCTTGAATTCTTCAAAATTTTCTTTGTTCGTAGCAGAAATAAACAAGGCATTATTTTTACCTACATTACTCATCCAGGTTTTTTTCCATTCATCTAAAGAATAATGTTTAGAGGTTCTTTCGGTAACTAAATCGTCATCTGCTAAATGAACAGGCTTGTATGCATCTATTTTATTGAAAACCATGATGATAGGTTTGTCAGCACTTTTAATGTCCTGCAAAATTTGATTTACAGAGGCAATATGATCTTCAAAATCCGGATGCGAAATATCAACCACATGAAGTAACAAATCGGCTTCACGAACTTCATCCAAGGTGCTTTTAAATGATTCGACCAATTGAGTCGGTAATTTTCGAATAAAACCAACCGTATCCGATAATAAAAAAGGTAAGTTTCGAATCACGACTTTTCGAACTGTTGTGTCTAATGTTGCAAATAATTTATTTTCTACAAAAACATCGCTTTTCCCGATTGCATTCATCAAAGTTGATTTTCCCACGTTGGTATAACCTACTAAAGCGACACGAACCATAGCTCCGCGATTTCCGCGTTGTACTGACATTTGTTTGTCAATGGTTTTGATTTTTTCTTTCAACAAGGCAATTCGGTCGCGAACAATTCGGCGGTCCGTTTCAATTTCTGTTTCTCCCGGCCCTCTCATCCCAATTCCACCACGTTGACGCTCCAAGTGTGTCCACATTCCTGATAACCGAGGCAACAAATATTGACATTGAGCAAGTTCCACCTGTGTTCTTGCATAGGAAGTTTCTGCCCGTTGAGCAAAAATGTCAAGAATTAAGTTAGTTCTGTCTAAAACTTTACAATCTAAGATTTTAGTGATATTTTTTTGTTGTGCAGGCGACAATTCATCATCAAAAATGACGGATGAAATTTCATTTTCAACAATGTATCGATGTATTTCTTCAATTTTACCGGTTCCTAAAAATGTTTTCGGATGAGGTTTTTCTAATTTTTGCCAAAAACGCTTCACTACTTCACCACCGGCAGTAAAAGTAAGGAACTCTAATTCATCTAAATATTCGTTTAATTTAGTTTCATCTTGCTCTTTCGTAACAATTCCTACAACAATTGTTTTCTCAAAATTTATTTTTTCTTTTTCTAACATATCCTATAAATGTCTTGCAAAATTAGGCAATTCAAGTCGGTTTAAATCGAATTTTAACCATTAAAACAAATAATATAAAGTATGAATTTAGTTAAAAAACAAAAAAAAGTTATCCAATTCTTAAATTTTGTTAAATTTGACGTTCTAAACCTACAAAAAATTAATCAAAACAACCTAAACTTTCATTTTATGAAAAGAATTACATTAGTTATACTATTGTTTTTACTGACGGGAGTGGGATATTCGCAGTTCAATGAGAACTTTGAAAGCGGTATTCCGACAACGTGGGCAGTATTCAACAATGGTTTAGGTACCAACACATGGACCACAACCACTGCGGTTACTACTCCGCCAACGGTATGTGAAGGTACAACAGCAGCCTTTATGAATGCTCATCAAAACATTGGAGCGGGCAACACGTCTCAGAACTGGTTAGTTACCCCACAGGTACTAGTACCGGCAAATGGACAGTTGTTCTTTCAAACGAGATCAACCATTAGTGGGCCAAACGATACAACGTATGAATTGCGTTTATCCACAACTTCACAAACTAACACGGCAAGTTTTATTACTATCCAGTCATGGACAGAGGCAGAACTTAATGCTACGTTTAATATTTGTGAGGAGAAACAAGTAAACTTAGCCGGTTTCGCTGGTACAAATGTTTATCTTGCTTTTGTGATCGTGATGAACCAACCTGCTGCCGGACTTACCGGTGACCGTTGGATTGTTGATGATGTACGTTTAGTAGAACAATGTATTAATCCTGAAAACATAACTGTTACCGGGATTACACAAACCAGTGCTATTATAAATTGGGATAATCCCGGAGGTGCTACTCAATTCGAAGTTTCAGTTGTTCCGGCTCCTGGTACTCCGGTTGCAGGTACAATCGTTGGGCCAAGTCCTTATTTGGCAGAAGGATTATCGGCTACTACACAATACCAAGTATATGTTAGAGCAAAATGTGAATTTAGCAATAGTGAATGGGTAGGACCGGTGAATTTTATCACTACAACCCCGGGAACAGCTTGTAATTCGGCGATACAAGTGCCAGCATTACCTTATTCAACCACGGATAACACTGCAAATTATCAAGATGATATTGATGGAAGTCCGGGTGCATCCGGTTGTGGAACAACAGGAAATTTTTTAAACGGAAACAACGTTTATTATAGTTATACCGCCACAGCTACCGGTGTAATTAATTTAACAATGACGCCAACAGGAAACAACTCGGGTATGTTTGTTTACAACAGTTGTACAAATGTTGGAGTAAGTTGTATCGCTGGTACTGTCAGTGTTGCCGGTGCTCCTCTGGTTATTGATTTACCGGTTGTGGATGGTCAAACCTATTATATTGTAATTTCTACCAATGGTAATCCTAACACGATTCCATATACTTTATCTATTCAAGTTGTAAACTGTGCACCTCCAACCAATCTTGGAGCGGTAGGTGGTCAAACTAGTGCCATTTTAAATTGGGATGCAAACGGAGCAACTTCTTGGGAATATGCAGTTCAGGTATTGGGAGGAGTTATTCCAACCGGTGCCGGTGTTCAAACAAACGATTTCCAAAATGTTAACGTAACAAATTTATTAGACGGAACCCCTATTCAAGAGGCAACTCAATATCAATATTGGGTTAGAAGAGATTGTGGTGACGGAACATTTAGTGCATGGGCAGGACCATTCTTGTTCAACACGACTATTTGTGACCCGGTTGATCAATGTCTTTATACATTTAGAATGAGAGACAGTTTTGGTGACGGATGGAATGGTGCAAGAATGCAAATCAGACAAAATGGAATTGTAATAGCGACTATTGGAGAAACGTTCACCGCAGGTGCCGGTCCGGTTGATATTCAAGTTTCATTATGTGATGGAATACCATTTGATTTATTCTGGAGTGTAGGTGGAACTTTCCCTACGGAAGTTCGTGTTGAAATTTTCAACTCACCTGTTTTCAACCAATCATTATATGCTATGACTGTGGCTTCTGCCGGTTTAGTAAACTCTGTATTATATGCTGGAACAGTTGATTGTAATAACCCGGCATGTTTACCTCCTTCCGGAGTAGTTGTAAACAACATTGGCGATACAAGTGCCAGTGTGAGTTGGACACCAATTCCGGGAGTTACTCAATATGAAGTAATTGTATTACCGAGTGGTTCACCAGCTCCTACAGCAGCAAGTACGGGAACGGTTACTTCAGATATTCCTTTTGCATTATTGGGATTAACATCAGCTACATTATATGATGTTTATGTAAGAGCAATATGTTCTACACCAATACCAAGCAATTGGTCAGCTGTAACTACGTTCAACACGACTATTTGTGCTATCACTGAACAATGTAACTATACTTTCAGAATGACAGATAGTTTTGGTGATGGATGGAACGGAGCCAGAATGTTAGTAAGACAAAACGGAATAACGGTTGCCACTATTGGAGCAACATTTACTGCAGGAGCCGGACCGGTTGATGTAGTGGTGCCATTGTGTAATAACCTTCCTTTTGATTTATTCTGGAGTGTGGGTGGTACTTTTGCGAACGAAGTTCGTGTGGCTATCATTAATGATTCTGCTCAACAAGTATTTAATATGAACGTGGCTTCTGCTCCATTAGTAGGAACCGTTTTATATACAGATAACTTAGTACAATGTGGTATTGCGGAATGTTTACCGCCATCTGGAGTTACGATTAGTGCTATTGGGGATACTTCTGCTAATGTATCTTGGAATCCAATTCCGGGGATTACAGACTTCGAAGTAATCGTTTTACCTGCAGGTTCTCCTGCACCAACCGCAACAAGTACAGGTACTGTTACTTCAGACAATCCTTTCACCATGCTGGGATTAACTGCTGCTACTATTTATGATGTATATGTTCGAGCAATTTGTACAGCATCACCTAGTAGCTGGACTCCGGTAACTACTTTTAACACTACTATTTGTGCAGTTGTTGACCAATGTCTTTATACCTTTAGAATGAGAGACAGTTTTGGAGATGGATGGAACGGAGCCAGAATGATAATAAGACAAAACGGAATACCAGTTGCCACTATTGGAGCAACTTTTAATGCAGGTGCAGGACCGGTAGATGTACAGGTTCCATTATGTAATGGTGTTCCTTTTGATTTATTTTGGAGTGTAGGTGGAACTTTCCCAACAGAAGTTCGTGTTGAAATCATCAACCCTTTTGCTCAGTCTTTATATAATATGACAGTGAATTCAGCTCCACTAGTAGGAACTGTATTATACACAGGATTAGCAGATTGTATTAATCCTGAATGTATTCCTCCATTAGCCGTTGTTACTTCTAATATTGGAATTAATGAAATCAGTGTAGGATGGAATCCAAATGGAGGAACAACCTTTGAAGTAATTGCTTTACCGGCAGGTTCTCCTGCTCCAACGGCAGCTACTCCGGGAGTATTAGCAACTTCAAACCCATTTGTTGTAACTGGTTTAGACCCAAGTACAGCGTATGATTTTTATGTAAGAGCTTTGTGTACAGGACCAAACCCATCTAGTTTATGGGCAGGACCGGCAACAGCGACAACATTACCAACATGTCCGGCACCAATTAACTTAATAGTAATTGGAGCAGACACCAATACAGCAACAATATCATGGACAAACATTGCACCTGCTACTCTTTTTGAAGTAGTTGTTCAACCTGTTGGTTCAGGTATTCCAACCGTTGCAGGGGTTATTACTTCTCAAAACCCATATACAGCCACTGGGTTAAGTGCAGGATTTTATGAGTTTTATGTAAGAGCAATTTGTTCTTCAACAGATTTAAGTGCATGGGCAGGACCTCAAACTTTCTTTATCTTAGCTTCATTGCCAGGATGTGCAGGAGTTGATATTGATTTACAAACATCAACACCAGGTGTTCTTAACTTATGTCCGGGAGAAAGTTGTGTAGATTTATCTGCTACTTTCTTTGAAACGGGAGATACCACAACTTATAATGTTACAGGAATCCCATTTACGCCACCATTCCCATTTACTGGAGGTATTCCAACTTCAGTAAATATTGATGACAGATGGTCTAATGTAATTGACTTACCTTTTAACTTCTGTTTCTTTGGACAAAATTATACCAAAGCATTAGTTGGTTCAAATGGAGTAATTTCATTTGATATACAGGGTGAGGTTCCTGGTGGAGCCCAAATACCAAATGGATATTGTGCTTGGCCATTTACTCAAACTATTCCAAATGCAGCCTTTCCAATTAAAGCTGCTATTTATGGGCCATATCAGGATATTGATCCGAGTGTAACGACACCTCCGGCTCAACCAAGCATTAACTACCAAGTTTTAGGTACGGCACCTTGTCGTGTGTTAGTAGTTAACTTCTCTGAAGTGGCACAATTTAGTTGTCAAAACAGTGTGCCGTTACAAACAAGTCAAATTGTATTATACGAAACGTCTAACGCCGTTGAGGTTTATGTTCAAAACCGTGTTCCATGTTTAACTTGGAATGGTGGTAGAGCTGTTATTGGTATTCAAAATCAAGCGGGTACTCAAGCACATTTCCCACCGGATAGAAATACCGGAACTTGGTCTGCTTCTAACGAGGCATGGAGATTTACTCCGGCAGGACCATCAAATGTGACTTTCTCTTGGTTGAAAGATGGAGAATTTTACAGTAATGATTTAAGTATTAATGTTTGTGTGTCTGAAACGACAAGTATGACAGCTCAAGCTATCTATACTGCTTGTGGAGGAGAACAAACCATTACAACTGATACAGTTTTACTTAATGTTGTTGGTACTGAATTACCGGTACAAGACGATGTTACCGTTTGTGTAACGGAAGGATATGAATTACCTACTTTATTGGTTGGTAATTATTTTACAGAGCCAGGCGGACAAGGAACTCAATTAAATGCCGGTGACATTATAACTACTGATCAAACTATTTATGTTTATCTAGTAATTAATGGAACAAATGGTGATTGTACAAGTGAAGGAAGTTTTAATGTAATTACAACAACTGAAATTGTACCTGAATTTGATCCTATTCCAAATATTTGTTTGGGAGGAACAGCTCCTGCACTTCCGCCAACTTCCTTAAATGGAATTAACGGTCTTTGGACGCCATCGACGATTGATACTTCTGTTGAAGGAACAATAAATCTTTTATTTGAACCTTTCGGATCTGAAGGATGTGTGACAAGTTATCCAACTCAAGTGACAATTCTTCCATTTGATGATGTATTACCAATTGAAGATGTTGTTGCTTGTAACAGTTATATTTTACCCGATCTTGCTGCTGGAAATTATTATACTGAATCAGGTGGTTTAGGATTAGAAGTGCCATCAGGAACAGAGGTTATAGAATCTACAACTTTATATGTTTATACAGCAAATGGAATTTGTAGTGATGAAGAATCATTTACGATTACTATTAATTCTGTAACAGGAGATGTGCTTCCAAATGTTTCAGCTTGTGATAATTATACATTACCAACATTATTGGCCAATAATAATTATTTCACAGAACCGGGAGGTTTAGGAACACAATTGAATGCGGGAGATGTAATTACAACAACGCAAACTATTTATATTTATACTGAATCGGGAACTACACCTAATTGTGTGGAAGAAAGTAGTTTTGTTGTGACGATTGGTTCTCTAGTACTTGATCCAATTGCTGATGTTGTAGCTTGTGACAGCTATATATTACCAGCTTTACCACAAGGAAATTATTTTACAGAAACCGGAGGAACAGGAACTCAATTAAATGCAGGTGACACGATAGTTACCAATCAATTAATTTATGTTTATGCAGTTGATGGAACATGTTTAGATGAGATTAGTTTCACTGTTACAATCAACACAATAAGCGTTGATGTAATTGCAGACCAAACTGCTTGTGATAGTTATACTTTACCAGCCTTAAGTGCAAATAATTCTTATTATACACTAGCAGGAGGTTTAGGAACACAATTAAATGCAGGTGATGCAATAACTACTTCGCAAACTATATTCATTTATGCTCAATCAGGTACTACTCCTAATTGTGTGGCTGAAAGTAGTTTTGTTGTGACGATTGGTTCTCTAGTACTTGATCCAATTGCTGACGTAGTCGCTTGTGATAGCTATATATTACCAGCTTTAACACAAGGTAATTATTTTACAGCAACGGGAGGAACAGGAACACAATTAAATGCGGGAGATAGTATAGAGTCAACACAGTTGATTTATGTGTATGCGGCAGATGGAACATGTACAGATGAGATTAGTTTCAATGTTACAATTAACACCGTTAGTGTTGATGTAATTGTTGATCAGACTGTTTGTGACAGTTATACTTTACCAACTCTAAGTGCAAATAACACTTACTATACTCAAGCAGGTGGTTTAGGAACACAATTAAATGCGGGAGATTTGATTACTTCAAATCAAACAATTTATATTTATGCTCAATCAGGAACTACTCCAAATTGTATTGCGGAAAGTAGTTTTAATGTAACAGTTAATATTACACCACAAGTTGTTCCTGCTTCAAATGTGACAGTTTGTGACAGTTATACTTTACCGGCACTTACCATTGGTAATTATTATACCGGAATGGGAGGAACAGGAACTCAATTAACCGAAGGTCAGACATTAACAACGACTCAAACTATTTATGTTTATGCTCAAACAGCAACAACTCCAAACTGTTTCACAGAAACTAGTTTTGTATTGACTGTTAACAGCATTGTGGCTGATACTAAGCCAAACGTAGTTGTTTGTGACAGTTTTGTATTACCTTCATTAAACGCTAATAATGCTTATTATTCTTCTCCTGGAGGAGTAGGACCTTTAGCAGTTGGTTCATTGGTAACTTCAACACAAACGATTTACATTTATGCACAAACCGGAACTACACCAAATTGTACGGCAGAAACTAGTTTTACAGTTACTGTAAATGTTACTCCTACAGCTGATGTAATACCAAATGCAACAGAATGTTTAGCAGACGGTGGATTTATTTTACCAGCATTAAGTGCAGGGAATAATTATTATACCGGCTCAGGCGGAACAGGACAGCAATTAGCGGCAGGTGATGTAATTACATCAGATCAAACAATTTACGTTTTTGCTCAAACCGCAACAACACCAAATTGTTTCAATGAAACAAGCTTTACGGTAACAATTGTTAATGTAACGGCTCAAGAGTTATCAGATGTAGAAGAATGTGGAAAATATACATTGCCGGAGTTAAATTCAGGGAATGCTTATTACACAGGACAAAACGGTACAGGAACTCAATTACAACCTGGATCAGATGTAACTGCTTCTCAAGTAATTTACATCTATGCAACGGTTGGAGAATGTTCAGCTCAGACAGAATTTGAAGTTACTATCAATTCTTGTTTGATTCAAAAGGGTATATCGCCGAATAACGACGGTAGTAACGATTTCTTTGATTTAGTTAACTTCAATGTAAGTAAACTTGAAATCTTTAACCGTTATGGTACAAAAGTATACAGCAAAAATAATTATGAAGACGAATGGTACGGTCAAAGCGATAAAGGTGACGAATTACCGGACGGAACATATTATTATGTTATATATTTCACAGAAGGCACTAATACGACAGGATGGATTTATATCAATAGAGTACGTTAATTAGAAAATAAGTAAGCCGGTTGGCTTTAAAACCAACCGGCACTACTTTAACCCTACAAAAACAATAAAAATGAAGAAAATATATTTTGCACTACTGATAGTATTAGTAAGCATAGCAGATGTTTCAGCCCAGCAAGATCCTCATTATACACAATACATGTATAACATGAACGTGATAAATCCCGCTTATGCAGGTAGTAAAGAGAACTTGTCTTTTGGCTTACTCTACAGAAAACAATGGGTAGAGATTGAAGATGCCCCTACAACGTTTACCCTTTCCGGTAGTTCTCCGGTTGGTAAAAATGTAGGTGTTGGACTTTCATTAATTTCGGATGAAATAGGTCCTGTAACAGAAAAAAATGTATACGGAGATTTCTCTTATACATTAAATCTTGGTGGAGAACACCGTTTAGCTTTAGGTTTAAAAGCAGGGGTTACATTTCATGATGTAGACTTTACTAAAATTATACCTACTTTGCCTGATCCGGCAGATGGTGTATTTGCCAATAACATCAATAATACATATTTTAATTTTGGTACGGGAATTTTCTATTATACTGATAAATATTATTTAGCATTTTCAGTTCCTAATATGATAAATTCTAAACACTTAGATTATGATGGGAGAGAATATGGTAGTGAAACCACACACTATTTCTTTACCGGAGGTTATGTGTTTGATTTGTCTGCCAACGTGAAGTTTAAACCATTCTTTATGGTTAAATCAGCATTTAGTGCTCCTACTTCGTTAGACCTTTCCACAAATTTCTTATTTAATGAGAAGTTTGAAATTGGAGCAACCTATCGATTAGAAGACAGTTTCGGTGCCATGGTTAATTATGCTATTTCTCCAAGTTTGAGAATTGGGTATGCCTACGACCATATCGTTTCTGATTTGAATATAACAACGCCTGCCTCTCATGAGATTATCTTGTTGTTTGATTTGAATTTCCCGAAAAAGGTATCACGTTCATCACGATTTTTCTAACCTAATAAGCAAACCAGACGATGAAAAAAGTATATATATTTTTACTTAGTATTGTAATGTTAAGCATTACTCCACTGAGTGCACAAAACAAAGACACTAAAAAAGCAGATAAGCTTTTTAAGCAATTTGATTATTTTGAAGCGGCAGATGAATACCTGAAATTAGCTGAAAATGGCAAAGGTGACGGATACGTTCATAAACAATTAGCGGATAGTTACTATAATATGTTTAATGCTGCTGAATCCAGTAAATGGTATGCTAGAGCTGTAGAAACGCCACAAGATGCCGAAACATATTATCGTTATGCTCAAATGCTTAAAGCACAAGGGAAATACGAAGAAGCTAACAAACAAATGCAACAGTTTGCAAC
>Ga0073900_10001633_pt1 | contig 12303 bp, 6 predicted proteins | sample KloWWTmetKNB5Kit_FD_66666 | JGI IMG/M metagenome (GOLD analysis project Ga0073900, IMG submission 66666) | Active sludge microbial communities from Klosterneuburg, Austria, studying microevolution and ecology of nitrifiers - Klosterneuburg... | ecosystem: Engineered > WWTP > Aerobic digester >...
TCCCAATGAGTGCCATGGGCGCCTACCCGCGAGGTTACTGCCGTTGCCGTTGCCGTTGCCGTTGCCGTTGCCGTTGCCGTTGCCGTTGCCGTTGCCGTGAACGTGAACGTAAACGTGAACGTGAACGGGAACAGATCCGGGCATACACTATGGCCCGCATGCAATCGCTCGGCCGGCTATTCATCTATCTCCGCCCCTACCGCCGGCAGGCCATCCTGTCCCTCATCGCGCTCACGGCGTGGGTGTTCCTCGATCTGGCCATCCCCCGCCTGATCCAGCGCATCATCGATCAGGGCATCCTGCGGAATGATCAGGCCGTGGTTCTCGAGACCGCGGCGATCATGCTGGGCATCTCGCTGCTGAGCGCCGTCATCGCCGTAGGCAACAACATCCTCTCGGTCCAGGCTGGCGAGGGCGTTGCCCGCGATTTGCGCGAGGCCCTCTTCGTCAGAATCCAGTCTTACTCGTACGCCAACCTCGATCAGCAACGGACCGGCCAGTTGCTCGTGCGTCTGACCAGCGACATCAACGCGCTCAAGCACCTGTCACAGATCACGCTGCGGATCGGCACCCGCGCGCCGCTGATGATGATCGGCAGCCTGATCCTGATGATCAGCACCAGCCCGAACCTGGCCCTCACCCTGCTGCCCCTGCTGGCGGTCACCAGCGGCCTGATCGTCTTCTTCGTTCTGCGCATGGAGCCCTTGTTCCGGATCGTGCAGCAGAAACTCGACCGGCTGAACAATGTGCTGCACGAGAACATCGCCGGGGCGCGCCTGGTCAAGGCCTTCGTGCGGGCCGATTTCGAGGCCGGGCGGTTTGAGCACGCCAATGCCGAGCTGGCCGGCGGGTCGATCCGGGTAATGCGCTTCATGTCGTCGATGACGCCCCTGCTAACGTTGTGCGTCAACATCGGGATGGTGCTCGTGATCTGGGCCGGCGGTCTGCAGGCGATCAACGGCGAGCTCTCGCTTGGCCAGATCGTCGCCTTCATCAACTACCTGATCTCGACCATGACCCCCCTGATCATGATGACCCAGCTCTCGAACACGTGGGCGGCCGGGCTGGCGTCGGCCAAGCGGGTGGGCGAGATTCTTGACACCGAGCCCGCGATTCGAGACGCGCCGCATGCCCGCCCCACACTCCCAGGCCCCGGCGCGGGCGTGGGGATGGACGATGTCGGTTTTGTCTATGCCGGCGACGGCAATGAGCCCGTGCTCTCCAACATCACCCTCGAGGCTTGTCCGGGCGAGACGATCGCCATCCTGGGCGCAACCGGGGCTGGCAAGTCGACGTTGATCAACCTGATCCCCCGTTTCTACGACGTGACGACGGGCCGGGTAACCTTTGGCGGCGCCGACCTGCGCGAGGTGACCCAGGATGCCCTGTTTGCCGCCGTCGGGGTCGTGCCCCAGGAGTCGCTGCTGTTCTCGGGCACAGTTCGCGACAATATTTGTTACGGGCGGCCCGAGGCCAGCGACGCCGAGATGGTCGCGGCTGCCCGAGCCGCCCAGGCCGATGGCTTCATTCAGAACCTGAGCCAGGGCTACGACACCCGAGTCGAGGAGCGCGGGTCGAACTTCTCGGGTGGACAGAAACAGCGCATCGCCATCGCCCGGGCCCTGCTCGTCCAGCCGCGGATATTGATCCTGGACGACAGCACGAGTTCGGTGGACGTCGAAACCGAGACGAAGATCCAGGACGCGCTCGAGGCATCCAACGGTGAGCGGATCACCTTTGTCGTCGCCCAGCGCATCAGCACCGTTCTCAAGGCCAACAAGATCGTCGTCATCGAGCGCGGCCGCATCGCCGCGCAGGGGACGCACCGCGAGCTCCTGGCCACGAGCCCGATCTACCAGGAGATCTATGACTCGCAGTTGGGCGGGGGCGAGCGCCTGGCTGCCGAGGCGGGGGCGCAAGCGTGACGATGCACGGGCCCAACCCCGGCGAGAATGCCCGCGCCTCGATGCAGGCTCGCGGGCCGCGTTTCATGGGCAAGATCGAGAAGGCCAAGGATCCGCGCACGACGCTGCTCCGCCTGGCCCGCTATCTCGGCCACTTCACCCTGCCGTTGGCGACCGTCGTCGTGCTGGTGGTCGGCTACACCCTGCTCGGGCTGCTCGGGCCGTATCTGATGGGCGTCGCCATCGATGGCTTCATCGCCACCAAGGACGCCGTCGGGCTGGGCCGCATCGCCGCGTTGATGCTGGGGGCCTTTGCCGCGGCCAACCTGTTGACGGCCGCCGCGAACTGGCTGATGGCCGACATCTCGCAGCGCGCCCTGCAACGGGTGCGCAGCGACTTATTCCGGCGCCTGCAGACGCTCCCGCTCGCTTTCTTCGACCGCAACCCGGCCGGCGAGCTGATGAGCCGCCTGACCAATGACATCGACGCGGTCAACCAGGCGGTGGCCCAGAACATCACTTCGCTGCTGGCCAGCGTGCTGGGCATGGCCGGCATCGTGATTGCGATGTTTGTGCTCGACCGTTGGCTGGCCGTGGCTTCGCTTTTTGTCCTGCCGCTCATGCTGTGGTTCACCAACTTCGTCGCGGTCTATACCCGGCGCGGCTTTCGCGATCTGCAGAAGGATCTGGGCCAACTTAACGGAGTGATGGAAGAGGCGATCAGCGGGCAGAAGGTCGTCAAGGCCTTTCGGCGCGGCGACGCGATCCTGGCCCAGTTTCGCGTCGCCAACGAGGCGGCCTACCGCTCGGGGGTGCGGGCCAACTCGTATGCCCTGCTCCTCATGCCCCTGACGGGGGTGCTGGGCAACCTGTTTGTCATCGTCCTGGCCGGGCTGGGCGGATGGCTGGCGCTGCAGGGCCTGGTCACGGTCGGCATCATCGCCACCTTTATCAACTACGGGCAAAACTTCGTCGGACCGCTGCGCCAGTTGTCGAATCTGTACAACACCCTGCAAGCCGCCCTGGCTGGGGCCGAGCGGGTCTTCGAGATCATGGACACCCCGCCTGAGGTCGATGCCGCGCCTCGGGCGGCGGTGGCGCCTATGCGCGGGCAGGTGCGCTTCGATCACGTCAAGTTCGGCTATCGCCGCGGCGCGCCCGTGATCCGGGACATGTCGCTCGAGGCCAGGGCCGGAGAGACCGTCGCCCTGGTCGGTCCGACCGGGGCCGGCAAAACGACCATCATCAATCTGTTGACCCGTTTCTATGAGATCGACAGCGGGACGATCAGCATCGACGGCGTGGATATTCGTGAGATCCCCAAGGCTGACCTGCGCCGCCGGCTGGGCCTGGTGCTGCAGGACACCTTTTTGTTCTCGAACACGGTCATGGAGAATATCCGTTATGGGCGTCTGGAGGCTTCGGACGACGACGTCATCCGGGCGGCCGAAATGGCGGACGCCGATCACTTCATCCGCCAGCTCCCGCACGGCTATCAGACCCTGTTGTCGGAGCGGGCCGGAAATCTGAGCCAGGGCCAGCGCCAGTTGCTGGCCATCGCCCGGGCAATCCTGGCCGATCCGGCCATCCTGATTCTGGACGAGGCGACCAGCAGCGTGGACACCCGGACCGAGGTCCGCATCCAGAAGTCGCTGCTGCGGCTGATGGCCGGCCGGACCAGCTTTGTCATCGCCCACCGTTTAAGCACCATCCGCGACGCCGACCACGTTCTCGTCATCAACAACGGCGAGATCGTCGAACAGGGCAACCACCAGAGCCTGCTCGATGCGCGCGGGTTCTATCACCGGCTGTATGTCAGCCAATTCAAAGGACAGGAGATCTAAATGAAAGCACTGCTGTATCCGGCCTGGGACACCCTCGAGGTCGTCGACATGCCCCCGCCCGAGCCCGGCCCGGGCGAGGTGATGGTCCGGGTCGCGGCCTGCGGCATCTGCGGCAGCGAGCTCGAGGGCTTCCGCCACCACAGCCCGCGCCGCCCGCCGCCCCTGGTGATGGGCCACGAGTTCTGCGGCACCATCGCCGATCTGGGCGGCGCGAGCGGGACGTCCCTCAAGATCGGCGCGCGGGTCGTCGCCAACGCTCTGGTGCCGTGCGGGACGTGCAACCGCTGCCGGGCTGGGCGGCCGCATCTGTGCGCAAAACGGCAAATCTTCGGGATGAATCGGCCGGGCGCGTTCGCCGAATACGTCAACGTGCCGGTCAGCGCCCTTTTGGACTGGCCGGCCAACTTGCCGGCCGAAGCGGCCTGTCTGGCTGAGCCGCTCGGGAATGGCGCGCACATGGTCGGCCTCACCCGCCATCTCGAGCCCAGCACCGTCCTCGTCATTGGGGCCGGCCCGATCGGGCTGCTGGCAATGCAGGCATTCAGCGCGCTCACCGGCGCCACGATTCTGGCGGCCGACCTCAGCCCGGAACGGCTGCAGGCCGCTCAGCGCTGCGGGGCCGAGCGGGTGATCAATCCGCGCACTGAGGATGTGGTCACCATCGCCCGCGAGCTGACCGGCGGCGAGGGCGTTGACGTGGTCGTAGACGCGGTCGGGCTCGCCTTGACGAAGCGCCAGTCGCTGAATGCGGCCCGGCCGGGCGGGGCGGCGGTCTGGATCGGGCTGACCGATAACGCCATGACCGTCGACTCGTACGACGTGACCCTGCCCGAGCGGACCGTGCACGGCACGTATGCGGCCAAGCTCGAGGACATGCAGACCGCTCTGGATCTGCTGGCCAGCGGGAAGATCGAGTACGAGAGCTGGATCGAGCGCTTCCCCATCACCCGAGCCGACGAGGCCTTCCGGCGCATGTTGGCGGCCGAGGGGCGCGATATCAAAGCGATCATCCAACCCTGAAAACACTCTAGAGACGACATGCCCCGGCGCAGCCTGGGCATGTCGTCTCCAGGGAATGTGTCTATGACCACTGACTGGAACCCCAACCTGTATCTCAAATACGCCAACGAGCGGACCCAACCCTCGCTGGACCTCATCGCCCGGATCGGATTGGGCCAGCCCGATCGCATCATCGATCTAGGTTGCGGGACCGGCAACAGCACTGAGGCCTTGCGCCGGCGCTGGCCCGGGGCGGATGTGACCGGGCTCGACAATTCGGCCAAGATGCTTGAAACCGCTGCCCGCGACTTCCCGGCCGGAAAGTGGGTGCAGGCTGACATCAACGCCTGGACGGCGGAGACGCCCTACGACCTGGTTTTCTCAAACGCCACCCTGCAGTGGGTGAAGGGCCACGCTGCGCTCATCCCACGACTGTTCGCGCAAGTCGCCGCCGGCGGGGCCCTGGCCGTGCAGATGCCGCACTCGGGCAAGATGGCGGTCCGCAAGCTCATCCTGGCGACCGCCGACGATCCCGCCTGGCGCGAGCGCATGGGCGCGGCCCGGAATGCCACCGCGATCGATAGCAGCGAGGCCTACTACGATCTGCTCGCCCCGCTGAGCCCGCGCCTCGACCTGTGGGAGACCGAATACCTGCACGTGATGGCCGATCCCGAAGCCATCCTGGAGTGGATCCGCGCGACCAGCCTGCGTCCGTTTCTGGACGCGCTGGCGAGCGCCGACGAACGCGCGGCCTTCGAGGCTCAGCTTCGCGGACGGATCGACGCCGCTTTCCCCGTGCGCGCCGACGGCAAACGCCTCTTTCCGTTCATGCGCTTGTTCTTTGTCGCGTATCGCTGAGCGCGATGATATTCCGGAAATGACATTCGCCGCCCCGGCGTCCGCCGGGGCGGCGAATGTCATTTCCGGAGTCTAGACGGACACCCAGGTCACGCCTGTGGCCGTCTCATGCAGCCGCCCGGGGCTTGGAATGTGCGCGGCGATGAGGAGGGCGTTGGCCGCCAGCGCCTCGCGGGCGAACGCCGCCCGGCTGGCCTGGTTCGAGACAGGCTCAGCCCAGTCCGGCATATACGTCGGGCGCTCGACTTCGATGGTGTGATGATACAAATCACCCACGCAGAACAGGGTGTAGCCGCTCGTGCGGATGCGCAGCATCTGGTGCCCGGGCGACTCACCGGGCGCGGCGACGATCTTGACGCCGTGATCGAGATCGAGATCGCCGTCCACCGGCGTGAGCAGGCCCGCCTCGTTCAGCGCGCCGAACGTTGTGCGCTCCAGGCTGTCGGAGTTCTGCCACGCCTCGCCGCGCCGGGCGGCTTCCCAGTCCGGCTGGCCCAGAAAGACCCGCGCGCTGGGGAAGCGCGGCCCGAAGCCGCCATCATGGGCGATTGTGCTCGCATTGAAGTGATCCCAGTGCGCGTGGGTGATGACGAGGTCGGTGATGTCCTCCGGCCGCGCGCCTGCCGCCGCCAGCCCGGCCAGCAGCCGGGTCGCCTCAGGATCGAAGGGCGGCGGGCCGGGCGGGACCATGCGCCCGGCATCGACCAGGATCGAGCGCCCGTTCAGCGCGATGTGGACGCACTGATGCGGGACCTGCATCTGGCGCGTGAAGACCTCGGCGTAGTCGGGCGGGCGCCCGGCCTCCGGCAAGGTGATCCAATCCTGCAACGCCGCGTTCGCGTCCCCGATGTTGATGATCGTCACTCGGGCCGCGCCGAGTTCGAGAGTTCTTTTCAAGGGAGTGATATCCGCTTCGGAACTGGCCCCCGGCGCAGCCGGGGGCCAGTTCCGAAAACTTCCAGATTAGCGCCGCACCATCGGCAGGAAGGCCGTCCCGCCATGGTCGACGACGATCACGCCGCCGCCCAGGCCATCGTCGTACTCGAAGACGCCGACGTCATCAAAGACCACGCTGAAGCTCTCGCCCGGCGCCAGCATGCCGCTGTCCCAGGCAGTCCCGACCTCGGGCCGATACGGGTTGCCGCCCCGGCAGCAGCGGGTCGGGCTCTCGCGCACCGTCCAGTTGGTGAACTGGACAACGCTCGAAGGCTTCACCCGCACGACCTGGGGGGACGGCCCGCTCTCAAGCAGCAGGACGCGGTGGGTGACCGGGCCGGTTGGCACCGGCGTGAGCGCCACGTCATAGCGCACCAGGGCGTTGGTGACCACGATGTCGGCGCTGCGGTGGCTCTGGTAGCCGGACCGGGTCACCCCGATCTGGTATGTGCCGGGCGGGGTGAAGAAGCTGTAGAAGCCGTCGGCCAGCGTCACCTGCGGATTGATCTGCCCGTAGGCCGGGGCGTTCCATACGTTGAAGAGCATGCCTTGCAACTCATAGTTGGTCACCGTCGCCCCGCTCAGCAACGCGCTGGTGTTGATGTCGGTGATGTAGCCGAATGGGTCGATCAGGACCGTACCATCGCTGCTCTTGATGATGCCGAAACAGGTCACCGAGATGACCATGTTCAGCGAAGTGCGCATGCCGGTGGTGTAGACGCCCTCGAACAGGCCGTCGAAGTCCGGGTCGGTCAGTGTCACCGTATCGGTGGGCCCGAATTTGACCGTGATCGCGGCGTTGGGATCGTTTCGGCAGCACGTGCGGACCGTGATCGTGTAGGCCGTGAAGGGGTGCAGATTGAGGATCCAGCCGCCGTCGTCGGTGCGCCCGTTCACATCGACCGGGCGATGCGAGATGCCGGCCGGATCGGTGAAGCGCAGGCTGAGAGGCGAGTAGGACAGGCTGTCATCGACAAACACCTTCATGTCAGAAGAGGCCAGCACGACCATGCCCGCCTCGGCGGTTGCGCTCAGGATGCGCATGCCGTTGGCCAGCCCGCTTACGGCGAAAGCCCAGTTGCCCGCCAGCGGCGCTGTCGCGCTGAGGATCTCGGCGCCGTCGATGTACAGCCGCACCAGCGCGCCCGGGTTGGCCCAGCCTGTGACAGTGAAGGTCCCGGTGCAGATCGCGCCATTGCCCGGGCCCGTCAGCAAGGGAACCTGCAGGGATCCCGCCACGACCACCGTGGCGCCAGCCTCGTTGTCTGCCGGATCGGTGTCGCCGGTCGCCTCAATGGTGACCGTGTTGGTGACGAGTTCCGTCTCGACCATTGCGGTCCGGGTCATCGCCATCAACAGTCGATAGGTCCCGTTGCCCTTGATCGTGCCATCCCAGCCCTTGCGGTCAGAAGTGAAACCATCCGTGCTCGGCGTCCCGTCCGGCCCGATGACGACTGCCCGCGCAACCGACCAGGCGAGGGTCGGGCTCTCGCGGATCCGGATGGTCTTCGTGGTCGCGTCAGTGCCCTGGTTGCTGAACTCCATCGACCAGACGGTGATGGCGGTGTCTGGGATACCATCGTTATCCGCGTCGTCGTCGAGGCAGCACAGCGCGCTGCTCGCGTTCGGGCTCATCTGGCCGGGCGTGATCGGCATGCCGGTGGAATGCACCTGCTCGCCGTGCTTCGTGATCTGCACGTCGACCGTCCCAGTCGGTTGGATTGCCGGGTCGCGGTACAGATAGTCCTCGGTCTCGCCCAGGCGGTAGTTCTCGCCCCGCCCGTCGCTGAAGTTCACGAGTGAGCCGCCCAGGCTCGCGCTCAAGGGCAGGCTGATCGGCTGAGTGGTCAAGGTTGCCCGCATCCAGGCGGGGGCGTTGCCGGACCAGTTCACCCGTCCGGTGGTCACGAAGATCGTGTTGAGCCCGATCGCCAGCGCGGCCGGGTTGATCGGACGGTTGATGGCGATGTGGTCGAGGGCAAAGGGTCCCGGGCCGCCGGTCCCGGGCGGGCAGCCGTAGCTGTCGTCCCAGTCGCCGTCGCGGTTGCTGTCGAGCCACACGTTCACATAGCCCTGCAGCGTGTTGCTGATCATCCAGGTCTTGGCCGCCGGGTCAATGAAGACCTGGACCGGGATCGTCGCGACCTGGCAATTCTGGAAGGCGAGCGCGCCCAGCGCGACGCCGTCGTCGTAGTTGTCCAGATCCTTCTGGTCCAGCGGCGGACGCAGGTTGGTGAAGGGCGCGTCCTGGTCGGGGAAGAGATCCGCATCACGTTCCACACTGACCCGCGGGCCGAGGTGGAAGTGCCATGGCCGCCAGTGGCGCGGCCCGCTCGGCGTTCCCGTCGCCAGATCGAAGACGGAGGGGAAGCTGGCCGCGACCGGGCCGGGGTAGGCGCTCATCCCGGCGCCGGGGTGGTTGCTGCTGTCGGGGGCATCGCCCAGGTCGGTCTTGACGATGTTGGCCGACAACTTCACGGCCCGGCAGGCATACTCGGCCGCGTCCGAATCCGGATCCGCCGCCAGGTTGACTTCGGTGAAGATGTCGAAGAAGCTCATCCGCAGCGCGGCGTCAAACGTGCCATCTCCATCCCAGTCGCCGGCCGGCGACAAGGCTCCGAGCGACTGGCCGCTGGGGACCCGCACGGCGTAGATCTTGTCGACACGGCCTCCGTTTCCCGGCACGACCACGGACGTGGCGTCGGGTCCGGGGCAGCTAGCGCGCCCGCCCAAGTATGGCTGGCCGGGGGGCAGCCCGTTCAGGCCGACCCGCAACGGGGCCGGCTCGGAGGCGGTATTGGTGAACGTCACCGTCACGCTCATGAGGTCGCCGGGCAGCACAAACGGCGTCGCGATGTGGGTGGTGAAGGTCAACCCGCCGCCGCCCCACACAATGACACTTGAGCAGAACTCGTCGATGTCGACCTGATCCGAGATCACGCCGCCGCCGGCCGTCGCCGTTTGCAGGGCATACGCCTTGTTGGTAATGACCCGCGGGCCGTTGCCGAAGCACGGTTTGACCCGCACCGGCTGTTCGATCCGGATCTTGCCGCCCGGGCTGAGCCAGCCGTTCCAGGTGATCAGATTGCCCGCCAGCGAAGCGACAAGCGGCCCGGCGCTCGGGATCGGATTGCTGACACTGGGCAAGCCCACCGGGATCACCTGGGCAGGCAGCGGGTCGGTCAGGATCGTCGTCGCGGCCAGCGTCCCGCCCGTATGCTGGAGTTCGATCACGTATGTGATGATCTTGCCGGCCGTGTTGGCGCCAAACGGGTTGATGACACTCTTGTCGATGGTCAGCACGCCGGGCTGGCCCTGCGGATGCTGGCCCTCGATGATGTAGTCCTCGGTCTCGCCGTTCTTGAAGAAACCGGGTTGCAGCGGGCCGCGCCCGTCCGCGCGCGGCGGCGCAAGCGCGGAGTCGATGACCGCGGGCGAATCACTCAGGGTGAAGCGCACCCAGTGGGTGAGGGTCGGCGCCGTGTTGAGGATCAGGCGGGTGGGCACGTTGTAGTCAAAGAAACCGCCCAACGGGATGCCGGTCATGTTCACGACCCAGTTCTGGACGATCCATTCGTTGCTGCTCGGCGCCGCGCCGGTCGCGTCCGGCGGGCATGGCCGAATGTCCGCCCAATCGCCATCGCGATTGCCGTCGAAGAAGACGTTGAGCAGCATGGTCGGCATGATCGCGGCCGGGCCGCGCCGCACCCGAACCTTCAACGTTGTGGTCGCGCAATTCGGGAACGGGGCGCCCGGGTTGAGCCAGCCGTCGTCGGCCTGATCGTAGTTGGCGCTGTCGATGCCCCCGGTCTTGATGTTGTTGACCACGTCCGCGTCGGGGCCAATGTCGGCCTCGTCCTCGCGGGTGATGTTCATCCCGAGGATGCCCTCGAGCGCGCTGTTCTGATGTTTGGGCCCACTTGGGTCGAGGGCCACCCCGCTGTTCCACACGGTCGGATAACGGCCGGGGGTCAAGAGCGGGAAGGTGTAGGCGGTGTTGGTGCTGCCCCAATGGTTGGTGTTATCGGGCGCGTCGCCCAGGTCGGTCTTGCCGGCCGGCGGTGGCGGTGGCGGGGGAGGCGGCGACTCGTAGAGGTAATCCTCGGTCTCGCCCATCCGGAAGGCGTTGACCGGCCCGCGGCCGTCGGCGTCATCCGGCGTGGAGATCGTGACGGCTTGGAGCTCGCTCAGGCTGAAGCGCAGCCAGTGGGTGAGAGTGGGCGTGTTGTTTGGGACCAGACGCGTGGTGATGGTGAAGACCTGCGACGAGTTGGTCGGGATGATGGGGATCGGCGCGTCCTGGACGATCCACTCGCGGGCGAATGCGGGCACGCCGCTGCCGTTCGGGCAATCCTTCAGGTCCTGCCAATCGCCGTCGCTGGGAAGCGTGGGCTGGTTGCCCATCCCGTCGAACCAGACATTCAGAAAGAGGTTGGTCAGCGTGGGGGGCAGCGGCATGCTGCTGCGGGTGACCCGCACCACCAGCTCGGTCGTTTCGCAATCGGTGAAGACGGCCGTCCACCGGTTGAGCCAGCCATCGTCGGCCCGGTCCATATCGGCCAGGTCCGCGCCCAGGTTGAGGATGTTGGTGGCGCCGTCGCTGTCGGGCAACTGATCGGCCTCGCTCTCGGCCGTCACGGCCGCGCCCAACCACATGTGGGCGATGCTGAGGTGCTTGGGCCCCTGACCCTGAATCGGAGGCGCCGTCGCGGGGTCAAACGTGGTTGGGAATTTCCCAAGCACGGTTGCCGGGAAGGCATACGCGGTGTTTGCGTAGGGCGATCCGAAGTGGTTGGCGCTGTCCGGCGCGTCGCCCAGATCGCTCTTGGTGTTGATCGGCTGGTTGCCAATGGGATCCACCGCGTCGGTGAAACACAGGTCGTCGATCCACAGCTCCTGGCCGCCGATACCGAACGAAGAGATCTCGCCATACAAGGTGACCTCGCCGCTGTCCTGCCCATTCCCGCCGGTCACCGCAACATGGACGCCGCCCAGCATCGCGCCGTTCATCTCGGCGAAGTTGTCGAAGATGGCCAACTCCCCGTTGATGGACAGGTTGAGATTTCCGCCCCGTTCGGCGTATTTCCACTCGATCTTTGTAAAATTGAGCGAGACCGTGCTCGTCTCGACAACGATGTTGTTGAGCTGCATTTCAGGTGGCGAGCCGCCCGCGTGCGCCGAGTCGCTCTTGCTGCCCTTTCCGGCGCTGCTGTCCGACCAGTCGCTGAAGTGGAAGGGCTGGCCGACCAGGGTCAGACCGGATTCGGAGTACGAATCGCCGACTGAGAAGGGACCGTTGGGCGGCGGGGTGAAGGTCATGCAGCCGATGAGACCGCCGGCCCTGTTCACCGCGGTGGCCGTTTGAGCCGCGGGCTGAACACCCGCGCTCAGAAACGAGATTCCAAGCGCAATCAGCACCCGTATGGACTTTTGAACGTTCATGCTCTCCCCCTCCGCGGCGCCGTTATGTGACGGCGCGCGTGACCCCGTAGCGATATCGGGAGAGTATAGGGACGCGCGGGAAATGCGCAATGGGGTGGACGGCGACGGACTAACCTCGCGGGTAGGCGCTGTCAAGCCTATGCCGGGATGAGTCCTTGGCGCTTTCCCGCGAGGTTTTCGCCGATGACGTCTACACCTGCCCGCCCTCGTAATGTTCCAGGGTGACATCGCTGATCAGGTCTGCTTCAGCGGGGTCGATGTAGGGCTGCTGCCAGTTCTCCCCGGTGAAGGCCTTGAGCGAGTCGAGGTCCTTCCAGATC
>Ga0073900_10001634_pt1 | contig 12298 bp, 9 predicted proteins | sample KloWWTmetKNB5Kit_FD_66666 | JGI IMG/M metagenome (GOLD analysis project Ga0073900, IMG submission 66666) | Active sludge microbial communities from Klosterneuburg, Austria, studying microevolution and ecology of nitrifiers - Klosterneuburg... | ecosystem: Engineered > WWTP > Aerobic digester >...
CGATGCCGCTGATCAACAGCATGAACAGCCAGCTGAAGCCGTCTATGCGCAGGACCAGGTCCAGACCCAGCCCCGGCACCCACGGAATCACCTGACGCACCACGCCGCCGTCGGCAATTGCCGGATACAGGTACGCCGACAGCAGCAGTACAAGCAGGCCGGTGCTGGTCATCAACCATGCCGACAGATTCTGTCGACGACCCAGGCCACGCAGCAACAGCACCATCACGCTGACGACGAAGGGCAGGCAGATGATGGCGCTTGGCAGTGCGTAGTCAGGCATCGGTCCCAGCACTCGCGGAAAGGATTGTCGGTGTCTCCGGCAACCGGGGCAGCCACCGCGTCATGTCATCAGCGGATGTACATCGCCGCGAACGAATCGCCGGCGCAGGTCGAAACGCGGGCGATCATTGCGATCTCCCACATGGCTCGCGCCGCTTTGCCCGATTCTATAGTGCCGCTGCTGCGCCCGGCAAACGCGCCGCGCGATTCGACAATCACGGCGACGCCGGCTGTCCTGCACGCGGCTTGCTGGATCATCGGACCGCTATTCTCGACCTGGATACAGCGGCGGCAACGGCGAGACGGGAGCGCTCGCGGCAGCGGGTTTGGACCAGGCAAAACCGCCGCGGAAAGCGCGGGTCAGGCGCGCACCAAGTCCTTCCGCGCTGGCCCCGGCGTAGCGCATGCGCTGGAGCTCATCGAGCGCCGCGCGCTGCGCCGGATCATCGAGTGCCGTCGCCAGGCTGCCGAGATTGAGGATGTCGGCCTTCTCCCTGCGCGCCCAGCCCACCAGCGCGCGCTCGGCACCGCTCAGATCGCCCATCGAACAGGCGCGCAGGAACACGCTGCGAGCCGGGGCCTGCGTCGGCTGCGTGGCGGCAAGCCGGGCGCCATGCATTGCCTTTCGTGATCGCCACCACAGTGCCATGGTCAGCAGCCACAAGCCGCCGAGCAGCGCGCTCGACCACCGCCAGAAGCGCAGCTCCGCGCCGCCGGCTGGCGATGGATAAATCACCGGGGCCTGGCCGGTCGTGGCTGTCGTCGACGATGGCGAGGGCGAAGGCTCGATGGGCGGGGCGGTTGAAGGCGTCACTGCCGCACCTGTCACCTTGATCTCACGCGCCGGCAGGCTTGCCGTTTCCATGCGCTCGCCGGTCGTGTTCCACCATTGCACCTCCAGCGCCGGCAAGGTGAGCGTGCCTGGCCGCGTCGGCACGATGGCGAACTTGCGCGTACGCTCGCCATACAGCCAGCTGCCATCGTCACGGGTCTGCGTCTGCGGCTTGTCCGCATACACCTCGGCCCCCTGCGGTGCTGCGATTTCCAGTTCGGGAAGCTGTTCGAAGCCGAGACCCTGCGCGCGCAGCTTGAGCGTGCGCGTCAGCGGTTCGCCGACCTGGATTTCAGCGGGCAACTGACTTTCGTCGCTGATCATGAGCGATGCCGCCGGCAACCATGGCGCGGAACCCCAGCTTGCCGGTTTCGCGCGCACATCGAGCTGCAAGGCATCGGAGCGCGCCGTCACCGTGCGCCCGCGCCGGAAAAACCCGGTCGGATCGGAGTTGTCGACGGCGCTGCCACGGAAGTTCAGCGCCGGCACGCTCAACGGGCCGCTCTTCTCCGCGGTCAGCGCATAATTGCGTTCTAGGACGTGATAGGACTGGCCGTGCAGGCTGGCCGTGTACTGCTTGTCGCGACCGAGCTTCTGCACGACCGCGTTGGCGGCCGTCGGTTCATCGAGCGAGCCATCACCGAGGTTGACCGCGAAATAGAGCTTCACGGTGTAGCGCACCTGTTGCTGCACGTAGGGGTTCAATGGATCGGCGCTGACTTCGACAAACAAGGTATCGCCAGGCTTGCCTTGCGCACCGATCGGCGCGGGCAACACGGTCAGGCTCAGCGGATCGCTGCTCTGTCCGCCGATGGTGAAGGCCGGGATGGTCAGGCTGCCTGCGCGTTTCGGCTCCAGGCCCACCGCCCAGACCGTCTTCGCACTGGTCGCGCCATTGCTCATGCTGATCTGCCGGCTCGATTGCGTGCCGAGTGAATTGAAATCGCCAAGCAAGGCGCTGAAGTCCGGCTCCGCAGCCGTGCTGTCGTCGGATTCGACATTCAAGGTGACGGTTTCGCCCAGTTGCATGCTGCTGCGATCCAGCCAGGCGCGCACCGCCGCGCTGGCACCGGTCGAGAACGACAATGCAACCAGCATCAGCACAATCAGCACGTGTACACGTCTCATCACCCACCACCTTCGCCGCGCTGGCGACGATCGTATTCGAGCTGGAACTTCTGCCGCAGCAAGCCACCCGGATCATCCGGAATGCGCTGCAGCCATTGCTGCATGGCTTGCTGCTGCTCCCGCGTCGCTTCATCCTGCGGACTGGCAAGCGCCGCCTCGGGCTTTTCGCCCGATTTTTGCTGATCCAGGGCCTGGTCGATCGCGCTGCCGAATTGCTTTTGCTGCGCCTCTTTCTGTTGCTTGTCTTTCGCCGCCTCGGCCTCGCCCTTGCCGACATCGGGCGGATTCTTTTTCTCGTCGCCGGTCTGCGGGTTGGCATTCTTGGGCTGTTCGCCCTGCTCCTGCTTTGATGCATCCGGCTCGTCCTTCTGCGAATCGCCCTGCTGCGCATCCGTTTGATCGGGCGGCTGGCCGGCTTGCTGATCCTTTGCCGTTGACGGATTGCCTTCGCCCTGCTGCGGATTGTCCGCTTGCTGGCCGGCCTGCTGATCCTTGTTGTCCTGCTCGGCGGATTTCCGCTTGTCGCTTTCCTGCCGGTTCCTGTCCTGCGCGGATTGCTGGCGCTTGAGCCAGTCCTCGACCGCGCGCTTGTTGGCCTGCGCATCATCGAGGTGTGGATCGATGTCGAGGGCGTGCTGATAGGCGCTGATCGCCGCCTCGTACTGGCCGGACTTGGCCAGTGCATTGCCCTGGTTGTACAGCGCATCGGCACCGCTGCCCGCGGCCCAGGCCTCTTGCGCCGCGGCAAAGTCCTCGGCGCGATATGCCGCCGTGCCGCGCAAGGCCGGATCGCGGGCCAGGGCCTGCGCCGCCTTCGCATCACCAGCGGACAAGGCGCGCGCGGCTTGCTGGTCGGCTCGCCACCACAGATCGGAAAAGCCGAATGCCTGTGCCGGAGCCGAAGGCATGATCAGGACCAGCGCTGACGCCATCAACCAGCCACGACGAAAGCCGAGCAAGGCCAAGGGCAGCAGCAACAGCACGAGCCAGGGCCCGCGGTCGCGGAAGCGCTCGCTCAAGCCACGGCTCTCGCCTTGTTTGGTCGTCTGTGTCTGCAGCGAATCGCCCGCCAGCAAGGCCTGCAGGTCGCTGCGATCACTGCTCAAAGTGGCATAGCGCCCGCCGCCGGCACTGGCCAGTGCGCGCAATGCCGATTCCTGCAGCCGCGGCAACACGATGTTGCCCTCGGCATCCTGCAGGAATCCACCTTGCGGCAACGGTACCGGCGCGCCGCTGTTGCTGCCGACGCCAAGCACCGAGATGGTGAGGCCTGCCGCACGTGCCTTGCGGGCAGCGGCAATTGCCGCGTCGCTGACGCTGTCGGCAAGCAGGATCAGTTCGCCGCGATCAAGTCCCGCCTGCGCAACCAGTTCCTGCGCGCGAGTGATCGCCCGCTCGGTGGCATTGCCGACCACCGGCATGACGCCGGGATCCAGCGCATCGATCAGGTTGCGCACGGTGTTGACATCATCGGTCAACGGAGCGGCCACGAAGGCATCTCCGGAGTAGCCGATCAAGGCGGTTTGCATGTCGCGACTTTCTTCGAGGATGTCGTTGAGCTTGTAGCGCGCGCGCTCCAACCGGGTCGGCTTGATGTCGGCGGCGAGCATGGTCGGGGCAAGTTCGATCGCCAGCACGCGGGCTGCGTCGTTCTGATAAAGCGGCATGGGCTCGCGTTCCCAGGCTGGGCCGGCCATGGCCAGGCAAGCAAGGATCCAGACCGCGCCGGCGAGCAGTGCAGCGCCGCTCTTCGAGCGCTCGATCGAGGTGTCGACCAGGTGCGGCAGCAAGTGCGCATCGACCATCGCCCGCCAGTTTCCGGCTTGTGCCCGCCGCCGCTGCCAGATGATCGCCGCCAGCGGCAACACGGCCAGCGCCAGCAGCCACCACGGGCGCAGCAAATGGAAATCGGCGAGCGCGTTCATGATGGTATGGCCACTCGTGCACCGCGCTCACGCAGCCAGGGCAGCAGCAAGCCCAACGCTGCAACCAGCATCGCCGCGGCCAGCGGCACGGCATACAGTTCGTCGACCGGGCGCAGGGTCTCGGCCTTGTCGGCAACCGGTTCAAGCTGGTTGATCTCTCGATAGATGCCCGCCAGTTCGGCGGTATCCCGGGCGCGGAAGAACTTGCCGCCGGTGCTCTCCGCCATCGAGGTCAACATGGCCACATCGAGATCGGCGGACGGATTGATCGTGCGGCTGCCGAACAGGCTGTCGACATTGACCGCCTCGGCACCGATGCCGACCGTGTAAATGCGCACCTTGTTGGCCACGGCCAGTTCTATCGCTTTTTGCGGGTCCAGTTCGCCGGCGTTGCTGACGCCATCGGTGAGCAGGATCAGCACCCGCTGGTCCTGCGGACGCTCAAGCAGACGCTTCACGGCGAGGCCGACTGCATCACCGATCGCCGTCTCGCGCCCGGCCAGGCCGATTGCCGATTCGTCCAACTGCCTGGCGACTGTTTTCAGGTCGAAAGTCAGCGGCGTCAGCAGGTAGGCGCGCGAGCCAAACAGGATCAGGCCGACGCGGTCACCGGCGCGACGCTCAATGAAATCCCCGGCAATGATCTGCACGGTCGAGAAGCGATCGGCGGCGCGATTGCCGATCTGCATGTCCTCGATACCCATGCTGCCCGAGGTATCCACGGCCAGCAGCAGATCACGGCCGCTGCGCGGGATATCCTCGGGCTCGCCGAGCCATTGCGGTCGCGCCGCCGAGAACACGAGCAGTGCCCAGGCAAGGAAGGCGAGGACACGGTGCAGGCCGGAGACCGACGACGCCTGCGCCGCATGTGGCAGGCTGATGCCGCGGTGCGGCAGGCGCAGCGCGGCGGAACCGCTGCCGGTCTGCGCGCGTGGCAATATCCAGGCGGCCAGCACGGGCAGCGGCAGGGCAAGCAGGAGCCATGGCCAGGCCAGTTCAAACATGGCTCCCCCGATCTTCGAGCACGCGCGTCAGCCAGCGTCGAACCAGGGCCAGCAGCGCATCGGCATCGACGCTCGCCCGGCGTTGGTAAGGGCCATCAAGAAGGACCCGCCCGGGCCCCCGGGAAAACTCATCGCCGCCGAGTTGCTGGTCGAGGAAGGCAAGCCAGTCCGTGCCGCGAAAACCTGGCGCGGCGACATCAACAAGACGCGCGCTGCGACGCAACAGCTGCGAGAGCTCGCCGAGCAGACGCGGGGGATCTTCGCGCAAGCTTGCATCCGTGGCGATGCGATCAAGTTCGGCGATCACCCGCTGCCGCCATTGGCGACGCTGCATGCGTTGGCGCAGGCGCAGGATCAACAATGCCAGTACGGCGATGACGATGGTAGCGAGCAACCACCAGCCCGGCGCCGGCGGCCACCACGAGGGATCGGCCGGCACATGGATGTCGCGCAGCTCGGGACCGGTCGGGTTCACGCCAGACTGCCCCGCGATCCCGGCAGCCGTTGCGTGAAGGGCAGCAAGGCGCGCCGCGCGTCCGCATCGGTTGTCACTTCGACAACCCGAGCGCCGAGGCGACTGAAGCCGGCACGCACGCGTTCGCGCACTTCGGCGAATGGCCGTGGCCATTGCGCACGCAGGGACTTGTCGGTGAAGTCCAGTGTCTGGCGCGTACCTTCATTGCTCAGCGCGTAGCGCCCGGGTGGCGGTGACATGTGTTCAAGGGCGTCGGATACGAGAATGCAGCCGAGTTCGTTGCGCCCTGCGCAGCGCCCGAGTACCGGCCAGGCTGCCTCGTCGACGCTGTAGCCATCGCCGATGAGGATCAAGCGGGTGCCCGGCCGCAACAATCGCCGCGCCCGTTCGAGGGCACTGGCCAGGGGTTCCTGCTGCGGTCCCGCCGCATGATCCCAATCGCGCAAGGCGCGCAGCACCTGCAGCACGCCGCGGCGTCCACCGCTCGGCTTTATTTCGTGCTGGACGCCGCCGCCAAATCCGATGGCGCCGACGCGATCACCGTTCGCGCTTGCCATCCATGCGAGCAAGGCGGCAATGCGCGCCGCCTGCACGCTCTTGAAGCGTACGCGCGTGCCAAAGCGCATGCTCGGGTTGAGATCGATCAACAGCAACAAGCCGTGCTCGCGCTCCTCCTCGAACAACTTGGTATGCGGCCGACCGCTGCGCGCGGTGACGCGCCAGTCCATGTGCCGGATATCGTCACCCGCCTGGTAAATTCGCGATTCACGGAAATCGACGCCGCGACCCCGCCAACGCGATGCATGCAGCCCGGTACGGGCCGCGGCACTGCGTCGAACCTCGGCAAGGCTGCTGCCACGCGCCTGCACCGACAGGGCCAGCAGCTCATCGAGGGCCACGCGCACTCCGGCATCGGCCTTGTCATCGTTGCGCGGCGTGCTCACGGCAGCCGCCAGCCGCGTCGCGTTCGCGGCGGCGTGTCACGCAGGGGGATGTCGGCGAACCAGGGCGAAGACATGCGACCGCCTGCGCTCAAGGCAGGGGAACCCGTTCAAGCAAGAGCTTGATCGCGTGATCACTGCTGATGCCCTCGGCTTCCGCCTCGTAGGTCATCAGCACACGATGGCGCAGGACGTCGGTGGCGACGGCATGCACGTCTTCCGGCGAAACATAGTCGCGTCCAGCCAGCCAGGCATGTGCGCGAGCACAGCGATCGAGGGCGATGGTGCCGCGCGGACTGGCGCCAAAGGCGATCCAGCGAGCAAGCTCCGCCCCGTACGGAAGTGGCTGCCGCGTCGCCAGGACAAGCTGGACGATGTAGTTTTCCAGCGTCGGCGCGAGATGGATCGAGAGCACGTCGGCGCGCGCCTGGAATATCTGCGCCTGGCTGAGCAACCGCGCTGGCGGTTGCACGGTCGACAAGCCTTCACGCGCGCGGCTTCGTGCGAGACCGAGAATCTCGCTTTCTGCGGCGGCATCCGGGTAGCCGATGCGGACATGCAGGAGGAATCGGTCAAGCTGCGCCTCGGGCAACGGATACGTGCCTTCCTGCTCGATCGGGTTCTGTGTCGCCATCACCAGGAACAATGCCGGCAAGGCGAAGGTGTTGCTGCCGACCGTGATCTGCCGCTCGCCCATCGCTTCGAGGAGCGCCGACTGCACCTTGGCCGGGGCACGATTGACTTCGTCGGCAAGAATGACATTGTGAAACAGTGGCCCGCGCTGGAATTCGAACTGGGCGGTTTGCGGGCGGTAGATCTCGGTACCGGTGAGATCGGCCGGCAGCAGGTCCGGTGTGAACTGGACGCGGTGGAAATCCGCCTCGATGCGCGCAGCCAGCTCCTTGATCGCGGTGGTCTTGGCCAGGCCGGGGGCACCTTCGACGAGCAGGTGACCATCGGCAAGAAGGGCAATCAGCAATCGATCCACCAGCGCCTGCTGGCCGATGATGCATTGTTCAAGCTCGCTGCGAAGCCGGGAAAACGCGACCGCAGCCGAGTTGGATTCGGGCATGTCCATGATTTCTATGACGGAATGAAAGTGGTGACAGTAACGCGACCGTGCGCTGGATGGGACAGCATGGCGGAAAATAAGTTGCGCAGAGCAGCGCACGCGCGGCGCTTTGCGAAAGGGGCCGCGCTCAGGCGCCGTCGAGCACTTCCCGCAGGGATACCGGTTTTCCGACCAGCCAGCCCTGTGCATAGTCGCAACCGAGCTGGCGCAGCGCTTCGAGCTGTTCAGCCTGCTCGACGCCTTCGGCAATCATCTCGCAGCCCAGCGCCTTGACCATTGCCGTAATCGCACTGACCAGGGCAAACCCGCGCGGCGTGTGGATGGCTCGGGTGAATCCCTGGTCCAGCTTGATGCGGTCGAAATCGAGCGACAACACAGGCCCGAGATTCGAGTAACCGGTGCCGAAATCATCCAGCGCCACAAGCATGCCCGCGGCATGGCAGCGCTCCAGCAGGGCCGCGATCTGCGCCTGGTTGAATACCAGGCTCTCGGTGATCTCGACTTCCAGACGATCCGGCGGCAACCCGCGCGCCTCCAGCTGCGCGAGCATGCGATCGACCAGGGTCGGATCGTCGAGCTGGCGTGCCGAGACATTCAGGGCGATGAATGGCAACGGTTCGCGACCGCGCTTGCGCAACTCGGCCAGCATGTCGCAGACGCGCGCCAGCACGTAGTCGCCGACCGGGATGATCAACGAGGTTTCCTCGGCCAGACGGATGAACTCGTTCGGTGAGACCTGTCCGCGTTGCGGATGCTGCCAGCGCACCAGCGCCTCATAGCCGGCGACTCGGTTTGATGCGATATGCAGGAGCGGCTGCAGGCGAACTTCCAGCTCGTCGCGTTCCAGCGCGCCGCGCAACTCGCTTTCCAGACGAATCTTGTCGATGGCTCCCGCATCGTCCGGGCTTGTTGTCAGCGTGTGTTCGCGGACGTCCCCGGTCAGCGTGGCCAGCGCCGAGCGGTAGCGCGTCAACTGGCTCATCAGCAATGCGCGGACAACCGGATCGGCGGCGGCAAGGCGTTCTGCAAACTGGTTGCGGTCGATCGCAATCAGCACGCAATCGCACATCGCGTGCGCGCTCGCCGAGCGCGGTGCAGAATCGATCACCGCCATCTCGCCGAGCAGGGCGCCAGCGGCGAGTTCGCCAAGTTCACGGCGCTCGCCGTGCTGGATCGTGCTTACGACAACCCGCCCCGCTTCGATCAGGAATGCGGTGGTCGGTGCATCGTCTTCGGCGAATATTTCCTCGCCGGCCTTGAACACCAGTCGCTGAGTGGATGGTTCCATTGATCCACGCTCCTCCCAAGCCGCCGCCATTGTCGCAGACGACGGGCGTCTCGGTGGAGTCTTCCGCAAAGCCCTGGTTTCGGTCAGACGAAAGAAAATGGGCCGCTTGCGCGGCCCATTTTGATCATGCTGCTTTACATCCAATCAAGGTGTTGGAGCGCAAACCCCCGGCCCGAGCGGACTGAAGTCCGGCCCTACTGCCACTCCGCCGAGCACGGTAACGGTCGCGGTCGGGCCACCTTGCGAACCGGTGGTGAAGACGCATTGTCCCGTGTTGCGTGGCTCGCCTGCACAAACATACTCAAGACCACTCGCGGAAATGGTGGCGATGGTCCTGCCGTTGGCGCCAGTCGGGGCGATGGGCCCTGTGATGCTCGGGCCGCCTGTGCACGTGCCGACAATTTGTGCGTTCGGAACCGGATTACCGGAACCATCCGTCAACAGCAGGGTGACCGCTCCGCCCGAGGTAGACGACGGGAACGCCTGCAGCAGCAAGCCGGTACTCACGACAATCGGGACTTCCACCGGCTCGCCGCCGGCGCTGAAGGTGACCATCGCCTCATCTTCGGACGAGATGCCTGCGGTCGTCAGGACACCGGTGGTGCAGCCGTCGAGTCCGGTCGGGCTGTCGATCACGCCGGAGCCGGTGCTGCCATCGATGCTGCCGGTGCCGATTCCGAGGCCCGAGAAGCTGAAGCCGATATAAGCTCCGAGAATCGGTGAATTGTTGGCATCCAGCAGACAGGCCGTGACCTGGGTCGTGGTATTGCCGGCAATAGGAGTCGGGCTAACCGACAACTGGGCTGGCGCCACACCCGGCAAACGTACCGGCTGGATATCGGCGACGGTCCGCACCACCGAGCTGGTTGCCGCATTGCCCTGAGCCCAGACGATGGTCTGCTTGCCCAGTCGCGAAACCGGATAGTTGAGCTTCGTTGAAGCAACGCCGAGCGAATTCGTCGATGCGCTGGCCGTGACGTTGGCCTCGGTGGCACGACCGATCACATACGGCAGCACAGGGCCGTAATTGACCGAACTGCCCGTGGTGTCGTTGCGGTTGAACGCACTGGTCACGGTCAGGTTGGTGTTATTGGCAATCGACTGCACCACGCGCGCATTTTCAAGATCGAAGTTGCCGGTGACCAGTTGGCCGAAGACCAGCAGGGTGTCGCCGGGACCCGCGCCACCGCCAGCGGTCATGAAATGACCCGTCGGCGCAGTGAATGCAGTGCCACCCTCGAGCGGGTTGCCGTCTCCACCGGCAATATCGAAGCTGCCACCGCCGGTTCCCGGGAACCCGCTCAGCGGCGCATCGATCACGCCAAACTGGATCGTCGTGCCTGGCACGACCGGATTGCCTTGACGATCGGTGGCAAGCACGCTGATGGTGAAGCTGTAGGTGCCATCAAGTCCGCCAACCGGATTGCCGTCGGCATCCACCCCGGCGAACACATGATTCTCGGTAATCGCTTCGAGGTCCGGCGAGGTGATGACCAGGCCGAACAGCTTGCCATCTGAAACAGCGACGCTGGTCGTTGCCGAGATTGGATCACTGATGCCGTTGCTGACATTGTTGTCGGCGCGGTCAACCGTGGCGCGGATCTGTACCGGGCCAGGGGGCAAGATTGTTCCGGACTGGAACGACACGGTCGCGATTCCGGCGGTGGTCTTGGCCATCACGCTCGAGCCGCTGCCGCCATTTCCGGAAAGGATGCCACCGCCGGCGTCGCCGACGATTTCATACAGAACGTTGGCCACGGCGCCGGGATCCGGCACGGGCTGATTGGCACCATCCCTGACTTGCGCGGAAATCACCGAACTGGTGGCACCACCCACGCCCGCGACATAGACCACGGACGGGCTCGGCGACAGGGTCACTGAGCCAGGCAGCGGCGGCGCACCCTGGACGGTAAATACCAGCGTCTTGGTTACGGTTCGGCCAGTCGCTGGATCTGTTGCTGAAGCGGTCACTGTGGACGTTCCCGCGACGTCGTAGGAGGTCGCAAAAAATACATACGAACCGTTGTTGGTGGTCTCGTGGAATGACACGACGCGCGACGCCATCTCGTTGATGTCGGCGGTCGACGGGTCATCGGGCGGCGAAAGGCTGACCGTGCTTGGCGAGCTGGTCGTGAACGTCGCATCGCTGGTCAATGCCGTTATCACGCCGGCATTGTTGCGATAGGTGAATGAAACCTCGGCCATGAACGGCGAGCCCGGGTATGGCAGGACGTTGCCCGAATTCAGCGGCAGGGTGGTGCGCGTCGCCGACAGGGTGATCGTGCCGGTCTGCGGCGCCGATGTGGCACCACCGTCTCCGCCGCCGCCACCGCAGCTGGCGAGGGTCATGCTGGCAATCAGCAGTCCTAGCGTCTTGAACGGGAATTTCATTTGGTTTCTCCAGGATCGCAATGGTTTTCTAGATACGTCTCTTGGTGCGCGCCCGCTGGCGACACCTGCCCCTGGACGCTTTATTTCAGGCTTTCACTCAGGATTCGTGGGGTGACGAAGATCAACAGCTCCGCCTTGGTGTCGGTGCGGCCGGTCTTCTTGAACAAGTTGCCGAGGATTGGCACGTCGCCGAGAAATGGAACCTTGGTCAGGTCGTCGCGCTTCTCGACCTCGTAAACGCCACCAAGTACGACGGTTTGGCCATTGTCGACCAGCACCGAGGTGTTGATTTCGCGCTTGTCGATGATCGGCACCTGGCCACCGCCGGGGTTGTCGATATAGCGGTTGACGGCATCCTTCTTGACGCCAAGATTGAGGACGACACGATCATCCGCAGTGATGGTCGGCGTGACCTTGAGTTCAAGCACGACTTCCTTGAACTGAACGGTTGCGGTTCCTGCGCCGCCACCACCGGCGTTCTGGAAGGTGACATAGGCGACTTCCTGGCCCTGCTTGATGACGGCTTCCTTCTGGTTGGCGGTGACCACGCGCGGGCTGGATACAACCTCACCGCGACCTTCGGTTTGTGCTGCCGAGAGCTCAAGATCGAGCAGGTAATCGGCGCCGAGGATGGCCAAGCCAAAGCTGCCCGCCGGGGTTGCCGCTGGTAGATTCACGTTCAGACGATCGTTGAGGCTGGGCACGGCGATGCCGCCGCCAGTTGGCGAGGTCGCCGGGGTTGCCGGGTTGAAGACAGGCAGACCACGACCACCGTTGAAGCGGTTGTTCAATGCCAGATTGCTCATGCGGTCGGTGCCGATTGCGGTGCCTGCCGTTGAAACGACATTGCCATTGTGATCCTCGTAACCGCCGCTGATGCCGAACTTGACCCCGAGCTCACGCGCAAACGTGTCCGTGGCGATGACGATGCGCGACTCGATGAGTACTTGCTGCACCGGG
>Ga0073900_10001635_pt1 | contig 12296 bp, 9 predicted proteins | sample KloWWTmetKNB5Kit_FD_66666 | JGI IMG/M metagenome (GOLD analysis project Ga0073900, IMG submission 66666) | Active sludge microbial communities from Klosterneuburg, Austria, studying microevolution and ecology of nitrifiers - Klosterneuburg... | ecosystem: Engineered > WWTP > Aerobic digester >...
TGATTTCAGCAGATCACGCGTTTCACGGTCGATCCGGCGAATGGCATTTTCCAGCGTTTCCATCGCCTCGGTCAGGTCAGCCGCCTGCATGTCGAGGTAGCCCTTGCGCTCGCTGGCGGTCTCCAGTTCTTCCAGCGCCGCCAGGTTAACCGCGCCGAGTTCGGCGATGGCATTGCCCAGCCGGGTGATTTCGCCCTGCAAGCCGGCTGGCCGGGCATTGCCAATTTCCGGCTCCAAAGCCGCTTCGTCAGCGCCAGCCTCGAGCAATTGCTGGGCGAACTGTTCGGTATTGAGCGCCGCCGCCTGCTCTTTCAATTTCAGGTCGCCAATCCGCACACGCAACGGCTCAAGCCCCTGCTCGATTTTCATGCGCTGCTCATCCAGGCCGCGCAAGGCGTTGGTTGCTGCCTCCAGCGTGTTGCGGCAGTCGGCCAGCGCCATTTCCTTTTCCTGCCGGGTTTCCAGAGCCGCCTGCAGATTTTCTTCCATGACATCGGCCGGCGCCGCTTCAACCTGTTCGGCGCATTGGGCGCGATCCTTTTCGATGCGGTTCAGCTCGCGCTGGGCGGTGGCTTGCTGGCCAAAAATGGTCTGCAACTTGCCTTCGGATTCGCGCAAGGAGAACTGCGCCTCACGCAAGGCACGGTCGAAATCGGCATTGCGCTCGCGTTCGGCGCGCACGGCTCGCTCCGCTTCGTCGAGCCGGGATTGCGCCCCGGCGACCAGTACGCGGATACGCCCCAGACCTTCGCGCACTTCGACGATCTTGTCGTCGGCCGCCATGTCGCGTTCGCGCTCGGACTCTTCCTCTTCGGCCAGTTCAGCCAGCTGTTCCTGCAAACGTTCACGTTGCTCGCGGTGGCGTTCGATGGTCTGGGCCAGTTTCAAAACCTCCAGTTGCACGGCATGCACGCGCTGCTGGCGGTCGGTAACGTACTGGCGAGTTTCGCCGATTTCATCCTGTTTGTCGGCGAACTGCTCGTCAAGCATGAGCAACTGCTCGCGCACCGCCTCGGCCTGTTCTTCATAAGCGGCAATGCCCTCACCCAGTGTTTCGATTTCACGCTGGCGTTCAAGCAGGCCATGCTCGCCCTTGTCCGGTGCGAAAAAGGTAAGGCTGGTGCGGCTCAGCAGATCACCGCCTGCCGTCACCATGACCGCCCCCGGTGGTAAATCGGCGCGCCGGGCCAGAGCCTCATCCAAAGAATCAGCCGTAAACACCGAATCCAGCCAGTCAGCCAATACGGCCGAAATTGTCGGGTTATCACTGCGCACACGTTCGCTCAGCCGACCAGCGCGCTCACTGCTCACCACATCAGTCGAAAGCATGACGCTTAAATGCGCATCCGGCCGGTCATGCAGCCACTCGTCCAGCTTGGCCGGGTCGTCACAGGCGATGGCCTTGAGTCGCTCGCGCAAAACGGCTTCGACGGCCGACTCCCAGCCGGCATCGACATGAATCTGCTGCCACAGCGGCGGCGCGTTTTCCAGACCGTGACGGCGCAGCCATTCGGGCAACTTGCCGCTTTCCCGCGTCCGCGCCTGCATCTGTTCCAGCGCCGCACGCCGCGCCTGACCGGCGGCCAGTTCGCGTTCGATCCGCTGCATGTCGCCCTGTGCCTGCTTGCGCGTCGCCTCCAGTTGCGGCAATTCCTGCTGCAATTGCTGCAAATGGTCCTGATCGCCGGCCAGCTCCTCGCGCAGCAGGGAAAGCTCCTCTTCCTTTTCGGCCAGATCCAGCGCATCCGGCGCGTCCTGGCCACCGGTTTCCTCACGCAGCCGTTCGCGGCGCTGAGCAATGGCCTGCAGGGCGCGCTGGGCGTGGGCTTTATTGGTCAGTTCAACTTCGAGGCGCTGCTCGCCGTTGGTTGTCCGGGCTTTCAGGCGTTGCAGTTCTTCCTGGGCCTGGGCATGGCTTTCCTCGACCTGCGGCGCCAGATTCATCTGCTGATGCAGGCGCTCCTCGGCTTCCTCAACGCGCAGACGAGTGACCTCCTGCAATTCTTCCCATTTTTGCCGGTCGACCGCAAGACTCTCCGCAGTCTGGCTCCATTGGGCCAATTCGCCCTCCAGTTGGACCAATCGCGCTTCCAGCTGATTGCGCGATTCGCGGCGATGGCGGATTTCCGCCTCCAGCTTGGCGACTTCGGCATTGGCCGCATACATTTCGCTCTGCGCCTGATGCAAGGCATCACCCGCGGCAAAATGGGCTTCGCGCGTTTCTTCGGCCCGCGCCTCGGTTTCACGCAAGGCGGCGTTTTGCGCTTCCAGTTCGGTTGCGGCGCGCTCGACCTCCAGCGCCACCCGCTGCCGCTCAGCCTCGGCTTCACGCTTTTTGAGCAGCCACAAGACCTGCTGACGCTGGACCATCTGTTCGTTCAGCGCATGGTAGCGGCGGGCTACTTCGGCCTGCGACTCCAGACGTTCCATCTGGCTACCCAGTTCGAGCCGGATATCTTCGACCCGGGTCAGGTTTTCCCGCGTATCTTCCAGTCGACCGTTGGTTTCCTTGCGTCGCTCCTTGTAGCGGGTGACGCCGGCAGCTTCTTCGAGAAAAACGCGCAAATCATCCGGTTTGGCCTCGATGATCCGCGCAATCATCCCCTGGCCGATGATGGCGTAGGCGCGTGGCCCCAAGCCGGTACCAAGGAAGAGATCGGTAATATCCTTGCGCCGGACTTTCAGATTATTGATGAAATAATCCGACTGGCCCTGCCGGGTCAGGGTGCGTTTGACTGACAACTCGGCAAACTGCGTCCACTGGCCAAGTGCCCGGCCAAGCAGATTGTCGAAAATCAGTTCGACGGAAGCACGCGACACCGGTTTGCGGCTGGTTGTCCCATTAAAAATAACGTCCATCATCGATTCGCCGCGCAACTCGGAAGCCTTCGACTCGCCCAGAACCCAGCGCACGGCATCCATGATGTTGGATTTGCCGCAGCCGTTCGGCCCGACAACACCGACTAGTTGCCCGGGCAAGGCAACGGCAGTCGGATCGACAAAGGACTTGAAGCCAGAGAGTTTGAGTTTGGTCAGACGCATGCAATTGACGGCGAGGGCGAAACACCCCGCCTTTAAGGGGGTCGTATAATAACATTCACCTAATTTTCAAAGCTCTGGAATACGCCCGGTATGACTGATCCAGCCAGCAAAGCCCTCGAAATTTCTCCGAAAGCCAGCCGGATTGCGCTTGCGGGAAAGTATGCGAACCAAAATGCAGGCCAGTTTTACGTCGAATTGAGCTATTTCGGCAGTAATTCAAATATGCGCGACTAAATGAACCCGGACGATCTTTTTCTCGCCCGCGCCATCGAATTGGCGCAAAAAGGTAGCGAACTCGGTGAAGGCGGCCCATTCGGCGCGGTCATTGTGCGCGAGGGAAAGATCATTGCCGAAGGCTGGAACCGGGTCGTCGCCAGCCACGACCCAACCGCCCACGCCGAGATCAGCGCCATCCGCACTGCCTGTGCTGCGGTCGACAGCTTCCATCTGCCAAATTCCACCCTCTACGCTTCCAGCGAACCCTGCCCGATGTGTCTCTCTGCCGCCTACTGGGCCAGAATCGAGCGCATCGTCTTCGCCAACAGCCGGGCCGAAGCTGCCGCCATCGGCTTCTGTGACGATGCGTTGTACAGCGAACTGAATCGCCATTTTTCGGCTCGCAGCATCGTCATGGAACACCATCCACTGGCAGATTCGCTGTTGCCGATGCAGCGCTGGGCCAGCAATCCGAAGCGTACTCCCTACTGAAAAACCACCTGTTTCAGCGGGTGATGCCGGGTCAGGCTTGACGCGACAGGCAATTCAGAAGGGTCGAAAACAACAGCTCAGGAGCAACCGGTTTGGCGATGAACTCATCCATGCCCGCCTCAAAACATCGCGCCCTGTCTTCAGCAAAGGCGTTCGCCGTCATCGCAATAATCGGCGTCCGCGCGCAGTTGGCCAGCTGGCGTATGCGTTGCGTTGCCTCCAGGCCATCCATCAGGGGCATTTGCATATCCATCAGGATCAGCCCATAGTGGTTTTTACCCGCCAGTTCCACGGCTTCAATGCCGTTCCCGGCGACATCGACGCTTGGCCAGACATCCTTGAGCAATTCAAGGATGACTTCGCGATTGATCATTTCATCCTCAACCACCAGCACCCGCCGACTCCGGTAGTCCCTGAGCAATTGACTCTCGGCTGAGTTGCCCGAAGCCGACACTGGCATGTTGGCAGTGCGCCTTCCCTTCTTGAGCTGAACAGTGAACCAGAAAGTACTACCTGCTCCCGGCGTGCTGACGACACCGGCTGCACCGCCCATCAATTCGGCAAATTTCCGGGTGATGGCAAGGCCGAGGCCGGTGCCGCCGTATTTACGGGTAATCGAATTGTCGGCCTGCTCGAAACTTGAAAACAGGCGGCTCAGGTTTTCCGGCTCGATGCCGACACCCGTATCCTGCACCTCAAAACGGACTCGCACGCTTTCCGCCGTCTCCGCTTCCATCCTGGCACGCAGGGTGACGCTGCCATTCTCGGTAAATTTGATTGCATTGGTGGCGTAATTGAGCAAGGCCTGTTGCACGCGCGTGGCGTCACCCAACAGCTGATGCGAGAGTGCCTCGCTGTCGACAAGCAGTTTCAGCTTCCTGGCTTGAGCCCGGTCGAAAAGCATCGAAGCGACATTGGCCATGATGGCACCGACGCTGGCATCGGTTTCTTCGAGCGTAAATTTACCGGCTTCGATTTTCGAAAGATCGAGGATGGCATTGATGATTTCCAGCAGATGCTGGCCGGCGGCATCGATCTTGTCGAGACGTTCGACCTGCTGCGGTGTGGCTCCGGCGCGCCGGATCAAGTAGGCCATGCCGGTAATGGCATTAAGTGGCGTCCGGATCTCGTGGCTCATATTGGCAATGAAGGCGCTCTTCGCAATAGTGGCTGTTTCAGCCGCCTGTTTCGCCAGGACAAGATCGCTCGTTCGCTCGGCCACCAGATCCTCAAGATGCTGGCGGTAACGTTCAAGATCGGCTTCGGCCTGCTTGCGCCCCGAAATATCCCGGGTCACGGCCAGATGCACCACGCTCTCGCCAAGGCGCATGGGAACGGCATGTGTTTCCATCCAGCGCCACCCTCCTTTCAGACCGATCACCTCAAATTCCATGAACCGGCCTTCGCCGGCAATCACCTGTTCGTGCATCCGGACAAAGGCCTCCCGATGCTCCGGGGCAACCAGTTCGAACACCGACTGACCAACAAGAGGCGCCAGTTCATCGGCCTCGATCATGGCCAAACCGGCAGAGTTCATTTGAAGCAAACAACCTGCTTGATCGAGGATTTTGATGCACTCCGGCTCCGCCTCGATGATCGCGCGCAGACTCGATTCGCTGTCAGCAAGCGTCAGTTCGACCTCTTTGCGCCGGGCATCGGCGGTATGCAAACGGGCTTGCATTTCCATCAGCCAGCCAAAGACGCTTTCCTTCGGCCTATCAACGACGGCATCACGGGGCGAAAAATCCCCACTGCCAAGGCGGGAAATATAGCCATGAAGTTCATCGACCGAGCCACCGAGGGTGGCCTGCTGCGCCCGATAGGTACGCCAGAACATGAATAACAGGAGCAGGCTGAACAAGACGAATAGCCCGCGCATCCGGCCGGCGCCATTTTCCGCTGCTCGTACCGCTTGCAGGGTGCGCTCTCCGCTCATCTGATTGAACTCGGCGATCGGTTGCATGATGCTGGCCTTGGCCAGGTGATAGGCCGCGTCGTGCAGCATTAGCCTGGCCTTCTCCCGATTCGCCTCGCTGGGTGCCGTAGACGACTCAAGCAACTGCATGGCGGCAAACTCGGTACGGGTCAACGCATCGGAATTAGCCTTGGCCTCCGCCAGCTTGGCGAATTCAGCTTCGGTAAACGCTGTCTGGCGCATCAATTCGAGCAAAGCAATCTTTGGCCCGGCCGGTCTTGGGCGCTGATCATCGGCCAGTACCAGATCCCAATAAACATTGCGGTAGTCGACAGGGCGCGGTCTGTTGCCATCCCGAATGTCGAGGATTTCCTGATAGTGCTGCTTGTAGAGCGGATCTCTGGTGATGATGTAGCTACGGACCATACGCGTCAGGTCATCGGAGGATTGACGCAACTCACTGGCTAACAGCAGCGACAGATGCCGTAGATCGTTGGCACGATCGATCTGTTTTTCCGAGCGGACGTATATAACGAACGTGCCGACAAAAACAGCGAAGACGCCAAGCGTCAGCCATAAGGTGTGATGAAACCGGGACAGTGACGCCTTGTTGTTGGCCATGTTTTCTGGGAAAGGTTGTGCAGCCGAGAGCCGCCATATTAGAGGCCGCGAATACGAAAGCAAGAAAAACCCGATAGGTCGATTCAGCGTCGCTCGACGCGAAATTCCAGCCGATTTCCCTTGGCATCAGTGCCGCTCCCTTTCCAGGCCCGACAACTGAGTGCCTCCCAGCGCATGGCAAGCTCACGCCCATCGCTACAACGGATCACCCCATCGCCGCTCTCACCGGCACATGTACTGGGATTGGCGAGACTATCGGGCGGGTAGGCCAGGCCTTCACAACTCAAACGTCCGTCGCGGTCAGTCAGCAGAAAACCTCCCGACCTGCCATCACGTGGATAGCCCTTGCCCCGCATCTCGCCCGGCACGTCACTTAGATTGCCGCGCGCCTGATAGCCAAAGGCGCAGGCGCCCAGCAGGATTGGGACAAGAATCACAGTAACGATTAGGTGTTTGTTCACAAGGCAGAGAATGCATTTTCGAGGATAATTCCCATTTTGACACCCATTCGACGCCGCCGTGAATCCGCACCTTGCCCAACTCCAGCCCTACCCCTTTGAAAAGCTGCGCGCCCTGTTCGCCGGCGTCACCCCGAACCCCGAATACAAAGAGATCAAACTCTCCATCGGCGAGCCGCAGCACCCGACACCGGCTTTCATCATGGAAGCGCTGGCCGGCGGTTTGAAGGGACTGGCCAGCTACCCGACGACACAAGGTATTCCCGCCTTGCGCCAGGCCATCGCCGCCTGGAACCAGCGTCGTTATGGGCTGGAACTGAATCCGGAAACCGAGATTCTTCCGGTCAACGGTTCCCGCGAGGCACTTTTCTCCTTTGCACAGACGGTGATCGACCCTAGCCGTGGCTATGTGCCGCTGGTTGCCAGCCCGAATCCGTTCTACCAGATTTACGAAGGTGCGGCCTACCTGGCCGGTGCCGAGCCGCGTTTTCTGAACAACTCGCCGGAAAATGACTTCGCTTTCGATTACGACGCGCTGTCGCCTGAAGAGTGGGCCCGCGTCCAGTTGTTCTACATCTGCTCGCCAGCCAACCCGACCGGCAAGGTGCTTTCGCTCGACGACTGGAAGACGCTGTTCGCACTGTCCGACAAGTACGGTTTCATCATCGCCTCCGACGAGTGCTATTCGGAAATTTTCTTCGACGAAGCCAACCCACCGCTCGGTGGCTTGCAGGCGGCCAAACTGCTGGGGCGCAGCAACGAGCGTCTGGTCGCGTTCTCCAGCCTGTCAAAGCGCTCCAACGTACCGGGCATGCGTTCCGGCTTCGTCGCCGGCGATGCAGCCATCCTGAAAAAATTCCTGCTTTATCGCACCTACCACGGCTGCGCCATGGCTCCACCGGTGCAGACCGCGTCCGTGGCCGCCTGGAACGACGAGGCGCATGTCCTCGACAACCGCAACCAGTACCGCGCGAAATTTGCCGCCTGCACGCCGCTGATTGGCGAAGTGCTGGGCACCGCCATGCCGGATGCCAGCTTCTACCTTTGGGCAAAGACCCCAATCACCGACACCGAGTTCGCCCGCGGTTTGCTCGAACACTATAATGTGATGGTTCTGCCCGGCAGTTTCTTCGCTCGCGAAGTCAATGGCGTCAATCCAGGCGCCAATTTCATTCGTATCGCGCTGGTTGCTTCGCTTGCCGAGTGTCTTGATGCCGCCAATCGTATTCGTCAATTTGCCCAACAACTTTAATCAGAGAAAACAACCATGAGCCATCCCCTGCAAGCCACCATCGACGCCCTCTGGGAACGTCGCACCGAGTTGTCCCCGCAATCCCCGGCTGATACCGTCGCCGCGATCAACGCCATCGTCGCCGAACTTGATGCTGGTACATTGCGCGTTGCCGAGAAGATCGACGGCGAGTGGTTCACCCACCAGTGGATAAAGAAAGCCGTGCTGCTTTCCTTCCGCGTCCGTGACAACCGCGTCCAGGAAGCCGGCGACATCCGCTTCTTCGACAAGGTTGATACCAAATTTGAAGGCTGGACAGAAGAGCAGTTCCGCCAGGGCGGTTTCCGCGTCGTACCGGGCACCATCGTCCGCAAAGGTTCCTTCGTTGCCAAGAACGCCGTGCTGATGCCGTCTTTCGTCAACATCGGCGCCTATGTCGATGAAGCGACCATGGTCGACACTTGGGTCACGGTAGGTAGCTGCGCGCAGATCGGCAAAAACGTACACCTCTCCGGCGGCGTCGGCATCGGTGGCGTCCTTGAGCCGCTGCAAGCCAACCCGACCATCATCGAAGACAACTGCTTCATCGGCGCCCGTTCGGAAGTGGTCGAAGGCGTTGTCGTCGGCGAGAACTCGGTCATTTCAATGGGCGTTTATCTCGGCCAGAGCACCCCGATCTACGACCGTGAAACCGGTGAAGTCAGCTACGGCCGCATTCCGCCGGGCTCAGTCGTGATCAGCGGCAGCCTGCCGAAAGCCGACGGCAAGTACAGCCTTTACGCCGCCATCATCGTCAAGAAGGTCGACGCGCAAACCCGCTCGAAGACCAGCATCAACGACCTGCTGCGTGCCTAAATAGCTCTACGGACCCGGAGGTCTTGCAATGATCCTCGACAAGTTGTTCCTGCTGATGTCAGAAAAGCAGGCCTCGGATATTTTCATATCCGCTGGCGCGCCGATCAACATCAAGATCCAGGGCAGCACCATGCCGGTCAATCAGCAGGTCATGCTGCCCGAGATGATCGACAAGATTGCCTACGAACTGATGTCGCCGGAGCAGATCAAGGCCTTCGAAGCCACTTGGGAGATGAACCTCTCGTTCGGCCTGCCGAAGGTCGGCAACTTCCGGGTCAATATCTTCCGCCAGCGCGGTTCGATCAGCATTGTCGTCCGTTTCATTCTCGGCAATATCCCGGAGCTTGACGACCTGGGGCTGCCGCCGGTGCTGGCCGACATGATCATGGAAAAGCGCGGTCTGATCCTGATCGTCGGCGCTACCGGTTCCGGCAAGTCGACGACCATCGCCTCAATGCTCGATCACCGCAACGCCAATCGTTCCGGCCATATTTTGACCGTTGAAGACCCGATCGAATTTCTCTTCAAGCACAAGAAATCCATCGTCAATCAGCGCGAAATCGGCATGGATACGGTCGACTGGAATTCGGCGCTAAAAAATGCCATGCGCCAGGCGCCGGACTGCATTCTGATCGGTGAAATCCGCGACAAGGAAACCATGCAGGCTGCTATCGCCTACGCCCAGACCGGCCACCTCTGCCTGGCGACGCTGCATGCCAACAACAGCTACCACGCGCTCAACCGTATCATCAGCTTCTTCCCGCTGGAAAACCGCGCCGCCCTCTTCCTCGATCTCTCGGTTGCCCTGCGCGCCATCGTCTCGCAACGTCTGGTCAAAAAGCCGGACGGCAAGCGCTCGCCGACCTGCGAGGTGATGCTCAATACCCGCCATATCAGCGAACTGATCGAGCATGGTGAGGTCCAGGCGATCAAGGACGCGATGGAACAGACGCTGGCCCCGGGATCCCAAACTTTCGAACAGGATCTTTTCCGGCTCTATCGCGAAAATGTCATTTCGCTCGACGAAGCGCTGGCCAACGCCGACTCTCCGACCAACCTGTCCTGGCTGATCAACAACTCCGAGCTGACCACGGGCAACGGCAAGGAAGAAAAAAAAGTTGATACGGCGCTGGAATTCGACAGCACCAATCTAGGCGGCACCTCCTTCAAGGAGTTTTCGCTCAGCCTCTCCGATACCGACGAAGAAACTACCTGATGTCAGACCCCACCCTAGCACTGGCCCGGCAAATCATTGCCTGCCACTCAGTCACGCCGGACGATGCCGGCTGCATGGAAATCATCGCCGATCGCCTGCAACCGCTCGGTTTCAGCATCGAATACATCAACCGCAATGGCGTTAGCAACCTCTGGGCCCGTCGCGGTACGGCCAAACCGCTGTTCGTCTTTGCCGGCCATACCGATGTCGTGCCGACCGGGCCGCTGGACAAATGGACCTCGCCGCCCTTCGCCCCGGAAATCCGCGACGGCATGCTCTACGGACGCGGTACGGCCGACATGAAATCCTCGATTGCCGCGATGTTGACCGCAGTCGAAACCTTTGTCGCCGCCAATCCGAACCATTCCGGCTCGATTGCCTTCCTGCTTACTTCCGATGAAGAGGGTGATGCCAACGATGGCACCATCGCCGTCGTCGAAGCGCTGAAAGCCCGCGCCGAAAGCCTCGACTTCTGCATCATCGGCGAGCCGACTTCGGTCGATACGCTCGGCGACATGATCAAGAACGGCCGCCGCGGTTCGCTCTCCGGCAAGCTGACGGTCAAGGGCATCCAGTGCCACATCGCCTACCCGCATCTCGGCAAGAACCCAATTCATCTCGCCGCGCCGGCCATTGCCGAACTCGCCGCCACGGAATGGGACCAGGGTAATGAATATTTCCCGCCAACCACCTGGCAGATTTCCAATATCCACGGCGGCACCGGCGCGACCAACGTCATTCCGGGCAGCATCGAGATCAAGTTCAATTTCCGCTTTGCCACCGCCAGCACCGTCGAAAGCCTGCAGCAACGCCTGATCGGCATTCTCGACCGGCATGGTCTGGAATACGACATAGCCTGGACACTTGGCGCCCGCCCCTTCCTGACCGGCCGCGGCCCACTGGCCGATGCGGCCAGTCAGGCCATTCGTGAAATCTGCGCTATCGATACCGAGCTATCGACCACCGGCGGCACCTCGGACGGCCGTTTCATTGCCGAAATCTGTGCCCAGATGCTCGAAATCGGCCCGGTCAATGCGACCAGCCACAAGATCGACGAATGCGTCGATATCGCTGCCCTGCCCAAGCTTTCCGCCATTTACAATCGCATCCTCGAACAGATACTGCCCGCATGAGCGACCCGACAGCACGCAGCGAACTGCTTACAGTTCGCGACTACCTCCGCTATGCGGTCAGCCGCTTCAATGCCGCAGAGTTGTTCTTCGGTCACGGCAGCGACAACGCCTGGGACGAAGCGGTCTATCTGACCCTGCACACGCTGAGCCTGCCGCTCGACCGCCTGGAGCCTTTCCTCGATGCCCGCCTGCTGCCGCACGAACGCGAAATCCTGCTCGAGGTCTTCCGCCGCCGCTGTGTGGAGCGCCTGCCAGCCGCCTATTTGACCAACGAAGCCTGGCTCGGCGAACATCGCTTTTACGTCGACGACCGCGTCATCGTGCCACGCTCCTTTATTGCCGAATTGTTGCAAGAGCAACTGACGCCGTGGATCGAAGATCCTTGGGCCGTTGAATCTGCGCTCGACCTGTGCACCGGTTCCGGCTGCCTGGCCATCCTGACCGCCCTCGCCTTTCCGGATGCGCAGGTTGATGCGGTCGACCTGTCAAAAGACGCGATTTCCGTTGCCGAACGCAACATTGCCGACTATCACCTGAACGACCGTATTCACCCGATCCAGTCCGACGCCTTCAGCCAACTCCAGAGCAAACGCTACGACCTGATCATTTCCAATCCACCCTACGTCGATGCCAAAGCCGTCGCGGCACTACCGCCGGAATATCTGCACGAACCGGAAATGGCACTCGGTTCGGGCGAGGACGGCCTCGACTTCACCCACATCATCCTGCGTCAAGCGAAGAAGCACTTGACCCCGAATGGCCTGCTCGTTGTTGAAATTGGCCACAACCGCGAGGCACTGGAAGCGGCTTACCCGATGCTGCCCTTCACCTGGCTCGACACCACCGCCGGCGACGAATACGTTTTCCTGCTCAACGCTGCCGATCTACCCGCTTAAAAAGCCCGGCCGATGACTTCACCGGCGCCGTTGTTCAGCATGCCGAGCCCGTTCGAAACCGAAACGGGCACCGTGCTGATGCTCGAACCGACCTGGGCCCGCGAGGGCGAGTTGCGCGCCCAATTGCTTGACGAAAGCTATCCCAAACCTTTCGTCGTCGACGACGGCAAGCAGCGTTTTCTCTACTTCAACGTCCGCCTGATGCAAAGCGCCATGTCGCT
>Ga0073900_10001637_pt1 | contig 12282 bp, 13 predicted proteins | sample KloWWTmetKNB5Kit_FD_66666 | JGI IMG/M metagenome (GOLD analysis project Ga0073900, IMG submission 66666) | Active sludge microbial communities from Klosterneuburg, Austria, studying microevolution and ecology of nitrifiers - Klosterneuburg... | ecosystem: Engineered > WWTP > Aerobic digester >...
TTATCGGACTGAGTAGTTAGAGTCCCTCTAATCCTATCAATTCGACCACCTAGGACAGTAATCTCCTCCTCAAGCTTGGTAAGGTCCGCTTCAGTCTGCACAATTCTTAATGTGGTTAACTCAACCTGATCATCAAGTTTGGTAATTTCACTCTTTAGGGTCTTTGCGGTTGTGATTGTTTGAGATAGTTTTTGCTCTAACTCTTGGATTTTTGCATTATCAGCATTAATTAACGTGCCAGGGAAAAGACCAATTAATAAGACAAAAACTAAACAAACTTGAAGTATTTTAGTAAGGTTAAAAATTTTCATAGCTAAAAATTGCCTTTTTTGTTTCAGGCTTAATCTTTTTATTATAAACTCGACAAAGACTTATTAGAAAATTTTAGATTCGCAAATATCTTCTTAGAGAAATTTGCGCCCCGATTGTTCCAATTAATGCACCAGCTAATGATTGGCCGCCAATTAGTAGTAAAAATACACTAATTGGAATTGGAAAAATTGGAATTCCTGTAAAAAATGGTGCTATTTCTGGAGAAAAATACAAGACAAGCATCGTAATAACTAGGCTCGAAATCAGCGCACCAACAACACCATAAAGAATACCTTCAAAAATAAATGGTGCTTTGATATACCAGTTTGAGGCACCAATTAACCTCATAATTTTTATTTCCTCTCTTCGAATGGCAATTCTCATTCCAATGACCATAAAAACAATTAACACTGAAACAGTGGTCAAAAATGCTACGAGCGCAACACCCCCGAATCTTAAAATTCTAGTCCAGTTGGTTAGTTTTTCAACAACGTCTTTTTGGTAAACAACTTCGTCAATTATTTCTTCTTTTACTAATATCTCTGAAATTTTTTCCAAATCAGTCGCGTTGTATGTTGAAATATCTAAGGATGCAGGAAGAATGTTGGCCGTAACCAGCTCAAGAAGGAGTGGATCGTTTTTGTTTTGATCTTGATAGATTTTTAAGGCGTCTTCTTTGGAAATGAACTTAACTTCGCTGGTTAGATTCGTGTCAGTTATGGTTTTTTGTAAAGCTAATATCTGATCATTTTGAGCCGTGTCTTTAAAAAAGGCAGAAATCTGAGGTCTAGCTTCAAAATATTTAATTACCTCATTACTACCAACAGCCACTAGAACGAACAGGCCAGAGATAAAAAAGGTGGCAGCCATGACAACAAAAGCTGCTAGAGCTTGGTATGGTGATCTGCGAATATATCTTGCGGTAGTTTTAATCTTTGCCATATTTACCTTTGTTTTTGTCTGATAAGATTTTGCCTTTTTCTAAGTGAATCACACGCCTTTGTCGTTTATCAACAATTGGGACGTCATGTGTCGCTACAATCACTGTCGTTCCTAGTTCTTTATTAATGTTTTCTAGTAAATCAATAATAAGATCGGAATTGCCAGGATCAAGATCTCCAGTTGGCTCGTCAGCCAGTAGTATTGATGGTTTGGCTATAATTGCTCTTGCAATACTGGTCCTTTGGACTTCTCCGCCAGACAATTGAGAAGGAAAGTGCTTAGCCTTGTCGGCAATGCCAACCATATCCAAGGTCTCCATAACTTGCTGTCTGATTTTGGAATCTTTTTCTCCAATAACTTGAAGAGCAATCGCCACATTCTCGGCAACCGTTCGATCGTTTAATAGTTTGAAATCCTGAAAGACCATACCTATATCTCTCCTTAGTTTGGAAACTTTTGATCTCTTGAGTTTAGATAGATTAAAATTATTGACTTTAATCTCGCCTGAAGAAAAATTTAACTCTTTGTTAATTAGTTTAAGAATTGTCGATTTGCCAGCGCCTGACTTGCCTATTAGGAAAACAAAATCTTTGTCGGGTATTTCGAGTGTGATTTCCTCAAGCCCAATTGATCCATCGGGGAATTTTTTACTTACTTGGTCAAAAATAATCATAAAGGCAGTTAACAATACTTATTAAGTAGGGATTTTACCAAATGTATTGAAAAGATTCGACCCTAGAAATGAAACTTTTACTGCGAAGCCTCAACTCGGCCGACATCCATAAGCCATCCAACCTGACTCGAGGAGAAAGTTTCCCCATAGACTGTAACTTTTTGACCAACATATTCGTTGAGATCTAATACTGACGAGGTAAGGTATGCAGTCTGACTTTCGTCACCTCGAATTAATTTGTGAGTACCGCTAGCAAAATTTTCTCCATCAGACGCATCGTTTTTTTCAATTACACCTTCGGCTTTATCTCGGAAAGAAGCTGCATCTTTTTGTTGAACTTGTTCTGTGTGTTCAGCTACAGAATTTTCTTTTGTTTCAGAAAGAGACGAAGAAGTTTTGGTTGGAGTTGCCTGAGCAAGAACAAATCCTGTACCGACCCCTAGGATTATGGAGATAATTGGAACAATAATGAATGCGAGTTTCATCAAAATATTATTTAAGAACTAATATAACTTAGATTGTAGCAGTTAATTTTTGGCATTGTCTAGGTCAGACTTGAGCTCTGAAAGAATAAAGTTTTCTATATGTCCTTCTAAAACTGCTTCTGCGTTTGTCTCCTCGTATCCAGTTCTTATGTCTTTGACAAGCTTATAAGGATGTAGCACGTAAGATCTTATTTGGTTTCCCCAACCAGCCATAGTCAAGCCGCTTTTTAGTTTTTGATTTTCAACATCCGCTTGATCTTTTTGCCTCTGAAACAATTTTGCTCTCAATAGTTTCATGGCATTTTCCTTGTTTTGGGCTTGATATCTTTGGGTTTGTGATGCCACGACAATGCCCGTAGGGAGATGCTTAATTCTAACAGCAGTTTCGACCTTATTGACGTTTTGCCCACCAGCGCCTGCTGAGCGGTAGGTGTCGAATTCAATGTCTTCAGGTCGGATTTCTATGTCAGGATTGTCGTCCATTTCTGGCATAACCTCGACAAGAGCAAAGGAGGTTTGCCTTAGCTGATCAGCATTAAATGGCGATTGTCTCACGAGTCGGTGGACGCCCATTTCCCTTTTTAAATAACCATAAGCATAATCTCCAGATATTAGAATTGATACCTCTTTTACTCCTGCCTCCTCGCCTTCTACCTCGTTTATTACTTCGCTTTTCCAACCTTGTTTTGTTTCTGCATATCGTTGATACATTCTTGACAACATTGCGGCCCAGTCCATAGCTTCTGTTCCCCCTTGTCCAGAATGGACAGAGACTATAGCGTTTGCTTGGTCATGTGGCCCAGATAAAAATACTAGTATTTCTAGGGCATCAATCTGATTTTTTAAGTCCTGATATTCTGAGTTGAGCGAATTCTCTGTTTTTTCATCAATTTCTAAATTGTCCTCTTTTGCATAATTTAATACGTCAATATTCTCATTGATTTTTTGCTGAAGACTTATAACAGTTGCTATCTCTTTTTCGATTAGTGAAATTTCTTTCATCACTTTTTGAGCAGTAATATTGTCAGACCAAAAGTTAGTATCTTTAGTAAGCAAGTTAAGTTCATCAAGTTTCTTTTTTTTCTCAGGAATATTTAACCTGTTGGTAATAATTTCTAAATTTGAAAGTAATGCTTGATAATTTGTTACGAGGGAGTCCATATATTTTTTAAGCTAGTTAAAATTGACAATTTATGAAACCAAGCCTAACAGAAACAAGAATATTATTAAGAATCCAAATACATATCTGTAAATCACAAAAGAAATAAGGGTAAATTTTGCTAAGAAATGCATCATAAATTTGATAGATAAAAATCCCGATATTGCTGCGGCAACAATACCAACTATAAAAGATAATTGTAGGTCTTTTGGAAATGAGGACGGGCTGACAATAAATGGCCACAGTTGTTTTAATGCTGCGCCGGCAATAGTTGGAACTGCCATTAAAAATGCAAATCTAGCTGCCTCAACTCTTTTTAACCCCAAAACCATTCCTGAAGAAATAATAATTCCCGACCTACTTGTGCCTGGAATAAGCGAGATTGCTTGCGCTACTCCCAAAACCAAAGCATCTGAAAAACTTAATGAAGAAAGACTTCTGTTGTGCTTGGATCTTCGTTCTGAATATATAAAATATAGTGAAACAGAAAATAACATTAGAGCAACTAACATTGGTGAGCGAAACGCAGAATCAACGATATCCTCGAATAAAAACCCTGCTATTCCTGCTGGTATGGCTGATATTAAAACAAGCCATCCCAATTTTTGTTCTTGAGACTTAATGTTAAAAAAATAAAACGATTTTAATATTCCTATAAATACCTGCTTAAGATCGTTAAAAAAGTAAATAATTACAGCCAGAAGTGTACCTAGGTGTAGTGCCACGTCAAAAACCAGCCCAAATTCTGCTGATGATACACGAAAAAGAGATTCAAAGACGATTAAGTGCCCTGTTGAAGAAATTGGTAAAAATTCTGTTGCGCCTTGAATAATACCTAAAAAAACAAATGCCAAAATTCCCATACCTAATTATTATATTACTTTGTCATTTTAATCCAATTTTTAAATGAATTAATTTGCAATAACAATGGAAAAACCATTAAGACAAGTACTGAAAAAAGGCTAATAATCGCGAGCGTTTGAGTAGAATAAATTATTTCGTTAATAAAATAAAAGATTAAAAATATGTAAATTATGGTAGGAATCATTGTGGCAATTAGATATTTTTTATATGATAAGTTGGAAATTCCACTTGCGTAACTAACTAAACCAAAACTAACTCCTGGAAGTGACCTGAAAATTAATACTGACCGTGTGTTTATGTATTCAGAAAATGAATTTATTTGGCTTCGATCGTTTTTCGTGGTCAAAAGTTTTAAAATCTTTTCTGTAAAGTATCTTCCAATATAAAAATTAATCGTGGCGGAGATAAAAAAGGCAATAATTGTTGAAATAACTCCAATGAAAAATGGGAATGACACTCCCCCGGCCAAAATAAATGGAACATCTGGAAGCGGAGGAATTAAAATTGCAAAACTAACTAGGAATATATAAACAATGGGTGACAATGCACCATAATTGGATATTGAAGACTTTGTTGATTCTATTAATTTTAACAAGTCAGGGTTATTACTAAACCCGAACCCAAGCGTTAAAATAAAAGCTAAATATATTAAATAGTAAAAAACGAATGTCTTATTCAAAAATGGAAATAATCTTAGATACTCGACTTGATTCTAACAAAAAACTGAAAACTTTGTTCTTTACTTGGCACCAAGGATAACTACCACGTCGGCTGAAGTCTTAACATCAGTTGGCAGCTTAGATCCTTTATCAGTTGCTGTATATCCAGCGGTTTTGAGCTCAGCTATTAACGCCTTAATGAAATCATCTGAGGCTTTGCCAACATTATAAATCTCTGTTGCAGTGTAGTCTTCTGTGGGAGCGTTAGTTGCAGAAACAGTATCGAAGTCTGCGGAATCCAATGCCTTACTAACAACACCTGCCGCACCAGCTTTACCTGATCCATTTTGAACCTGTACTGAAAATTCATCTTTCTTAACATTTGCTGAGGGAGAAGATTCAATTGGGGTTGGAGTAGCTTGAATTATAGGTGCCGGAGTAGGTGTTGGAGTTATTGTTGTTTGACTAACAACAGCGGGTGAAAAGAATGGAACATTAAATGGAAGATAGCCTGCTCTTGCGAGGACACCTACTACCAAAAATAACACTACTAAAATAATAATTACGCCTACAAGCCACGCCTTCCAGCTAGTGGTTTCTTCATCGTAATATCGATAATCTCTACTATCATTTAATCTACGAAGTGTGTCTTCGTTTTCGTTTTCGTTAGTATATTCCTCTGACATAGCAGTTTTATCTTTTTCTTCTAGTAATTGATGGGCAGATGTTTTGGTCGAAGAAGATTCTTCTTTTGTTTCTTCTTCGCTATTCTCGTGGGCAGTTTCTTGTGGTAGGTCTTTCACAACAAGCCGAGCAGATATTATTGAATCTAAGTATAACGACTTGGTATTATCTGTCAAGTTTTTTATTGTAATAGGCTTTCTTGACAGGGTAATTTTTGAAGGAAGCTTTATTTCAGGTGTTTTAGGAAAGCCAATTAATGCGACTTTTTTGATGTTTAGTCCGTATTCTTTTTTATTTTGTATAAACTCAATAGCCTTTGAAACACGCGTAACTAGTTCAACTGGATCTGGACTATTAACTGTTTCGGTGTAATACACGGCCGAATCTTTAACGGCGGCTAAAACATATTGATCAGTTGTTTTAAGGGCAATTAGCGCTTCTTTTTCTTTTGCAAATTTTTCCATACCCAAAACAACCGGTGCGAAGCCGAGGAATTCCATATTTAATTCTTGTGAATATTTGAGATATAGATCTTTAGTCTCTGTGGGATAAACTGTGACTTGGGTTCTCTGGTCGTCTATGTTGTAGTGAATAGCTTCGATCTCTTGGTTCGTTAATGAATATTTATCTTTTACTTTTTGCGTTATTTCTTTATCTGACAAACCTGAAACATCTGTTAGTACCGTAGTAAGGGTTTTGTATTCTGGCCAGACAGCAAAAAGCTTGGTGGGCAGATCTGTGTTGGTATTTTTAATATCACGTAAAGCTTTTTGAATATGTTTATGATCTCTTTGGTCGCTTACTTTTACAGAGATATTTCTGATGAAAGCCACTTTCGAATTATCTACCTCAAAGATACAAATATTAATCCCTTCTGGGTCAATCAGTAGTGTTGCAAAACTGTTATTCATATCTCTACGACATTTGTTTTATGGCTAATACATCTATATTAAATAGATACTCAATATTTTGCTATAGTCTTATTTTTTTGAAAAATTATCTAGTGACCGTAATTGTTTCGCCAAGTTCAGCTGAGGGGGCGGTAACAGTAATACGATCGTCGGTGGTTACCACGACTGTATAACCAGTTTGATAGGCAGTACAATCTGTAAATGAACCATCCTGAGGATCGATTGGGACCGAAGCAATATACTCTGGAGTAACATCATCACAAATGTTTGCCATGGCAGGCGTTGATGTAGTTGAAGACCCAATCTCTCTTTCTGTAGAATCGACTCCACTAGGAAAGCCTGCAGAGTTATTAATATAATACTGTTGGACTGCGTTTAAGATTGCATTAATATCAGATTTTCTTTGAGTGTTTCGAGCTTGAGCAAACTGTCTTGCCGGGTTAAGCGCCACAAGAACAATTGCAAAAAGTACTCCAATGATTGCAATTACGACAAGAAGTTCAATAAGGGTAAATCCTCTGGGAGACTTAATATTTTTGGGCAGATTCATATTTAACTGATTTAACTTAATATTAGGTATTAGTATTTGGCTTGTCAAGAAGATTTTATTGTTGTTGAGCACTTTCCGATGAAGGTACTACTAAAATTTGAGGTGAACTTTTTGGTTGAGAAAATTTTTGGGATGGAATTATGGTTGGTTGAGTCTTAGCTGCGGGAGCAACCGTGCCATTTTTTCGGATATTTTTTGATTTTGTCGATTGGAATTGCATATACACAACTATACCCAAAACTACCAAAAGAAGAGCTAATATCAAAACAGCTGCAATTATTTTTGGCGAAGTTTTTTTTGATTGGGTATTTTCAATATTGCTTAACTTATTTGTATCTTTTTCGGATGGAGAATTTGCTTCTAATTTTTTAATTTGATCTGCGGAAATTATTTCCGGCTGTTTAGTTTTAGAAAAGTTTGAAATAATTAATTCATCAAAACTAACCGAAATCGGCTGAACCCTTAACAAATTGATTTTTTCAATTTTTGGAACCATATCTGAGTCGGTAATTACAGTGTCAATTTCAAGACTAAAATCTTGATCGGTTTTGTAAAACTTGATTAACTCAGGAAGAATTTTTTCACTACCTGCTTGTTTATATATTTGATAATCTATGACGCGCTCCTTGTGGTTTAGTATTACGATTACGCCATTTTTACTGCTTAGGCAAGTCAATATTGTTTTTGATTTGTTTGGGATGTTTGTTAATAAGTTTGGGGAAAAAAGTAAAACCAATGGATAACTTTTAACAATATTCAGCTTGTCAGCAAAGCATTTAAAAAGTAAATTCTTAATCGGATTTGGGGAAGCAAAAACTGTACTGATTTCTTCGTCTTTTATGATAAAAAAATCCGCCTCATCGGATGAGTAAGGTAGGATTTGATCAGCCAGTGAAAGGAGTTCGGTTGGTGTTTTTTTTGTTGAATTAATAAATGACATGTCGGAAGCAAAAATAACTTCAACTTCTTGGTTTTTTTTGGATTTTGGATCAAGTGGTATAGTATTTTTAACAGTAGCTACTAGTGTATTTAGATCTTGAGAGAAACTGATATTTTTACCATCGATGCCAACTTTTTCATAAACAGTTAAACTATTTCTTGAAACTAAAATTTTTAAATTATTATTGGGCAGTATCGACATTATATTTCTCTCCAAGAATTAATTTGTAAATTATTTTCGGTTGATAAAACTATTACCTCAATTGTTCTTTTTGTATTATTAAATTCAACAGTTGAGGTAATAGTTTTTGGATTAGTACCAGTTACATTAATTGTAATATCGCTACCGTTTACAGTTAAAGTACTACCTGTATATGTCTGGTTTCTAAGTAAATTAAGAATAGCATCTTCAATCCCTGATTCGGCAAGCAAATATGCTTTTGTTGTATTTGATGAGGTATTTGATTGAATCAATTGGCCCAGCAATGATGTAGAGGCCGAAGTAAAAATAACTGTTGCTACTGCGGAAATTACTATGACTGCAAGTAATGCTGATCCATTGTTTTTTTTCTGTTTCATTCTCTTTTATTTGCAGTGAAACTAATATTTATTTGGTCAACACTGCTGGAAACGGTTCGAGACTGGAGAACAATATCAAAATTTATTGTTGCTGATCCCGACTCGTAACTAGTATTTTTTACACTAAAACTATCAACATACGTTTGATTTGAATTAATTCTATATGTTCCATTAGGGTCTGTGATTTGAAGCACACCATCAGCTAGGGTATAGGAATAATTCTCTGTATCAAAAACAAAATGTAATTCTTCCGTTGTTTCTCCAATCGTAGCTGGAATCGAAATACTGTCAGCTCTGCGAACATCATTACGTAATTTCGTACTAATAAATCTTGCATCAGAATCTAAATAAGAAATATTTCTCGATTCAATCATAAATGAAAGAGTTTGTAGAATAATATCAGTGATAAAAATAATAACGATCGATAGTAATGCAATATACAGCAATACTTCGACAAAAGTAGTGCCTTTTGGTTTTGATTTTTTTAAGAGAATATTATTCATTGAATATATGTAATTCTAAAGTCATTCACAGTTGGTGTTACAGTACCATCACCAGAAAATAATATCTTTGCTCTAATATACTGCCCATCAGAACCAGTTAAAGGGTAAGATCCGTTTGATGTGTAGTAGGTCGTAGAAGTACCATCTGGCCCAAGAAATTCAAACCCATAGCCCAAAGAATTTACTGCAACTTGAAATTTGAGTTCTGTTCCACTAGGAACATCTGCGTCCCAATTAACAGACTGAACAGAAGTGAACCCATTATTTGTGTTAAAAGTTTGTGAATATAATTCCCCAAAAGTTACATAAGCAGAACCGCCACCATTTACCACAATTAATTCTCTCGAGTTTGACTGGGTTAAGGCATAAACATATGAGCCGACTGTTAACACCGCTTGAGAATTTGATCCAATTGAGTGCGTACCAATTGAAGTTGGGGAAGCAGGATTAGAAAGATCATAAATATACAGGCCTAGGCCAGAAAGGTTGTCTACAAAAAATCCTTTATTATCTGCGATGTAAATATCGCCTATGTTATTAATACTAAACTGAGTCAGTTCACTAATTGATGCTGGGGTAGATGCAGTGAGGATGAATATTTTGTTTTGAGCAGAAGATAGGTAGATATTTGGATATTGGTAAAAAATTGAAGTAGCATTTTCACTGCCACTTATATCGTATGTGGCTGCAATATTATCGGTTGGATATTCAATTAATAAATCAATAACTACAACTTCTTGATTATCTATGTGAGTTGATAGATAGATATATCTCCCATCTAAATAAATATCACTTATCGTGTCGCTAAAGTCTTGAGATGATATGAGAGTGGGGCTGGCGGGATTAGCAATACCTACAGTATTAAATTCTTTTTCTGTACCATCCAAAGCTCTAATTACATAAAGCCTATTCCCAGAAACGGTTAGATTTGTTGCATCTACTGAGCCAGGTAGATTAATAATACTAGTTGGCAATGGGGCGGTAGGGTCGGTGATGTTATAAATTTTAACCTCCTGATTATCATCAGATGTTGCAACGAATGCGTAACCGCCACTGACAAATATTTTCTTTCCATTAGAACCTAATTCGGTAGCAGAAATTAATGATGGACTGGCGGGATTAGCAAGACTATAAATCAAAAATTCTTGCCCTCCTGGGTCGTTATCTTTAACTATAAACAACCTGCCATCATCAACCGCAAAACTATTAACTGTCTGTGAATTGGTTATATTAATGTTTCCAACTCTTCCGGCAGCATCCCAACCTGGACCAGTGTTTGATTCTAAAACAATTTCTCCATCATCTGATTTAATTATAGAAGTATTATTTCTATCTCCGTTATTAAAATCAATATCAGTGGTTTGATTCCAAAATCCATTTCCAGCATACCTTGTTATTAGTTGAGTGGTAGATAGAGATCCGCTTACAGGACTTGTCCAAGAAACATCAACTATTACTTGTTTTGAATCAGGATCAATGGTTCCACTTGGACAATCAACAATAAGTAAATTTGAATCACGACAAACACTATCTATTTGAATAGATCTCGTAAATTGAGTTCCCGTGATAGTCTCGTCGCCAGATGCTAAAGTCCACTGGTCGCCGGACATTACAGGATGATATACACCCTCAAGAGATAAAGTCTCCCAACTTGATTCTTTAATTGAGCGAATTATATCAACCGAACTATCCAACAGATCCCTTGAGACATATCTAATATTTGAAGCTAAAAAAGAAGACCTGACCAAGACCATTACTTGAATAGCCAAGCCGATAATTACCGAAGATATGGCAATTGCAATTAATAACTCTATTAATGCTATACCTTTATTGAATTGTGATTGCTCCATATGGATTGATTGTGACTGTTTTGGTGACATTGTCGAATGAAGAAAAAACTAATGTGTTTTGTACATCTGAGTATGCAGTCAACTTGCCCGTGAGACGGTCAAAAATTAATTGAGAATTTGGAAGATTAATCTGAGATAAGGTAATACCAGATGAGAAATTCACTACAAAGTTCGTGGAATTATTTGACGAATAGTTAATACCTTTAAAAACTGTGTAGGATGTTGAGGTAAAGTAAATTCCATAATTATCATCCCCAGATGCATCTTGAGATTGTGAGACCGATTTATTCTGTGATTCCCTAATTGCGGAATTAACTTCGAGAATTGTGCTTTCAAGGCTTGTTTGATTCTGTTGGTTTGTAAAAACAACCGAACTAAAAACAACCACTAATCCCAAAATTGTTACAACTAATATTAACTCAATTAATGTAAATCCTTTTTTAAAAAACATATAAATATTAAATCGCCTTGTTCAAAGATCCGATCAGCTCATAAACTGGACCAATGAATGAAATAATTAATCCGCCAACACCCAATGCAATAATCACCAAAATGACTGGTTCAATTATTACTGAAATATTTTTTAATTTGTCGGAAACTGAAGTGGAATAATATTCAAAAACTTGAGACATTGAAGATTCTAGAGTTCCAGATTTTTCTCCTGTGGCTAATATTCTTCGAAAAGTGGATGGGTAGATTTTTCGGTGTTTTTCAAAGGCCGCTTCGAGTGTGGAGCCTGCTGCAAGATCTCTTGAAATTTGTTCGATCGTTTTTTTGACATTAGGAAGAATCAAAGTGTCTCTAGTTAAATCAAGCACTTCGAGTATTGGAATTCCCGAGGTAAGAAGTGAGGAAAAAATTGTAGACACCCTAGCCAAATCAATTTCTAACATGATTTTTCTGGTGACAGGGATATGCGACAAAATAAAAATAAAAGTTTTTTTACCAATACTGCTGCGGATAAAAAGGATGATTAATATCGCAATTAAAATTATTCCAATTATCGATAAAGCCTGATTTTTTTGTAAGAAAAGTGACAACTCGATTAATATACGTGTCGGTAATGGAATTTTTACATTTAATCTTAAAAATGTTTCTCCAAGTCTTGGAATCACAAAAAGGATTAGAACCGTTGACACAACAGCCATAACTCCCATTACCATCCCAGGATA
>Ga0073900_10001641_pt1 | contig 12277 bp, 10 predicted proteins | sample KloWWTmetKNB5Kit_FD_66666 | JGI IMG/M metagenome (GOLD analysis project Ga0073900, IMG submission 66666) | Active sludge microbial communities from Klosterneuburg, Austria, studying microevolution and ecology of nitrifiers - Klosterneuburg... | ecosystem: Engineered > WWTP > Aerobic digester >...
TTAAAAATGGTTAGTTCCGAAATGAATTATTTGTAATCCACAAAAAGAATTAAATGTTTGTCTTAATTTTTTATGATGCCTGAAAAGTCGAAGCAAAATATAAATAGCCTCGTTGTGCAAGCAGCGGGGCTTCTTTGTTAGTGACAGGCACCAAAATTATTAATGATCAAAGGTAAATGAAAGATGGCTTTTAGCTATCAGTTTTCAGCACACAGCCATCAGTTTTCAGCTTTCAGTCTTTAAATCTAGAGCAATTGCTAAAAAGTAATTATCTAATGTGCCAAGGCGCCAAGGCGCTAATGTGCAAAAACACAGATAAATCAAACTGCCAAAGACCAAAGACTAACAGCGAAGCGCCCCAAAGACTAACAGCGCAGCGCCCCAAAGACTAACAGCGCAGCGCCCCAAAGACTAACAGCGCAGCGCCCCAAAAACTAAAGACTAAAAGCCAAAGACCAAAGACCAAAGACTAAAGGCCACCTTACCATCCCGGAATCAAATTAAGCCCAAAGTTCCATTTACCACCTTTATTCAGCGCTTTGGCATAGTAAGGTTCTAATACAAGTGCTCCAAATAAATTGACTCTTAAGCTGACGCCGGTGGACATTAATATAGGTGGACGATTGAGTTTGTTATCATTCTTAAACTGATCGAACACATTGAAGGCAACGCCACTATCGAAAAACCAAGCTAATTCGGTGAGTATAAACTTTGATTTTATCAGCGAAAGACGTTCAGGGCCGGTGAAAGGCAACCGAATTTCAAAGTTGGCTGCAGCCAGCTTTGACCCATATGTCAGATCGTAGGAGATACCCATTAGGTTCTGGAAGTCTTGCTCAGAATAGCTCAGGAAGCCTCGTACCAAAGTAGGGTCAATAGCAAATAGTGGATATAGCTCATCAGCGCTTCCACCTCCACTATACCGATTGTAATTATATATTCTTGCACTTACATTGATGGGACGCAGGAACTTATAATATCTGGCATCTACCAGCGTAGTCCAGAAATCATAATAACCAAAGTATTTTTCAGCACCAACACGATATCGCCAGCCATTCATAGGACTCGCCACACCCCACTGAGCATTGTCACCCACATAAGCCGTATTGGCATTGAATAGGTTGAACCCGGGTGGCGCATCTTTCTTGACCTCATTTGAAGTGAGAAAAGAGCCATTATTTCGGTCATAGGGATTATTTGGATCATAATAGTAGAATTCCTGTAGACTAGTGATGCGATAGTGGTAGCGGCTATAGCCCAGACCCAGCTCTACGCGCTGGCTGATATTGAAGGGGTACTGCACTATTCCATTGATGCCCTCTTCGAAACGTCGCACTAGATCTATATCATATTTTAGTGCCGGGAACACCAGCCCATTTTGATCTATTACATTGGTCTGAGTGATATCGTTCAGACCGGAATAGACGGCGGGTATGTGTGATAAGCCCAGCCCCCAGGAGATTCTCTTAGTATTGTTGAGATAAAATACCTGGCCACCGAAATCATAGATCTGTCCATTGACTGCGAGATTGGAAAATATCTGGTGCTCACCCAGCATATCACTGAGCAATATAGCTATACCACCGGCCAGACCGGTACGTGTACCATAACCCTGATTGGTTCCTACCCCTATACCAGTACCACCTGTGATCATGTCCAGTTTGATTTTGGCTTTATAGGGTTCTTCTGAAAAAGCCATTGACTTGACATCATATACTTCGCTAAGACGGTCTATCCGACTATTGACCAGTGTCTTGCTTTTATCCTCCATATGAGGCAGAGTACCCGGACGCTGATCAACGTCATTCTTATTTACCACTTTTATCGGCAAGCTTTCGGGGCGAACGCTTTTGATTTTGTAATCGTGATCATTGTAGTAGCTATACACCATTCGATCTCGCTTGTAAGAGACTGATAGCGCCGGAGAGTATGGCGTGATACCTGTCACGCCTGTAGTCAGTTCAGTTAGTTGAACTAAGCTATCAGAAGTAGGTGAATAGCGGTATATGTTGCGATAGCCATCTCTGTCTGAGAGAAAGTAGATATTCCCGCGATCGTCATATTGTGGATTAAGGTTGTCCGCGCCGGTGAAGATGTCATATACTTCATGTGTTCCTGTAGTCATATCCCGTGTGGCAATATTGAAGGTCCAGCGGTTTTTTCTTTGGGGAGTAAAGGTCTTTTCATCGGTAGCATAGGTGAGCATCTTACCATCAGCACTCCACGCAGGTTGCATTTCTGAAAACTGGTCATTAGTGAGTCGGATTAGTTCATCCTTTACGAGGATGTATTGAAACATATCTACTTGGCCATCCACCATGCCCACCAGCACGATGCTCTTGCCGTCGGGGCTCCATGCCGGATTAGATAGGGCGGGCACATCTTTAAATTTTATGGTGCGTGAACTGCCTTTATCTACATTTTTGATCAGTAATTCATTGTGCCCCTCGGCAAAGACGATATATGCAAATTCTTTACTATTGGGACTCCAGGTACCAGCTGATTCGATGTAGTTAAACTCTTCGATATGTCCGCCTTTACTACTGCTTGACAGTTTCCGGATAATTTTACCGTCACTGGTTCTAGCGAGATATAGATCTGTAGAGAAGACACTCTTTTCTGAGAGAAATATCATGTATTTTCCGTCAGGACTGACATTTGGACTCACATTGAGCTTGCCTGCGTTCTTATCATTGATTATTTCCTTACCGGGAATGATTTGTTTTTTACCTGAAGTGTAAGGGGCATAATATTTTTTGAGCGCAATGACGAACTCTTCACTCATTTCCTTTTCTGACTTACCAAACATCAGTGTAAGTGCACCTTCAAATCCGTATAAAGCTGTATTTCTAAATAGTGGTTCTATCACTTCATCACCATATTTGCCTGCCATGTAAGCCCAGAATGCCTGTCCGTATCGATAAGGGAAATATTCCGGATTATCCAGTTTTCTGAAAGTAGGTACATCATCGTTGAGGACTGCGTCTCGCATCCACATAGCTGTGTAAGTATCGTAGCTGCCTTTAGACATATATTCTGCCATACCTTCTACCATCCATAAAGGCAGGTTTTGCAGATTCTGGATTGAAGTAGAATCTCCCCTCAGGATGAGATCGTACTGAAATGCATGTACCATCTCGTGTCCTAGTACATGGTGAGTTTGCTCATTTGAGAACGCAAGCGGCATGATTACTCTGTTTTTTAATGCCTCTGTCACACCCCCCGTGCCCACGCCAATATTGCCTGAGATAGCATTAGTCTGCTGAAAGTCGGCCTGATTGTTGTAAAGCAATATGGGATTATTGGGAGCAAGATTATTTTTCAGTACATCCGCATGTTGTGACGCCCACTCCTCAGCCCAGGTGGCAAACTGGTAGATTTTATCTTTATTCTTTAGATAATTGTAAATGTCAAAGCGAGGTGTTTTTTCCACTTCAAACTTTATATCATTATACCGTGGTTTATTCCGGCCGAAATATTGAGCTTGCAAGGTGGAAATACTCAATGTGGTCAAAGCCAGAAATAAAAGAGAGAGACGTCGGATGGTACTCATATATTTGTATTTTGATGTTTTATTAATATAAATAAAAACCTTTTAGTTCATCGGGAGTTTTTGTTGTCACCTGATATATACGCTTGCCGGCAGTATTTTGTCGAGTACAAAACGTCACATGGTAACATATTTCTATGGTATTAACGTTATATATTGCTTTACTTTGAAACTTATGAACAGGAAAATTAAAATTGGTATTATCGTATTGTTCACCTCCTTCCTGGGGCTGGGTGCTGCGGTGTACAGTAATGACAAGTTATTTGAGATTGTCAAGAATATTGAAATATATACTAAGGTCTTTCGCGAGTTAAACACGTATTATGTGGATGAGATAGATCCTTCCACACTGATGAAGACCGGTATTGATGCCATGATGAATAGCCTGGATCCCTATACTGTATATTGGAGTGAGAGTCAGATAGAATATTGGAAATATATGACCGATGGTAAGTATGAAGGTATAGGAGCAGTCATACGCACCGTGGGAAAGGACATCACCGTCATGGAGCTATATGATGAATGCCCCGCACAGGAGGCCGGACTGAAGGCTGGCGATGTGATTAGGGCTATCGACGGCAAGAGCATGGAGGGCAAAAAGGGTGAAGACATGAGTCTCTATCTGAGAGGCGTTCCGGGCACTAAGGTAGTGCTTACCATTGAGCGGCCGGGTACACCGGGTACGAAGGATTTTACCATCTCTCGTGGTGAGATAAAACTATCCAACACCCCCTATTCGGGTATGATTACACCAGAGATCGGCTATATTTCTCTCATCACATTTACTAAGGATGCGGGTAGAAATGTTGCTAATGCACTCAAAGAAATGAAGGATAAAAATCCCGGTATGAAGGGAGTCATCCTGGATCTGAGAGATAATGGAGGAGGGCTTCTTAATGAAGCGGTGAATGTAACCAATGTCTTCGTGCCCAAGGGCCTGGATATCGTCAGCACACGTGGAAAGGTGAAGGAATGGGATCGCAGTTTCAAGACCACCAACACACCCACCGATGAAAAAATCCCACTCGTGGTTCTGATCAATAAATTTTCAGCCTCTGCCTCAGAGATCGTAAGTGGTGCTCTCCAGGATCTGGATAGGGGAGTACTCATAGGTCAGCGGTCTTACGGAAAGGGCCTCGTACAAAACACCAAGGAGACCGGCTACAACTCGATGATCAAACTGACTACCTCAAAATACTATATCCCCAGTGGGCGCTGCATCCAGAGTGTCTCATATAAAAACGGTGAGCCGGTGGATATACCCGATGTGCAAAGAAATAAATTTAAGACTAATGGCGGACGGACTGTACTGGATGGTGGTGGAGTCACTCCGGATATCAAAATTGATCTACACAGTGGTGAGACTGCTATCAGATCTCTCATGGACAGCTTTGTGATATTTAAATACGGCACTCAATATGCGCTCAAGCACCAGACAATTGCCGAGCCAAAGTCATTTACATTTAGTGACTTCGATGATTTCATCAAGTATGTGGAGTCTGCCGCTTATCCCTTCGTCACTAAGACTGAGAGTAATCTAAATGAACTGGAGAAAAATTCGAAAGAAGATGAGTATTACAAGACCATTAAGGATAATATCAATACCATGCGGTCAGAATTAAAGTCAGAAAAGCGAACTATTCTGCTCAATCATAAGGACGAACTGAATAAACTGATCGCCAAGGATATCGTCACCAGATATTATTTCCAAAAAGGAAAAATCATAAATGGAATACAGAACGATGAAGAGGTAAAAGAGGCAATTAAATTATTAGGTGATGCTGCTGAGTATAAGAAATTGTTGTCTAAATAAATCGTTTTTAGAATTAAAATTTGAGGGAGGGAAAATTGCGCTCGATCGCTCCGAAGGATTTATAAAATTGAGCTACGCCGGGCAGTGAAGAACCTTCGAAGTCCAGCAAGAAGGGTGTATTAGCGTAAGTTCTAATTATGTGATCGAGAATCAGTGGCTGCACAGGCAATTTTCCATATTCCTCATTGGTAAATGGCATAATTGTAATCAGCCGACAATTGGTCTTTAAATAAAAGAGTCCACCACAGATGGCTTTATTTTCATGCTTGCAAAGTATGATTTCACCCCATTTATTTTCCATCATCCCATGGAGAAATGACTTTATATTTTTTAAACTAATTTTTTCATCGACTTTGCCCATTGTGTGTGTAAAATATAATTGAGCAAATAGATCCATATCTGACGAATATTCAATATGCAGCTCAGTAGGTATTTTTTTCAACTTGCGCCTGAGATTATCATTGTATGATTGCGATAAGACTTCATAATTATCTTGTAGTGGCAGTACGAGGTTGGTTTTTGTCTCCGTAGTCAGAAGATACAGCCCTGAATTATTTTCATTCAGTTGTACATAAGCACGGACTGATCTTCGGCGAAGTATTTTTAATATCTCACTCTGTTGTTCACGTGTGGGCATTGTCTTGCCAATGATACCCAGTTGCTGGCAAAAAAAAGGTTGATAATATTGTTTTAATCCAATTAATTTCCGATTATAAGGAAGTGGCATTGCCCAATTATTTTCATCATCAATCAGCGCCTCCCATTTTCCATCCGTCACTAAATCCAGAAAGTGGGTATATGCATATGGAAGTCCTTGAAGGCAGGTCTGCACCAGATTATTCCAACGTGATGTGTCTATATTTTTCCGGACAATAAGTTTCATGTCAGTTTTTCATGATCCAGTATAAGCCATCGCGTATGGGTAGCATAATTTTCGTAAATCGAGGATCTGCAGCGACACTGCTATTGAATAGAGCCAGAATAGCTGTGTTCTTGTCCTTTTGAATCTCTTCAGTAGATAATACCTTACCTTTCCATAGTACATTATCCACCAGTATGCTGCCATGTGGTGAGAGCTTTTCCAATGCAGTTTCTAATAGAAATGCGTAATCTTTTTTTGTACCATCTATATAGACGAGGTCGAAAATAATATCCATTTCTGGAAGGAGAACATTTGCATCCCCATAGATGATTTCTATTTGAGATCCTTTCGGATGATTGCGGATAAATTGGTCGTGAGTGGCTTTCAGTTTTGGATCTATTTCAAAGGTATATAATCTTCCCTCAGCTTGCAATCCCTCTGTCATGCATAGTGCAGAGAATCCCGTATATGTGCCTATCTCAAGAATATTCTTAGGCTGAATGGTCCGGCTGAGCATAGATAGAAATATGCCCTGAAAGGCACCCGTAAGCATTCCTGCACCGGTGTGGTTGCTCTCAGTATATTCGATAAGTTCCGCCAGCAGTGGATTTATCCTCGAGGTATGAGTTTCACAGTAATGTTCGATTAGTTCTTGTGAGATATTCATATTTTCATTCTTCTGTTTGAAATGATAGGATAGAGAAATACAGCAGTCAATATGACCAGCATGCCAATATAGAAGAGAAAATCAAGTTGTTTGTTTTCTTTTAAAATCAGAATAGCCAGCACCACTCCATACAATGGCTCTAGATTAATGGTCAGATTGACAGTGAATGGGTTCAATACACGTAGCGCACGTGCAGTAAATATAAATGCCATGACGGTACACACGACAGAGAGAATGAAAAGCCAGAGCCAGTCGATTCCTATGGGCATGAATTGTGTTACAAAGCCCAGTTTCACAAACAGTGGCATCCCTATAGTCAAAAACACAAATCCGCTGGTCAGTTGAATAAATACCAGTGAACGAAGTGGAGTTACATCCAATAATGACTTGCTCTGCACAGTGAAAAATGAGGACAAAAAGGCAGCCACCAACCCCATCCATATCCCTGCGCGCATAGATAAGTCGGTGACATTAAAGATCATAGCCATACCGGGTATGACCAGTAACCCAATTCCAATCTGTAACCAATCTACCCTACCTCTGGTAAATAGCGGGTACATTATAGCAGTAAATAGTGGCATAGTAGCCAGCATTACGACAGCTATAGAAGCATTGGCCAGTTTGATGGATCCATAGAAGCATATCCAGTGTGCTGTAATAGTCAGTCCGGACAATATCAGCCGATATAGTAATGAACCGGATAGCGCAAATAATCCCTTTCCGGGATTAAACATAACGAGCAGTGCACCCAGTGTGAGTAACAATCTCCACCAAACTAATGAGATGGCATCTATATGAAGTAGTGCGCCCAATATAGCTGTAAACCCATAGGCCAGGACAGCGATGTGCAGAAACCAAAAGGCTTGCCGAGTGTTATCAGGAGCAGTAGACATAGACAAAGAAATGAATTTTTTTTGGCTGTGTCTTTAATATATTGCTTTACTTTGTACTAAATTTAAACATCGACATGAAACTTTCCATTGGTAATGAAGCTCCTGATTTTACCCTTTATGATAGCGCCAAGCAGCCATTCCATCTCCACGACCATCGTGGTCATTATGTAGTGCTTGTGTTTTTTCCATTGGCCTTTACCGGCACTTGTACTAAGCAGTTGTGCAGCATGAATGATGACTTTAGTGTTTATACTGATATGAAAGCTACTGTAGTGGGCATCAGCGTTGATTCTTGGGCCACATTAGCTAAATATAAAGAAGAACTTAAGCTTGATATAACCCTGTTAAGTGATTTCAATAAAGAAGTATCTGCGGACTATGGCTGTCTCTACGATTCCTTTATGATTGGCATGAAGGGAGTTTCTAAGCGTTCTGCATTTGTCATTGACCCTGCCGGCATACTCGTTCATCAGGAGGTCCTGGAGGATGCATCACAGTTGCCCGACGCCGAAGCGATCAAAAATTCTATTACAACTATCTAAAAACCCCATTTATATGTTTGGTCAAAGTAATTCAGCTTATGATTTTGAAGAGGATGTACTATTACAGGAGAGCACGACTACTGACATATCTGAACTGATCGTATATAATGATGATTCCATTACTTTTGATTGGGTCATCACTTGCTTTACCGATATTCTAAAGCATTCAGTGGAACAGTCAGAACAGCTTGCCTACATCATTCACTATACCGGCAAGGCTGCAGTGAAAGTAGGTCCTTACGATACACTGCATCCGTATAAAGAAGCGCTTATAGACAGAGGATTGTCTGCAGTCATTGCCTGACCCTTCTCCCGAACTATTCTTCAATGCCGGACATGGCATTTTTCCGCATCCCGGTGTAGCAGGCGATAATGGCCTATTAGCAATAAGTGAAGCACTATGTGCTGACGATATTTTATTAGCCTATCGATTTGGAATATTTCCCTGGAATAATCCGGGAGAGCCCATAGTTTGGTGGGCGCCTGATCCACGATGGATTATCATACCTGAAGACATCAATATTCACAAATCTATGCGCAGTCTCCTCAATGGTTCTCGTCTGGAGCTTCGCGTAGATACACACTTTGAGGCAGTACTGGATGGCTGTTCGGGAGCGGGAAGTGGCACTCGGTCGGAGACCTGGATCGAGGACAGAATTAGATCGGCTTACGGAGAGTTATTTGATCGCGGACACGCTCATAGTTTCGAAGTATGGGAGGATGGAAAGATAGTTGCCGGCTTTTATGGTGTAAATATGGGCGATGTATTCGTAGGCGAGAGTATGTTTACACGCATCTCCAATGGCAGCAAGTATGCGCTGATCAAAGCGTGTTCATTTTTCAACTATTTGGGTATCCGAATTGTAGACTGTCAATTGCATTCTGAGCATGTGGAGCGAATGGGTGCTATTCCTGTGAGCAGGCAAGATTATCTCACCTTCTTGCGAAGAAGAGGATTTATACGGATTGAATTGGTAGGGAAATGGACTCAATTACTGCAGCATTTTCAGAATAAATCAGGTTAGTTTTTGATATAAAATCGCTCAGTAGCCAAATGCGCACTGCATATACCTGAATACTTTCTATTTTCGTTGTATAATCTTTAGTTTGAGGGATATATTCAATTTCAGAACTCACTACAGAACTTATCTGGCTATCATCGGTCTTTTCGCACTGGTGATCTCTGTCGTCTATACTACGTTCCTCGCTCGAAAGCTGAAGGAAGGCGAACAGAAGAGTGTAGAGCTGTATGTAAAAGCACTTGAAGAGCTGGCTAATCCAAGGAATATGAATGCCGATATCACCTTATCGAGCCAACTTACTATGGATTTTAAGATCCCCACTATTCTCACTGATGAGCAGGACAATATCATCAATTCAAATAATTTCAGGGTAGAATTTGAAAAAGATACCGCTTACATACGCAGGCAGTTGATTCTGATCAAGAATGGTGGTTACAAGCCCATCGAGGTGCCCTATCTGAAGCAAAAGATCTATTATAAGAATTCATTGCTATATAGTCTGCTCACTTTTTTTCCCTACGTCCAGATTTTATTGATTGCTGTATTTATTGGGATTGGGTACCTCGGGCTATCCTCTGCTCGGAAGAATGAGCAAAATCGGCTGTGGGTCGGTATGGCAAAGGAAACTGCGCATCAGTTGGGCACTCCCATAAGTGCAATTCTAGCCTGGCTTCATCACCTTCGCGATATTACACAGGGCAAAGAAAAGGAAAATGAGATCATTGACGAACTGGAAAATGACGTGAGTAAGCTGGAACTGGTGGTGGATCGCTTCTCCAAGATCGGTTCTGTACCTATACTCGCCCCGGTCAACATCTATACTGTGCTGGAGACCATTAGGAATTACATGAGTAAGCGCTCGCCGCGAAAGGTGCAATATCACTTTCCGGTATTCGAAGAAAATGCGGCTGCTTTTGTCAATGTCAACCGGCATTTATTTGAATGGGTACTTGAAAATCTAATACGCAATTCACTTGATGCAATGGAAGGCAATGGCTCTATTTCTGCGGAAGTCTATACTGACGACAGACACGTATTTATCGATCTGTGTGATACGGGCAAGGGTATGACATCAAAGCAAGCCAAGAATGCATTTAATCCCGGCTTTACTACCAAAGCAAGGGGGTGGGGACTCGGCCTTTCCCTGGCACGTAGGATAGTAGATACTTATCACGGTGGTAAGATATTTATCAAGAAGACAACTCCGGGTAAAGGCACTACCTTCACCATTCAACTGCCGAAGGTTCATCCCACAGATGAAATCAGACAAGCTATTAGTTAATCTGGCATAACCCCTAAATCGACGGTTTATTTTCGCGGATGGCTTCGCTGATAATCAGGTCAAAAAATGATGTCAAAGTATAGCCCTGCGCTATCGCTTGCTGAGGAATAATACTCGCCGGCGAAAGGCCCGGTACTGTATTTACCTCCAATAAATAAAATTCATCCTCCACAAGAATGTAATCTACTCTAGCAAATCCCTTAATATCCAGTAATCGGTATATGCGGCCGGTATATTCCTGTACTTTTTCTCTTAGGGTGTCAGAAATTTCAGCAGGTGTTATCTCTTCCGACAGTCCTTCATACTTCGCTTCGTAAGTAAAAAACTCTGTTTTGGGTATGATTTCAGTTACCGGCAGCACCACCATCTCACCATTGCTCTCGAATACTCCATTGCCAAATTCCCTACCGGGCAGGTAGGTTTCACATAGGATTTCAGTATCATATCTGAATGCTTCTTGTATAGCCAGCCTAATCTGCTCGTGAGCCTTAACCTTGGTCACGCCGAAGCTGGAACCATTTTTATTTGGCTTGATAAACATGGGTAGTTTGATATCTGCGGCGATGTGGTCGATCAGGTCATCTGTGATGGGTGTGTCTACTCTCAGGAAAAATTCATGTGCCAGTGGAATTCCGGCCGGACGTAAGACTTGCTTGGTCAGGTATTTATTCATGGTCAGTGCGGAGACAAATCCATCGCAACAGGTATATGGTATCTCCAATACATCGAAATATCCCTGCAGTAAGCCATTCTCCATTGGCGAACCGTGAATGGCACAGAAAATCACCTCAGGTCGCCACTGGGCTCCATCAATAATAATTGAAAAATTATTTTTATCTACCGGGGTTCCCGTCTCCAGATCACTCCAGTGCATACCATCTAAGTCTATCAGACGAGCGTCATATTTGGAGCGATCGGTGTGCTCGAAGACTGTTCCGGCGCTCAACTCGGAGATGCCTCTTTCGGCTGAATCACCGCCTGACAGGATAGCTAATTTTATCTTTTGCATTACTCTAAGAATGAATTACAATATTACAATTATTTGTAATGTATATTTTGATTTTTTTTAGACTGTTTATAAAAATAAGGAAGTCCACAATGTCTTGGAAATAAACTTTGAGAGTTGTCATCCCTACGGGATTCAACTTTCTTCCTAACTCACTCTTGCTACTGATAAGGCATTCCTAGAGTGATTTATGTTAGTTGAAATCATTACCTGCATTTAAAAATCCGACAAAGCATTTCATGAGTGTCTGGTACCCAATCAATGATCAGAGTGGTGCACTACAGTTCAATAAAGAGTGAAGGAAATAGCTGCTTCATTTTTATAGAAAGTTGTTCACTCATTGAAATTTTCAAGCTCCCTTCTCTTCTAGGAGTTAGGTTGGGAGTGAGTAGAGCCGGAGAGAGTAAAATTCTTTCATTTCTTATCCAACCCTCGGCGCCATTCCTTGAGTTATGAAATCGGGTAAGCTGTTCGCAGGGGCTCACAGTTCCCTCATCAAAGAATAATTATACCTAACCTTATTTCCGTAAGCTGTTCGCAGGGGCTCACAGTTCCCTCATCAAAGAATAATTATACCTAACCTTATTTCCGTAAGCTGTTCGCAGGGGCTCACAGTTCCCTCATCAAAGAATAATTATAC
>Ga0073900_10001646_pt1 | contig 12267 bp, 13 predicted proteins | sample KloWWTmetKNB5Kit_FD_66666 | JGI IMG/M metagenome (GOLD analysis project Ga0073900, IMG submission 66666) | Active sludge microbial communities from Klosterneuburg, Austria, studying microevolution and ecology of nitrifiers - Klosterneuburg... | ecosystem: Engineered > WWTP > Aerobic digester >...
GAACCTAATGCTATATCCAGGAAATGAACAAAATCTTTATCTGAATTTCTTCCACATCCTTCTGCTATATTCATCGGTATAGAATAGGCTGCTCTTTTGATTTGGGATACCAGTTCAAATTGTTCTGATTTTGGAAAACCGGGGATCACTTCTTTGTATACGAACAAAACTAGCTCATGTGCTTTTATCCAAACATCATATTTTTTATAATCCCTCATGGATCTTGTATTCTGTATTAAGCATTCAGCTTTATGCAATAGGCCTTCAGCCTTCAGCGTTAGGCATTAAGCGTTCAGCATCCCTCTCTGTATTATACCCCCGCCAATCACATCATCACCTTCATAAAAAACGGCACTTTGTCCCGGTGCAATGCCTTTTGCATTTTCGTAAAATCGCACTTTCATAACCCCGCCTTCAGGATAAATTGTGGACAGGCTACCCTTGTCTTTGTAACGGATCTTTGTTACTGCTTCCATACCAGGGGTGATGCTGTCATATTTTATTAAATTCAGCTTACTCACTATCATTTCATTTTGCTCCAGGTCCTCTTCATCGCCCAGCATCACGGTGTTATTGTCAGGATCAATTTTTGTCACGAAAACGGGTCTTCCCATTGCTATGTCTAGTCCCTTACGTTGCCCGATCGTATAAAAAGGATAGCCTTTATGCTGCCCCAGAATCTTACCATTTTTATCAATGAAGTTGCCACCGGCCACTCTTTCTTCCAGTCCATCCACTCTTCTTTTCAGGAAGCCGCGGTAATCATTGTCCGGCACAAAACAGATCTCATAGCTTTCATTCTTTTTTGCCAGTTCAGGATATCCAAAATCATGCGCCATCTGGCGGATCTCTGTTTTACGGTAAGGTCCCAGTGGCAGTAATGTTCTGCTCAGGAGATCTTGTTGCAATCCCCATAGCACATAACTCTGGTCCTTGGTATCATCAATGGCTTTACTGACCACAAAGCGTCCATTGTCATGCTGTCTTATTTTGGCATAGTGTCCTGTGGCAATAAATTCACAGCCCAGGGCATCGGCTCTTTTTAATAAAGCCCGCCATTTGATATGCGTATTACAGAGTACACAGGGGTTGGGGGTGCGGCCGGCCAGGTATTCTTCTACAAAATTCTCGATCACAAAATCACCAAACTCTTCCCGTATGTCGAGTATATAATGTGCAAAGCCATGCTCCACCGCTGCCTGTCTCGCATCGTTGAAGGAATCAAGATTACAACAGCCTGTTTCTTTTTTGTTGCCACCGCTGGCCATGTAATCCCATGTTTTCATGGTGATGCCGACCACTTCGTAGCCTTCCGCATTGAGCATCAGGGCTGTAACGGTACTGTCGATACCGCCGCTCATGGCCACCAGCACTTTTCCTTTCTTACTCATAGTCGCTAAAATTCAAGGGGCAAATATACGAAGGACCGGCGGGAGGGGGTTTACGGGAAAGGATAAAATAGGGAAGATGCCAGCCAGCTTTTTACAGCGTTTATAGCAGCTGTTGGTTGTTCTTTCCGTTGTCAGACTGCAGGCAGATTTATCTTATTCTGCTGAAATACATATACCAGTTCCATTCCCAGGTTTTTCCATTGTCAGCTGAAAATGCCTGGCTCCAAACCGGGTTTTCTTTGTCGCTAACGTCCCAGCGAAATGCAACTACTATTTTCTTTTCCTTAAAAATATCTTTTGTGAAAAAATGGCCCCTATTATTTTCAAATGAACCTACCACCGGTGGTTGTAATATCCCTTCAGCAGAGTCAGCCCAGTAAATGCTCCATAATCTTGTTGCCGGGTTGAAAAGTCTTACCGACATGCCCTCAAAGGGCACACCGTCAAATGTGGCCAGGTAATTGTCAATATTGCCAATTCCATTTAACACCCGGTACATTTCCTGGGTTGATTCAAATGTTGTCCATTCGGTACAGTTGTTTAACCGGTCTTTTAGTTTTTTATTATGCAGTTTCCATTTGCCTTCATAAAAGTCAAAGTCGTGGTTAGATGAAGTGGGAGATGCTGTTATGATCAACTCTCCCTCTTCGTTAAAATTTAGTTTTGGAATTTCTATATCGTTGTTATTTGTCATGATTATTTTTTATCAATTTCGTGTTTGCCGGATGTTGGTTAGGTTGAAGCATTTTCGATGGCATGGTCATTGCGAACTGTCAGCCTAGCTCCAGGCATTCCTTAACAATCTGTTCTTTTAAGTCCATAAAATGGTTGTTTTATAGTCAACCTATTTCAGGACGAAACATATTTCGACTGCAAACTGTCGAACATTTCAGAACAATAAGTTTTCATCTTCAATTATGGCTTAGTTTAACTTTCGTTCTTTTAATAATTCTTCCAGGTCTTTAGTTCTTTTATTTTTCGGGTCATTAACCATTTTGTAGATAAAATATAAAGGGATTAATGTAAGCATTCCCCAACTGTTTTTAACAATACTGTAAAATACAACACCAACTAAAAATCCAATAAACAAAGCATTGGTAATGGAAAAGGATTTCATTTTTTTTGCTTCGGCTAATAATTCTTCGTCCGTGAATTCAGAAAGGTCTTTGTTTGTCATTATTTATTTCGTTAAATATTATTTTTTGTTAAGTCGTCATCATAAAAGCAGCTAACGGCCGAAAGCTTTGTGCTGCTGGGGAAATAGGATTCCGTCCAGCCAGGCCAACTGATGATGAAAATAGAATTAAAAGTTGATGATTTGCAATTAGTCGAAAGTTGCTTGTCCTGCCCGAACAACTGCTGAGAAATGTTACAGTTGCTGAAACACTGCTTCCGTCTGCCCCAGTAGTGCAAAACCGCCTGTTGCCTGCTGGCCTTTCATCTTCACGGTTGTATCAGGCCTCGGTTTTGCCCGGCTGGATGTGAAAGCCAACGGGAATGTGCAACTAATGGGTAGCTACAGCAACCTATTTGTTTCACTGGATGGAATTACGTTCCGGGTTAATTAAGGAAGCTTATTGATTGTTTGTATCAACGTATTTACTTAATTGTTCCAGGTAGCTGACAATTTTTTGAATTTGTTTTTCTTCAGGAATTTGAACTAAAATATCTTCAATAATTTCTTTTTGCTCCTCTTTCGATAGTCGCCGGAATGCTGTTAAAACACCCGACTCTTTAAACGTTTCTAGGATCTGTTTTTTGTTTACCTGTTCTTTGTTTGTCAGCAGGTAAAGTGTAACGGTAACTTTATCTCCACCGCTTTTGTTGATGGCTTTCCTGATGGTACCGTTTACTGCTAAAAGTTTATCCTTTCCTTTTATTGGGGCAAGGTTCTTCGATTCAATTTTGTAGTCATCAATATATCCGGAGACTTTAATGTCACCCCATTTGCCTTTTATATTTTTGGTATTGGGTATTTGCAAATGATAGGTCCAGGAACCTTTACCCGGCTCGTATTTCAATTCCAGGTTTTTATCCTTTAAAATGTACTCCATTTCGTTTTCATTGTTGATTTACCCAGCCATTGTTCGGTGTCAACAACCTGAAAGTAGGGGTTGCTATCAAACAAGTGCCTGATGATGGGAATATGGTCTTTGCCCAATTCATTTATAAATAAAGGCTTTATACTGGCTCCCTTTCTGCATGAAATACTTATAGCTACTGCAGCTATTATAGTTAAAAATAGTAATTCAATTTGCACAATATTTTTTTAATCTGCCGTAACTAAATGAGAACCAGTAAGTATTTAATCGCACCGCTTCCTTTCCTTACTAAACGTATTCCAGTAAAGTTAAAAAATAGTTCGTGGGGACACAAACCAATACATAGGTTGCTTTCCTACATTGTCTAATAGGCGAATGTTAACCCTGCACCAAAGCCCATGTCGCTGTCATAGTGTGTCCGCACTGAGAAGCTGCGGTTTAAAATATAGTTGAGCCCCGCCATATATTCTTTGTCGGTGTTAACCATAAAAGCAGCACGAAGCCTTTTTGCTACCGGAATGTCTTCCCTCATTAATTGTAAACGAAAAATACCATCCGTAAAAATTTCAGCCTGGAAACGGACCAGCATGGGCAATGTATAATTTACGCCAACACTTAATACCGCCCTGTTGTCTTTTGTGTTTGTCTGTCCGAAGAGATTTTTTTCTTGTTCATCAATACCCATTTTTCTGTAACGCCAGTCAAACCCGACAAATGGCATGAGCCATTGCATTTTCCCCAAATACCTGCCAATATGTGTTTCCGTCTCGTATCCGTGCATATCATGATAGCCTAAACGCCATTCGCTGCCAATGCTCCAACGGGTATTTTGAAACATCATTTCTCCGTCATTCCCATTCGTGGCAAGATCATTCTGAAACATGAAGTGCATTTTTCTGTCGTCTGCAAATAGTTTGCGTTGTGCCAGTTTGGGATTTGGTATTAATGGATTGGGAGCTTGATTTTCGTATGTAAACACTCTGCCCATTCCACTCATCATATGATATAAAATATGGCAATGAAAAAACCAATCACCTTCCACATTTGCATGAAATTCCAATGTGTCAGTTTCCATTGGCATAATGTCCACCACATTTTTTAGCGGAGCATTCTCTCCTTGTCCGTTCAGTAAACGAAAGTCATGACCGTGCAGGTGCATGGGGTGGCGCATCATTGAACCGTTGTACAAAACAAGCCTGACGATTTCACCTTTTTTGATAAGTATTTTATCCGCTTCGGAAACTACTTTGTTATTCAAGCTCCATACATAACGATTCATGTTTCCGGTAAGTTCAAATTTCAGTTCCTTTACGGATGCATCTTTTGGAAGATTTGTTTTATGCGGCGATTTGAGCATGGCATAGTTTAGCGTAACAATTTCAGAAAGTGCATTAGCGTCGTATTTATTACCGGCATGATTGGAATGGTCATTTCCTGGTTCCGGGTCCCGCATTTTTATGTCCTTCTTTTTTTTAAGTTCGCCAGTAATTTCAGGATACATCACTACATTCATATCCATTTGATTCAGACTCATTTTCATTCCCATATCATCCAGGTCGCCATTCATTTTCATCATGTCATTCATCATCTTCATTCCTTCGAAATATTTTAACCTTGGCAGGGGCGACAGAAGTTGTTTGATCCCGTTTCCAATATAACAGGATGCTGAATTGGTCCGGTCTTCGGTAGTTGCCAGCAATTCGTAAGCAGTACTATCGGCAGGAATGGTAACTACCACATCGTAAGTTTCTGAGACGGCAATGATTAATCTGTCTACTTCTACAGGCGCTGTATCGTTGCCATCGTTTGCCACAACGGTTATTTTACCACCTGCATACGTAAGCCAAAAATAAGAGGATGCACCACCATTTGATATGCGAATCCGTACTTTATCGCCGGCTTTCAATATTTTTCCGTCAATGCTTTTTATATCAGTAGCCGGACTTCCGTTCATCAAAATTTTATCGTAATACACATCGCTTACATCCATGGCCAGCATTCGTTTCCATTCGTTTTTTAGTTTGGTGTTGAAATGCCCTGCTTTTATAGCTTCGCCATAGCTCTGAGTTGCATTTTTTCTGATAGCAAACCAATCTGTTGCATTGTGCAACAGGCGGTGTACATTTTCTGGTCTGTAGTCGGTCCATTCACTTAAAACGATTGGAACGGTTGGCAAATCATCAATTCCTTTTCTAAAGGCCGGGTCGGTTTGTTTTTTAAGCATTATAAAGTTTCCGTACATTCCAATTTGCTCCTGCAATCCGCTGTGACTGTGATACCAATGTGTGCCATGCTGTATAATCGGAAACCTGTAAATATGTGTTGTATGTGGCTTGATGGGCATTTGTGTAAGATTCGGGACACCATCTTCTTTGTTGGGTAAAAACAAACCATGCCAATGCAAAGAAGTTGATTCATTTAACTCATTGTGTACATGAATTTCCGCTGTATCGCCTTCTGTGAAAGTAAGTGTGGGCATTGGTATTTGACCATTTACTGCAATGGCTCTTTTTTCTTTGCCTGTAAAATTGACGAGGGTGTCCTTTACGTACAAATCATATCGTACAATTTTTTGAGAAAATAGATTTGATACAAGTAGCGTAAAAAAGGCTGCTAACGGCAACATTTTTTTACAAACAGTTTTCTGTATAGCCATTTTAGAAAATTCATTTATGTAAAATTGATAAGGCGGTTTCTTTATTTTAAACAGGTTCTTTGTCTCATTGCTTTATTGTTTCCACTGTTTTTCCGCAAGTAAGCATCTGTGAACCATAGTAAGGATTCTTAATATTGCTTTCTTTACTTAACCAATTGGCCCCTTTTCCATTATTTGCCATCGGACAAAATTGATAATAAATTGTTTCCACAGGTTTTGCGATCTTTATTAACTCATACATATTTGTTGATAAACTCATAAAATGGTCTCGCTGCCGGGCTATGTCATTGGTGCCGTTTATATTTTCGGCGTCATCTTTCAGGCCGGTTACTACTTTCATCCAAATTGTATGCACATCCATTGGCAACTTTTCCATTTTCACGGCATTGATAGCTGTTTTCAACTCTTTTGCTTTTGCGGATGCTTTATTTCCATCTGTTTTCACTAATTCGTCTTTCAAAGAAAAATAACTGTCAAATACAGCTTTCAACAGGTTTGTTTCCTGTGCTGCATTGGTTATGCCATCATGTTGGTGGCTAACAGGCCCTGGCTTAGGGATTGTGGTGTCTGTTGAGGGTTGTATTACCATTGCCATTTGCTTTTTCACCCTTTCATATTTACAGCAGCCGGGCAATTTGTTATAAGCGGCATCAGGTGCAAGAAAATTTTGATTGTCATAACCTGCAAGCGCTATGTTTTTTAATACCGCATCCAGATCGGTTTTTTTACTGTCATAGGTTATAGTTGCCATTTTGGAGTCTTTGTTCCAATCTGCTTTTGCTATATTTTTTTTGTCAGCGGCCTTTTCAATAGCGGTTTCGCATATTCCGCAATTGCCATACACTTTAATAGTGTCTCTTCTGGCATTATTTATTTGAGCCTGGCAAGCAGTAGTTGATAATAGAACAACAGCTGCTATTAATAATATTGTTTTCATTTTTTTGTTTTTATTTATTGATTTAAAAATCCACAATTAGCCGGTGTGCTTTTCCTGTCGCCGGCATTGGAGAACTTTTATAAATTAAATTAAATATGCGCTATAGAGAAAGTAAAGCCGTTCTCCGGGGTTCTTTGGCGGATCGTTAGTAGCCGGAAAAGTCTTTGATTTAGTAATTCCTTTAGCACTAAAGCCGGCAATTGGAGTAGCTAGTACAGGAACATCTATAAATTGAATGTTTTGTGCTGTTGCACTTTTTGGATGTACGGTATTTAGTTTTACCTGTTTGTGATCGTCTTTACAGCAGTCGGCTTTCTTTTCCTTCATTCCGCAGTTGCTGCATTTCTTGTCTTTGCCGCTGTACCACAAACTCCATTCTACAAATTTGTCCGTACAGAAATGCAAATGAATAACAGCACCCATGTTTACAGAGCCATAGATAAGAAAAAGTATTATGATTGCTATTTTCTTCACTTACTAAAGTTATACTTTTAATGCTGATGCCTGACTCCCCGTCTGATCATATAATAATTGACCGGGAATGCTGCAATAAAGCCAACAGCAAGAGCTGCAAGCATCCCTATCCAAAATATTGAATCTGACAGGCCGGCTTCCATTACGCCAGGTATAATAAGCTGAGTACCGACCTCGAATGCTTCCATCACTACTATGCTGATAAATTCAGCAGCAAACACAATTTTAAATGCATCCTTAATACTAAATTTTTTACGGAGTAGTGGTATCATACCCAGTAAAAAGCCAAATACAAAGCCCAGCGTGATGGCTACAATCATTGTGTCAATCATGCCCCAGCCGAAATAAGCTCCAAGAATCATACCCAGTACTTCACCAATGCCGCATCCCACTAAGCAATGGAGTGTTGCACTTACCGCCAGTTTAAAATCAGACACCTTTTCAGCTTTTAAAAAAAGTTGATGTTCCTCATCCGTATGAGTTTGATGAGTTGCATGATGCAGGTGACCCTGCTTTGTGTGAATCTGGTGGTTCATAATTATATAGTTTAAATGTTTACTAATAGCATTGCTGCACTCATTACTATCATTAAAGCATCTTCAATAATAGTTACGGTACTCATAGGCAGGTTGAAAACTGCACCCAAACAGGCACATTGTATTTTTCTTTTCTTCAATACACTCTGCAATACCCCGATGATGCTGATTGTCATGACCAAAAAGGTGACAATATTGGTAATAAAGGGTTGGAAGTTGGTAGCATAGGCTATGCCTAAGGCCAATTCGATAAAGGCATACATAAAACCCCATGCCTTTAGTTTTTTCGCCACAATATCATACATGCTGTAGCTTTCGGCAAAACCATTCAGGTCCAGCATTTTAAAGAAAGAAAAGGTGAGAAAGAACCCAGCCATAAAAATAGTCATGGCCTGCATCCAGTTAAATGTTTTTTGGTGTGTTGCTCCTATAATTGCAATTGCAGTTATGTATGCAAAAATCAGCAAGATCGGTTTGTATGTTGAAAACCAGCTTTTGGCCTGCTCTGTGGTTTCCCGGTGTTCTGTTGCGGTGATAGAATATTTCTTATCCAATGCATTTTGAAAAGTAGAAAGTGCAATATGCTTGTCCATTGTAATAGTGGCCGACTGGGTATCTTTCGAAACTTCCACTCCGGTAACATTTGGTAACATCAGCAAACTGCTTTTTACTTTTGCCTCGCAACTGCCGCATGTCATGCCGGTAACTTTATAGGTATGTGTCATAATTCATTTGTTTGACACAAAAGTAATTTAGGTACCCGGACTGGTTGTTGTGGAATTCTGTATAAGAGTTGTAAGATTTACAGTTCCTCTATATTTTTACGTTTGTATTCTTTCAGCGATTTGAAGTAACTCGGTGTAAAGCCTGTTATTTTTTTGAATTGGTTGGATAAATACGCCACGCTGCTATAACCTAATTGGTCAGCAATTTCAGATAAAGTTAGTTCGTTATATACGATCAGTTCTTTAACTTTTTCGATTCGTTGGGTTATAAAGTATTTTTCAATAGTTGTGCCTTCCACTTCTGAAAAGAGGTTACTTAAATAATTATAGTCCTGGTGTATTTGTGAAGTGATAAACTCAGAAAGGTTTGTCTTTAAGTCGGGGTCTGAATGATGGATCAGTGTTACGATAGCGGTTTTTATTTTTTCGATGATCTGGCTTTTTTTATTGTCTATGAGTTCAAAGCCTACTGACTTTAATGTCGTGTCAAGTTGAAGTAATTGATCTTTTGATAAGTTGCCTTCAATTTCTACTTCGCCCAAATTAACAGCTAGGGTGTGAAGGCCTAACTGTTCCAGTTGGTCTTTTACTACCATTTTACATCGGCTGCAAACCATATTTTTAATGTAAAGCTTCATATCGTCTGACCATCGTGTGGTAATTTACAAATTTATTGAAAGGTTACTATAATTGGTCAGTCCTAAGTCTGCTTACAAGCTCAAGTTTTAGTCTGCAGTTTTTAAGGCTTCCATAAATAATCCGGCTAAAGCTTCGGGTTGAATCCTGTTAATGGTCGGGTTGATCTTTAAAAGTACCCATTTTCAACAAGTGGTTGTAACCGGATATATTTACCAGGCATCACATTGAAACGGGTCAGATTTTTTCCTTTTATTGCAAGTCTTATAATATAAGTACCGTTCTCCAATTTGGTAATGGTACATCATTCGTTTTTCCGCTGGGTGGATTGGTAAAATATTCTTATCATTTACAAAATTCTTATATACATTCACTTTCATAAAAATCTCAGGATTTATGAAGCAACTTTTTTATTGTTTGGCATTTCTTATTATCGCCGGGTGCTCATCCGCACAATTATTCGAAGTTGGAGCAAGGGTAAAGTTGAAGTGGAGTGATAACTGGTACGAAGGAACAATCGTTGAATTGAGCGACAAGCAATACAAAGTAGACCTTGATAACCTGGGAGCCGAGTATACACAATGGCACACAAAAGACAAATTGGTTTTGCTGACAGCAAATACGCAGACAAAAAGCAAACCGGTGCAGGGTCAAGCCAACCAGGAGCCCACAACACCTGTAAAAGGACTTACCGGGAAACTTTACCTCCGCACTTCTTTTTTCGGTACCAGTTTAAGTATCTCTACCATTTTTTTAAGCAGTAATGGTGTTATTGTAAGGGATGCCAAAAACGGGGTGGATCCGTTGGATCTTGAAAAAGAAAAACAACTCAACGCATATAATACCGGCACCTATATCATTAACGGGGATAAGATGAATATTAACTGGAGTAATGGGAAAACGGCCAGCTGGCGTATGGAGTATAAGAACGGGGTTTTGAGTGGACTTGATGGTGGTGTAGTAACCCTGCAAACTAAAATGCCTGCCGGGTATACACTGAATGGACGGTTTGCCGCAGCCGGTGTTACAGCGAATGCCAGCAGCAGCCAGACCTATACTTTTAAAAGCGATGGGACTTTCAGTTTAAAATCGACTGGAAACGTGGATAATACAGAAGAAACAGGCACAGCCACCGATAATAAGAATGGTCAGTATACGATTACAGGGAATACGCTGTTTCTGAAATTCAATAGTGGTCAGACAACCCGTTCCGTTATATGTATTTCCACTATCGGTGGCAAAAAACACCTGGTCATCAACCGGGGTTCATATCCGCAGGAATAATTCACAAATGCAATTGACACTTACGAAAAGGTGTCAGTGAAAACTTTTGAAAGAGAGTTTACCGGTCCGCTTCGAACAGGAGAAGCGCTTTTTGCGAAACAATTTATTCTTTTCAGATCATTACTAAATGTTCCTTTCCTGCAAAGAAACTGTTACGTAGAATTTTAAAAATAGCTCAATCAATTCTTTACTTTCCATGCATTGTATTTCTTTACAATCTCAAATAAATTATCTTTTTTATTCAGTGTCCTGATAAATGCTTCTTCCAATTCCAGGTATTGTAGGGCATCTGGCAGTTTCATCATCATCGGGTATTGATTGGAGATGTAAATGAATCCCCTAATGGGATGTTTGAAAATAATGTCTCTCTTGGTGGCATTTCCATCATATTCTTTGCGCCCGGAATTCCTTTTCGACATTTCAATTTCCTGGAATAACGAGTAGATGGGCAGTGCTCCTTCCACACTGCGAAGAATAAAATAAACGCCGTCCGGCACTACATCACCGGTGGCCGGTACCAGGTAAAGTTGTTTGTTGGCCGCAACATCCCATGTTACAAAGTCATAGTGATGATCATTATACACAAAGCCAAATCCCTTTACTTTCAGCCGGTCTATCTTTTTAAACTTATTGCCGTCTTCCGAAAACTTAAAGTCAAAAGTCAATTTACTGTAGTCAATTTCTTTTGATTCGTTGGGCACATCATCTCTAAGTGGATCCGGGTCGCTTTGCGAGGAAGCTCCAATTTTCAGTTTAGGTTTCAGGGGAACCTGTACTTTACCACGTATGGTATCACCTGTTTTGTTAAGGTAATACCCATCTGTTTCCTGGGCGACGGCAAAGGTACTTATAAAAAGTGTCAACAGGCAGTGTACTAAATTTTTCATAATTGAAATTAGGAAATTTTATAGTGATGCACAAAGTTCAACGCATTGCATCCGACCGGTATTTGAAAATTTTCTTACCGGAACTGGTGTGGAAAAAATTATAAAAGGCTTGTCTACAATGGGCAAGGCTTTTAAGCTATGAGGGAAGTAGAAACTGTGTCAGGCCACTGCCCGGGTTCCTGTTTTCACGAAACAGGTTTACAAAAGTTTAAAATATATACTATTGATCATCCGTGTTGGGTTGAGCCATGATTAAGGTTGGTACTTATATTAATGCGGCCGCTAATAAGTAAAAATTATCGGATGGGAGATTTCCCTTAGTCAAATTTTACCGGTTGAAACTGTATCCGAAAAATTTCAAGGTATCCGGAAAAAATTTTATTTTGAGCATACGTTTAATTGGGCTTGCATCTTGTTTACCAGGAAATGGCTCTTTATGATTTACCCGGATTCCTCTGATTGGCGTATCCTTTGCAAATAAATCTCAGTTCCTTTTGATGAACTATTTTAACCATTTAAGCCTGGGTACAATATTTGCGTCCGGCGAAACAACTTTAAAAAATCAACTATGGTAAGAAAGCTTATTATTTTCGGAATCATTTTAATAGCCTGTTATGATGGCTATACTCAGCGGGTTGGGGTTGGTACGGTCAATCCGCTTGCCCGCCTGTCTGTTGACAGTGCTGTTATGATTGACCA
>Ga0073900_10001651_pt1 | contig 12236 bp, 8 predicted proteins | sample KloWWTmetKNB5Kit_FD_66666 | JGI IMG/M metagenome (GOLD analysis project Ga0073900, IMG submission 66666) | Active sludge microbial communities from Klosterneuburg, Austria, studying microevolution and ecology of nitrifiers - Klosterneuburg... | ecosystem: Engineered > WWTP > Aerobic digester >...
CGCAACAGCGTTACGTCAAACGTGCCGCCGCCGAAATCGAAAACCAGGACGGTCTCCGCCCGGGCCGAATCGCGCAGATAGGCCAGGGCGGCGGCGCTCGGTTCCTCCAGGAACTGCGCGGCGGGTAATCCGGCAAAGGCGCAGGCGTCCTGCATGCGCTCGAACGCCAGCGCATTCTCGCCCGCATCCTCCGAATACCGGACCGGGCGGCCGATCGTAATCGCCGTGATCGGTTCGCCGGTCAGACGTTCGATCCGCCCGGCGATCTCGCGCAACATCGTCCCAACCAGCATCTCAATTGAGTAGCGCACGCCAAACACGCTGGTTCCCTCGTAGGCCCGTGAGCGCATCTCGGTCTTGAGCGACTGAAACAGCCGGCCGGGCGCGTTCATGTCGACCTCGCTATACATCGCCTGCGAGATCGAGGGCAGATCTCCCAGCAGAATATCGGTTGTGCCGATGAACTTCAACTGGTAGTCGATCACCCGCCCAACGTTGGCATGGGTAAACCGATCGATGGCCTCCCTGCCCAGATATGGCACGCTCGCGCCGCCGCTGCTTGCATCGGGGCGGGTGAGGAAAAGGGCCGAGCGCAGAATCTCGGGCGTCAAACTGGCCGGGTCCAACGGCAGCACCTGCGGCGCGCCATCGACGACCACCGCCGCGCTGGTGTTGGTTGTCCCGAAATCAAGCCCGATTCGCATCGTGATCCCACCCTAAGGGTTGACCGGTTTACTTTCCCTGGCCTTGCGGCGTGGACAAGATGAAAGGGTTGAAATCGGTATCACGATCATAGACATCGACGCCCTCCGCCTGCTTGAGCCGGTTCACAATCGCGTAGGTCAGTGGCGTAAACACGACCTCTACTCCGACCTTAAAGACATAGTTTGAGACGATCAACGTCACCAGGGTCTCGGTTGGGAGCACGCCCGCGAACGCAATCACGGCGAATATGAGTGTGTCGACGCCTTCGCCCACCAGTGTGCTTCCGATCGTCCTCACCCACAAATAGCGGCCGGCCGTTCGGACCTTGAGCCGGGCCAGCAGGAAATCATTCAGAAAGGACCCGCACCAGTAGGCGGCCAGGCTGCCCAAAACGATCCGCACGGTCAGGCCAAAGATCTTGTCGTAGGCCTGTTGCCCGAAATCGGCTGCCGCGGCTTCGCCGCTCGCGGTCGTCGACAACCAGAAGGCTTCCCCGGGCAGGCGCCCGACCCATACCAGCACAAGGCTCGTTAGCAGCAGGCTGAAGAAGCCGATCCAGATCACCCGTCGCGCATTTCTATATCCATACACCTCGGTCAGCACATCGCTGAAGATATAGCTGAGCGGGAAGACCAGCGTCCCGGCGTCAAAAGTCAGCGTGAGCGGCCCCAACTGCCCAAGTTCGATGATCTTGGCCGACGAGGCGATGTTGCTGATCAGCAGCACCGAAACGAAGAGACCCAGGATGATGTCGAGATACTTGAAGCGTCCCATGGCGGCCGAGTCTACCCGGTGAAGGCGGCGCGCCGCGACAGATACAATCTGGCGCGGGTGCTGACTTTCTCTCAACCCGTCTTCCTGGCGCTTCTTCTGCTCATTCCGCTGAGCATCCTGATCGCCTGGCCGCGTCTGGCCCAGCGCAGGCGTGTCGCGGCCCTGGCGGGCGCGCGTCCCGTCGCGGGTGGGCCCGCCTCGCGTTCAGGCTTGATCTGGGACCGGCACACCGTGATTGGCGCGCTGGTGCGCTGCGGCCTGATTGCCCTGATTGCCCTGGCCATGGCTGGCGCGCAATTGGTCACGCTCAACCGCCGGCTTTCGGTCGTGTTTCTGGTCGACGCCTCGGACAGCGTCGGAGCCGAGGGCCGCGATCTGGCCGCCGATTTTGTCGCTGACGCGTTGCGGAGCATGCGCCCGGCCGGACAGCGTGAAGGCCCGCTTGACAGCGCGGCCGTCGTGGTCTTCGGGGCGGATGCCCAGATCGAACGCGCCATGACCGGCCTGCGTGATCTGCAACCGTTTGGCGCTCAGGTGCGCTCAGGCGGCACGAACGTGGAGAATGCCGTCCGTCTCGGCCTTTCGCTGCTGCCAAATGACACCGCCCGCCGGCTGGTCCTGCTCAGCGATGGGCTTCCGACTTCAGGGGATGCCGAAGCGGCCGCCCGCCTCGCCCGGGCCGCCAACGCCCGCCTCGATGTGGTCGCGCTGCCATCGACGACAGGACCAGATGCCGCAATCGAGCGCCTCGACGTCCCCCAGCGCGCCTCGGCCGGCCAGGTCATTCCCGTCCAGGTCGTGGTGCGCTCGTCACTCGCCCAGCGCGCCCAGCTCACGCTTTTTGCCGGGCCGGATTTGGTTGGCCAGCAGGACGTCAATCTCCTGGTTGGCCAGAACACCTTCAGCATTCGCGTCACTGCGGCCCGGGCCGGCCTGAGCGCCATCCGGGCCAGCCTGTCCGTTCCACAGGACGGCATCCCGCAAAACAACACTCTGTCGGCCGCAATCGTCGTGGGCGGTCCGCCGCGCATTCTCCTGGTTGCCGGCGCGCCCGGGCGCGGCGCAGCGGATGAAGTTGCCCCGCTCAAGGCCGCCCTCAGGGCGGCCGAAATCGCCTTCGACGAAACCACCGCCGGCGCGATGCCGACCGAGATTCAATCGCTGGCCGAGTATCAGTCACTGGTGTTGGCCAATGTCCCGGCCCGCGACCTGTCGCAACGGGCCATGTTCTCGATCCAGAGCTATGTCCGCGATATCGGCGGCGGGCTGGTCGTGATCGGCGGGCCCAACAGCTATGGCGTCGGGGGCTACTTCAAGACCCCGCTCGAAGAAACGCTCCCAGTCGAGATGCAGGTGCGCGACCCCAAACGCTTTCCGTCGATCGCGATGGTCATCGTGATGGACAAGAGCGGCAGCATGGGCGCGCTCGAGAACGGCGCCCAGAAGATGCGTCTTGCGGCCGAGGCGGCCGCCCGCGCCGTCGAGTTGCTCAACGAGGATGACGAAGTCACCGTGATTGCGTTTGACACCCTTCCGGTTGACGTGATCGGCCCGTTCAATGGGCGCGACCGGGCCGCCTATATTCCGCGCATCGTCCGAATCGGGGTGGGGGGCGGGGGCATCTACATCAAGGAGTCGCTTGACGAGGCGGCCCGCGTTCTCGCCCCGACCACCCGCCTGACGAAGTTCGTCATTCTGCTCGCTGACGGCAGCGATTCCGAGCACCAGCCGGGCGCGCGCGAACTGGTCGCCCAGATGCGGGCGCGCAACATCACCCTGAGCGTCGTCGCGATCGGCGATGGCAGCGATGTGCCTTTCCTGCGAGATATCGCCCGCATCGGAGAGGGGCGCTTCCACTTGACGAATCGCGCCGCCAATCTGCCCAACATCTTCACCGAAGAGACCGCCCTTGCCCAACGCAGTTACATTATCGAGGAGCCCTTCTTTCCGAAGCTGGGCGCGGCGTCGCCCATTCTGGCCGGGATCTCGGCCGTGCCCCAGTTGCGGGGCTACGTGGCCAGCACGCCCAAGCCCTCGGCCCAGGTCATCCTGCGCGCGAGCGAGACGGACCCGCTTCTGGCGACCTGGCAGTACGGCCTCGGGCGCGCGGTCGCCTTCACCTCGGATGCCACCACCCGCTGGGGCCAGCCCTGGGTCAATTGGGCCGAATACCCGCGCTTTTGGGCCCAGGCGATTCGCTGGACGATCCTTGATCGCCTCGACAGCGGGGCCCAGGCAAAGGTGACCTCGCGCGGCGATCGGGCCGTAATCGAGGCGGACCTGCCGGCGGCCCGCGCCGCGCAGGCCAACGAGGCGCGTCTGCGCGCGACGCTGATTGATGCCGATGGCATCACACAGACTGTGCCGATGGTCCAGACCGCCCCGGGGCACTTCGAGGTGGATGCCCCGCTCACGCTGCCCGGCGCCTATCTTGTGCGGGTGGAGTCGCTTGATGCCGCCGGCGAGGCGACGCTCGAGCGGGCCATCCCCTATGCTCGGCCGTATTCAGCCGAATATGCCCCGGCCGCTGCAAGCGGACAGAGCGCCCTTGAAGCATGGGCGTCGCTCGGCGGCGGAGCAAGGTTGACCATGCCCGCCCAGGCTTTTGAGCTGAATGTGCCAGCGGCGGCGGCCCGAACCGATCTCTTCCCAATCCTGATGCTGTTCGCGACGCTGCTTCTGCCGTTTGACGTTGCGGCCCGCCGGATCGTCATCAGCGTGCCGGGCCTGCTGGAGCGCCTGTTTGCGCGGCGGCGCGGTCTTGCGCCACAGATGGCCCTGGCCAACACGGAGCGCATGGGGCGTTTGATGGCGGCCAAACGCAAGACCGTGACGAGCGCGGATGCGCCGGTTGAAGCCCCGTTGGGCAGGGCCTCGCTGCGGGCGGAGCTTCAGCGCCTGCGCGAGCAGCCGGCCCAATATGCAATCGAGGAGGGCGCTGAGGCGCCGCCGCCAGCCGTCAACGCCGCAGCCGAGCTTCTGCGCCGGCGCCGCGAGCGCAAGGGCAAGCCGCCGGAGATGCCGTAATGGTTGTAGAGACGCGCCGTGGCGCGTCTCGCTCGCTCGCCCTGAATCGAGAGAGACGCGCCGTGGCGCGTCTCTACATGCCCAACACTGCCCCGATCAACCCGCGCTGACCGCGCGCCAAATCCGTCGCGGACATGGGCTTGCGCCCCTCGAGCTGAGCTTCGACAATCTCGAGCGTTCCGTTTCCGCATACGACTCCGAATCCGCCCGCCATCGCAACGACCATCCCGGCGGGCGCGTCAACCACAGATTCTGCGACCCGCGCCCGCAGGATTCGCATCTGTTTGCCTGCCCAGCTTGTCGTTGCGCCGGGCCAGGGTGTCATCGCCCGGATATGCCGCTCGAGGGCGGCGGCCGGCCGCGACCAATCCAGGCGCCCATGCTCCTTCTTGATCAACCCGCAAGTCGTCACCAATCTGGGATCTTGAGCCACGGCGGCTATCTCGCCGCTCGCCCAGGCGGGCAGGGTCTCGCGCGCCAGCGCGGCTCCCAGCTCCGCCAGCCGGGCCAGGAGCGTCGCCGTAGTGTCGCCGGGAAGGATGGACTCATGACGTTGGGCGATGACCGGCCCTGTATCGAGGCCGGGATCCATCTTCATCAATGTGACGCCAGTCTCGGAGTCGCCGGCGGCGATCGCGGCGTTGGCCGGCGATGCGCCTCGCCAGCGCGGCAGAAGCGAGGCGTGCGCATTCAGGCAGCCGAGCGGAGGGAGATCCAGCACCGCCCGGCGCAGGATCTGCCCGAACGCGGCCACGAAGATGATGTCGGGGCGTAATGCGCTGAGCTCGGCGACTGCCTCAGGTTGCTTGAGGCTGGGCGGCTGGAGCACGGGCAGACCGAGCTCCAGCGCGGCATGCTTGACGGCGGATTGGGCGAGTGCGCGCCCGCGCCCGGCCGGAGCATCGGGCTGGGTGACTACGGCCATGACCTGATGATCTTCGGCCAGCGCGCGCAGGGCGGGCACCGCGAAGTCCGGGGTGCCCATAAAGATAATGCGAAGCATGCGGGGGTGATTGTAAATGCGTCCTGCGCCCGTTTCCCCACGCGAAACCAGGGGACATCGCGTAAGCGGTTGCGTTTGCTGAGAACGTGGTTAGAATACGGGGAGATCGCAAATCATTGTTCGCTTGAAACAGGAGATTAACCAAAGACATGAATAGCCCAGCCGATTCCAACCAGAAGCTCTACCGACTGCTCACCTATCTGCTTTCCCCGATCATGCCGATCATCGTGCTCGTCTCCGACAGCATGAAGAAGGATCCTGTTCTGAAAAAGGATGCCGTGCAGAGCCTGGCCTACGCGGTTGTCGCGTTCGTCATCTCCATCATCCTGACCGTTACCGTCATCCTCGCCTGCCTCGCGCCTGTGCTGTTCATCCCCACCATCATCTGGGCGATTCAGTCCTATCAGGGCAAGGACATCAACATTCCGGTCATCACTGACTTCTGCAAGAAGCAGAACTGGTTCTAGAATCTCTCGCGAGGATAATCCAAAAAGCTTATGCCCCGGCGGAGCCGGGGCATAAGCTTTTTGAAAAAACCGGCGGTAGCAACGCCAGAGATGTAGCCGTCTTCGCGCGAAGGCGGAGCGCGGGGCGGGCCTCATTGGAGACCCGCCCCGCATCGATTTTTCCGGAATACCATCGGCCGGCAACTTTGGATGCGCGCCTTAATCCCATATTCAATGTCACTTAAACTCATGATTCCTGGCCCGATCTCGGTGGCCGACGACGTGCTTGCTGCAGTTGGCGCGCCGGTGCGCCCGAACTATGGGCCGGGCTGGATCCCAATCCACCTTGAACTCAAGGACATGCTCCGCCAGATCATCGGCACAAGCGGGCGCGTGTTTGTGACTGCCGGCTCGGGTCATGTTGGAGCCGAGCTCATCTTCCAATCCGTCCTGCGCCGGGGCGAGCGAGTGCTGGTGGGCGACAATGGGTTCTTCGGCGAGCGCTGGATCGAGGTGCTCAAAAGGATCGGTTGCGAGCCGGTCGTGGTCGAGGCGCCGCTTGATCAACGCTTGGATCCCGCCGCGATCGCGCGCGCGTTCGCAGCCGATCCGTCGATCCGAACGGGGCTGTTTGTGCAGCTCGAGACGGGCTCGGCAATCCTCAACCCGATCGAGGAAATCGCTGCGATTTGTCGCGCTCAGGGCCGGCTGTGCATTGTCGACGCGGTATCGTCGCTGGCAGGCACGCCCCTGCCGATGGACGCATGGGGGATCGACGCCGTTATTTCGGCTTCCCAGAAGTGTCTGGGCGGTGTGCCCGGCCTGGCCGTCGTCGCAGTGAACGAGCGGGTCTGGGAGATTGCCCAGGCCATGCCGCCAAGCGAGGTCCGAAGCTGGTATCTGCACCTCACGACCTGGCAGAAGTACGAGGACGAGTCGCCCAACTGGCACCCGTATCCGGCCACGATGCCGAGCCCAGCCATGCTCGGGCTGCACGCTGCCCTGAGTGCCCTGACTACTGAAGGTCTGGACGCGCGGCTTGCGCGCTATCGTCAGCGCGCCGATCACTTGCGGGCACGCCTGGCCGACATTGGCCTGCCGCTTTTTGTGCCCGCAGATTGGATGGCACCCGTGTTGACGACGTCGATCGCGCCGGCCGGCATCCGTCCGGTCGATGTCATGCAGGCGATACTGCGGACCGAGAACATCATGATCGGGGTGGGGCTCCCTCCCCTGAGCGACCGGGTGTTGCGCTTTGGTCATATGGGCGTGGGCATCGATGATGCTGACATCGAGCGCATGCTTGCCCAACTAAAGCTGGCCCTCGCGAATTCCCTTTGATTTCGGGACATACTTCCCGGTTTTTCGGGATATAGCCCCATGACAACGGGAATCAGGCGAGATAGGCTAGCAATAGCGTCAACTGCCGCATCTCAGGGGCGGCTTCATCCTGGAGGCACTATTCATGGCTGCGCCAAAAATCCGTTCCGACTACGACCAGCTCAACCAGATCGGCCAGCGTTTTGGCCAGGAAGGCGAAAGCACCCGGCAATTGATCCAGTCCTTGCGGCAGAACCTCGACACGCTTCGGGGGGGTGACTGGATTGGACCGGGCGCGACCGCGTTTTATAGCGAGATGGACGGTTCTGTCATGCCGTCGCTGAAGCGTTTGGCGGCGGCGATGGATGCCGCCAAACAATCATCAGGGCAAATCCGGCAGCTGATGCAGCAAGCCGAAGGAGAAGCCTCGGGCCAATTGCGGCGTGACCAGACGGGTGGTGGTGGTGGCGGCTCTGCCGGTGGTGGTGGTGGCGCGGGCGCTGGTGGCGGTGCGGGCGCTGGTGGCGGCGCGGGCGGCGGTGGTGGCGCAGGCGGTGGTGGTGGCGCAGGCGGTGGTGGTGGCGCAGGCGGCGGTGGTGGCGCAGGTGGCGGGATGCCTGATCCTTCGCAGCTCTTCAACAACCTCGATGGGGGTGGCGGCAACGCCGGCATGCCGGACCCGTCCCAGCTTTTCAACAACCTGGACGGCGGTGACAGCGGCGGCTCGGCCGGCGGTGGTGGTGGCGATATGCCTGACGGCGTGCCAACCAACCCCGGCGCGGCTTTCGACATCCTGGACGGCAACGACCCGAATTACCAGTATGGAACGGGCCAGCAGGGTGGCGGCGATCTTCCCGATGGTGTGCCGACCAATCCGGAAGCTGCCTTTGACCGGCTCGATAGCGACGCCGATCCGAACTATCAGTACGGACAAGGTAGTGGCCAGCAGGGCAATCAGTCCGACGCGTTCACGCCCGTGGGCCAGCAGGACGGTGGTTCAGGCGCGGCGGTCGGCCAGGCCGGCGGGGGGGGCAGCCCGAGCGGCGGCGGCAGCCCGAGCGGCGGCGGTTCGTCCGGTGGTGGCAGCCCAAGCGGCGGCGGCGGATCGCCTCCTCCTCCTGCTCCACTGGATGAAAAGAACAAGAAGCTGCTCAAGGCCCTCAAGAAGATCCTGAGCAAGATGGGCGACAAAGTGGATGAAGCCCAGATCCCGGCCGAAATGAAGGGCCTGTTCAAGGACTTCGCGGCACTCAAGGATCTGGTCGACGACGATTAGTTGATCGTTCGTTACGTTGCCGTTCGCGCGCGCGGAAGTCCAGGGACTTCCGCGCGCGTCTTTTCCCCTAACAATTCTGCGCTAATCCGCGTCAATCTGCGGACAAAACCGGCTGTGGCAGTGACGGGTCGAGCGGGCCGGGCTGCGTTGCCGGCTGGAACACAGCATGAAGAACATCCACGCCAAATATGGCCTCACCCGCGTGATTAACGCGCGCGGCACTTTCACCCCGCTGGGCGTGTCTCGCTCATCGACCCGCGTGCGGGCCGCAGTCGCTGACGCCCTGGCGGAGCATTTTGTCATCGACGAGCTGCAGGCGGCGGTCAGCGCCCGCATAGCCAGCCATTACGGCGCCGAGACGGCTGCGGTCGTGCACTGTACTGCCGCCGCGATCACGGTGGCGGTGGCGGCGGCGATGGCCGGCGATGCGCCCGAGCGCGTCGCGGCGCTGCCGGATTCGACCGACATGCCCAACCGGGTGGTTATCCCCGCCGGGCACGTCGTCGACTATGGCCACCCCATCCTCACCGCGATTCGGTTGGCCGGGGCGACTCCGGTCATCGCAGGCACGGAGGCGCGTTGTGATATCGCCGACCTCGAGCGCGCACTGGTCGAAGAGCGGACGGCCTGCCTGCTCCTGGTGTCCTCGCGTCTCGCGCGCGGGGCGCCCCTCGATCTTGGCGCGGCCGTCGCAGCCGCCCACAGGCAGAGCGTGCCGGCGATCATTGACGGCGCGGCCCAGGATCTGCGCCTGCCCGAGCTGCTGGCCACGCGAGCCGATCTCGTCCTGCTCAGCGCGCAGAAATACCTGGCCGCGCCCACAGCCGGGCTCATTGTTGGGCGCAAGCCGCTTGTTCAGGCCTGCCGGGCCCAGGAGCGCGGCATCGGGCGGGGGATGAAGGCCAGCAAGGAAGCTCTGGTCGGGGTGCTCGCCGCGCTGGAAGAGCGAGAAGCGCTTGATCTGCCCGCCTGGCAGGCTGAGCAGTCCCGCAAGGTCGCCTGGTTCGTGGATCAGGTTAGGGGCGTATCCGGAATCGCGTCCAGCGCCCTGCCTGATTCCTCAGGTTTGCCCTTCTCGCGTGTCCGGCTGCAGATCGGGCCGACCCATCCCTTGGCGAGCGCAGCCGCGCTGGCCGTGGCGCTCCGGCAGGGCGCGCCGTCGATCTGGGTGATGGATCACGCCGCGGCTGACGGCTATTTGCTGCTGGAGTTGGTGTCGTTGAGGGACGACGAGATGGGCGAGATCATTTCGTCGCTGTCCTCGCTCAGTGTTCCGAAATTTGCGGATCGCCGCTAAAATACGTCGTATCAAACGCTTTGTAGCTGCTCTGGCCGATCCAGCGGACTCGGAATCTGTCCACAGATTGCGCAGATTCTCGCCGATGTCCTTTTTGGGTGATTGGGCTGAGCAATTGCGACGCATTCACAAGCGCGTGGAATCTCCACGCCAAGGAGTACTAGATGGCCCTCAACTTCGACACGGTCTGGAAGGATCCGATGATGCGCAAGATCCTGCATAAATTCGCAAACGGATTGCATTGCGGAGACAATATCGAGTTTCTCGAGCAGGGCCCACCTACGAGCGCCACTGCCGCCAAGGCGCTTTACGAGTTCTTTCTTGCCAATGACAAGATCAATCATTCGAGCGCCGAGAAGAAGGAGCTGCAGCGCCTTGCAAAGCTCTTCAAATACGACGAAATGACGGACACCATATCGTCCATCATGGAGAAGATCAAGCTGGATGTCAAAAGCGACACGCTGGTGAAGTTGTCGGCGGACCTCGAGAAGATCAAGGTCGCGAATGCCGCCAACTTGAAACGGGCCAAAGACGGCGCCAAGCTGCCGGTCACCTACATCGAGCCCATTCTCGTTATTGGCCAGCTCGGGAAGCCTTATGGCGGGCATGCCAGCACCTTGCAGAAGTGGCTGACGGGCGAACCCAAGGCAGCGGTGGAAGTGAAGACAGGCGGTGAAGTGGTCATTAAGAAGTCATCGCTTATGCCCCCGTCAAAGGGCTCCCTGACCTTCAGCGCCAATGTGATCAAGCACAAGACCAAAATCGCGCTGCAGCTGGCCGAATTCACGAAGAAAAAGGTGGTCTAGCGCCCGCCGCTGATGGCGCGAGAGCGGGCATGTTGGATCGCGCGCTCGAGATCCACGACATGCCCCAGCCTACTATCCACGCGCGGAGGACATCATGAAATCTCGGAGTCTGACTCCGAGATTTCACATGTGGTTCGCTTAGGCCATATTCCTCGTATTTGCAACTGCTTATCTAGATTTGCCAAAATCGGCGAAAATCTGCGTAATCTGCGGACAAAACCTGCCGCGCCCGTGACAGGCAGAGCGGGTTGGGACCTGGATCACTCCGTCGCTTGACGCCGGATTGGCGTATCAAAAGTGCCCGAGGCAGGACTTGAACCCACAACACACGCCTTAGGAGAGCGTTGTTCTATCCATTTGAACTACTCGGGCCTGCCGCGATTATAAAGCGCCGCCGACAATCCCGCCGCGGACCGTCAGCAGCGCGGCCTTGCGCACAAAATCGGCGTCAAATCGGTGCACGTCCGTCGTCGTGATCAACGTCTGCTGACCCTCCCCAATCCGGGCGAGCAGGCACTGCCGCCGGCGGGGATCGAGCTCGGCCAGCACTTCGTCAAGCAAGATCACCGGGTCTTCGCCCAGGCGCTCTTTCAGCCAGGCTGCCTCGGCCAGCTTGAGCGCCAGCACGGCCGTGCGCTGTTGGCCGCGCGAGCCATACTCGCCCAGATCCACTCCGTTGGCGATCATCCTCAAATCATCCCGATGCGGCCCGGTCAAGGTCAGCCCGCGGGCGATCTCTTCCTTGCGCCGGGTCGCCAACGCGCGCAGGAACGCCGCCTCGAGATCCGCCGCGCTCACGCCGTCCGGCGGGCCGGCCATCGCCAGCCCGATCTGATACGCGTCCTCCAACTGCGGGGCTGCCGCGTCAAAATTCGGCGCATAGCGGGTCTGCATGAACTCGGTACCGCCCGACAACTCGCGGTGGATCGGCAGGGCCAGGGTGCTCAGCTCCGCCACGGCCGCGCGCCGGCGCAGCGAGATTAGCACCCCGGCCGGCACCAATTGGGCATCCCAGATCGCCAGCTCATCCGGATCGATATGGCGCTCCTGGGCCTGCTTGAGCAGCGCATTCCGTTGGGCCATCGCCTTCGCATACTGCTCCAGCGCCTGGGCATACCCCGCATCGACCTGGCACAGCGCGCCGTCCAGGAACTCCCGGCGCAGCGCCGGCGCGCCCGACACCAGCTCGACATCCCCTGGCAGAAAGAGCACAACGGCGAGTTGCCCGACCAAATCGATCGCCTTTTTGGGCATGCGGTCGATCCGGATGTCCTTGCGCAGCCGGCCGGCCTCGCCGATCTGCAGGCCCAGCTCGAGCAGGCGCGCGCCGTCGCGCCGGCGCAGTTCGCCCTTGAGCAGCGCGTACGGGTAGGGCGCTTCTTCGCCCGCTCCCCAGCGAATGACCTGCCGATCGGCGTTGGTGTGGGGTGAGTGGGCGGTCGCTAGATAGTGCACGGCCTCGAGCAGCGAGGTCTTGCCCTGGGCGTTGTCACCCTGGATGATGGTCAGCCCGGGCGCAAAGTCCTGCTCCAGCCGCGCATATAGCCGGAAGTTGGTCAGCGACAGGTGTTGGATGAGCATG
>Ga0073900_10001653_pt1 | contig 12235 bp, 25 predicted proteins | sample KloWWTmetKNB5Kit_FD_66666 | JGI IMG/M metagenome (GOLD analysis project Ga0073900, IMG submission 66666) | Active sludge microbial communities from Klosterneuburg, Austria, studying microevolution and ecology of nitrifiers - Klosterneuburg... | ecosystem: Engineered > WWTP > Aerobic digester >...
ACCGCAAGCACTATCGCAGCCGCGTCTATATCGGCCCGTTTGAACTGAAGATGTTTGAGCAGTTCTCCATGACGAACCTTGAGCATGCAATCAAGAGCAGCCCGCTTGTTCTGAAGTCTGTTCCCCCCTGGCTTCGCCCGTTTTGCCGCGTTCGCTGGAACTGACCATGACCGAATCCGACGACGCCCTGCGAGTAGCGAGGGAAGAGATCAAGCGCCAAGCCGCAGAGATTGAGTACCTGAAAGCCCGCCTTGAAGTCTCGGCCTATCACCCCTACGACGGGATCGTCAGCCGTGACGCGACGATCAAGCTGCTGGATGGGCGCATCGCAGAACTACAGGCAGACGCCGCCCGTTACGCGGTTTTATATCGGTTTTCCGATTGACTTTGGTTATAGGAGAACCGATAATGTCGCCTATGAAATGGAACGAACTAGTAACAGACCTGATTGGGTGCGGCATGACGCAACAAGAGATTGGCGCCGCAGTCGGCCTTTCGCAGTCTTCAGTGTCGGACATAGCGCGAGGGCTAACAAAGGATGTTGGATGGAGCGTAGGGGCAAGCATTCTCAGTCTCCACCAATCACGAACAGGCAAGGCGGTCGGTGATCGCGCTTGCAGTAGTTAGCAGTTTCTCCCTGCCCGGCACCGCCGGGTTTTACCCACGGCGCGCATTCCATGTGCGCAAACCATGAATGCACGTCGTGGGTATTTTTTTGAACCGCACCAATTACCAACCAGGAGCCAGTGATGGAAGCCAGCAGATTTGCCCGAACAGGGACGGAATAAGGCCATGAACCGCACCGAATCCCTCGCAGCCCACAAGCGGCGCACCAACGGCCAGAACAGCGGCCCCCGGAAGTGCTGGAACTGTGGCGATGAAAAGCCCCGCGCAGGCGGTGACTACCAGCCTAGCAGCCGTCCGGGGCGATCCAGCGGCTGGCATTGCGCCGACTGCATCCGGCGCGCCGCAGAGCACAAATCCAGAGAGGTGACTCAATGAACAGCAAAAACGCCCGTTCTGCGGCCCACACTTCGGCGGCCGGCGTGCATATCGCTCCTGGCTGGCCGGGTATCGAATACGACGATATCCACATTCAGGCGCCCGAGCCTGACGATCATGTCTCTCGGCTGGCCCGTGCGCATGCTGAGTGCCGCATGAGCGAGCGGGCGCAGGCATTGGAGCTGGCGCGCGAGGTGGAGCCAAAAGCGTCGCCCCGCGTGCCGCGCAACACCGAGCCGTGCCCGCTGTGGGTTGCCGGACTGATCGCGGTTGGCGTTGGCGGCGGGGCGTTGCTTGGCGCTGCCGCCTTGGGGTGGGTTGTCTATCAGGTGGTGATCTGGATCGGGGGTGTGCTGTGACTGCAAAAGGCATCGCCCCCGAAACCTGCCGCGCCCCGCGCTGCGGCTATCTGCACGAAAACACCGTGACCATCGGCGGGAAGTCCGAGCCGGATCACCGCTGCGCTCATGACGTGCCGATGCACCCGGCTTGCGCATGGCACCGCACGCCCGAGCAGATCAAGGCCATCGTCGCCCAAGAGCAGATGACGGCGCAGCGCATCCGCGAGCCACTAGGAAGGCGGGGGCTGTGATGGAGCGCGTGACCGTACATCTGCAGGCGGTCGGCATCCGCCAATTCACCGGGCCGAGCTGCTACCACGAGGCCGAAAAGTGGGCGCATGACGAGATTGGCCGGCGCGACCGGGCATGCCCGAAAGGGTCGGGCGTCGATCTGCCGGTAGAGCGCGACCCGGACATGCCCGAGGGCGTCACAGAAAAAGATTGGTACGCCTACAACAGCCCGAGCACACAGCTTGTTATGGAGGTACTGCGCAAGCGCAAAGGCGAGGCGCTGCCGACGCAGGCAATTGCTGATGCTGCCGAGCGCAGCAGGCCGACCGCGCACCGGATTCTGAGAGTGTGCGCAGCAGTGGGCGAGGTGAAGCGGACGACTCGGCGAGTCGGGCGAGTCACGGCCGACGTGTGGGAGATCGCGGAATGAGCGCCCGGATTTCGGACAAAGAAAAGCCCGCGAGGGAGGGCAATCCCTGCGGGCCGGGTGCAACTTTTGAAACGTGGGAGGGAATTATGGAACATCAAACCGGGTACGGCAAGTTCGTATCGCGAAAGCTGGCGATGGTTTCGCGCCAAGGTATCGCGGGCGACTTGTCGGGATACTCGCTCAAGCCGCACCAGAACGACCTGACAGCATGGGCGCTGCGCCGCGGGTGCGCCGCCATCTTTGCAGACACCGGGCTTGGGAAAAGCCGGATGCAGACTGCTTGGGCTGACGTGGTGCGCAAGCAATCCAACGACTCGCGAATCATCATCCTTGCGCCTCTGGCCGTAGCAGGGCAGACGGTCGAAGAGGCCGAAAAGATCGGCGTATCGGTGAATTACTGCCGGGACGATTCCGACGTGCGCGACGGTATCAACATCACCAACTACGACCGCATTCACAAGTTCGACTGCGGCCAGTTCTCCGGTGTGGTGCTGGACGAGTCGAGCATCATCAAGCACCACGCCGCGAAGACGCTGCAAACCCTGCTGGATGCGTTCCGCGCCACACCCTTCAAGCTCTGCGCCACGGCCACGCCCGCGCCGAACGACTGGACGGAGCTTGGCAACCATGCCGAGTTTTTGGGTGTTCGCTCTCGCGCTGAAATGCTGGCCGAGTTCTTTGTTCACGACGGGGGCGATACGCAGACGTGGAGGCTCAAGGGCCATGCGCGGCACCTGTTCTGGCGGTGGGTAGCTTCGTGGGGCGCAATGGTGCGCAGTCCCGCCGACCTTGGGCATGACGCCAGCGAGTACGAATTGCCGCCGCTGCATGTGCATCAGCACACCGTTGAGCTTGATCACAACGACGCACACGGCCTGTTTGCGATGGAGGCCCAAACCCTGAGCGAGCGCCGCGACGCACGCCGGGCCAGCCTTGTTGAGCGGGTCCGAGAGTGCGCGTCTGTCGTTTATTGCGATTGGTATAAAACAGGATCACTACATATTCAGGGTGAAAGCCATGGCATGGAAGAAGGAGTACGCGGAAACCAGGAGGTCGAAAGCCGCAGCCGACCCGGAGTACAGGGCCAAGAGGAATGCTCAATCGACCAACAACAAAGAGGCGAGGGCGCAATACATGGACGCGTACTACAAGAAGAACCCGGAGAAGTTCAAGCGAACCCCGGAACAGCGGGCAAAGTACAACGAGATCCGGAGACAGAAATACAAGGAGTCGGCCGAGTTTCGAGCGGAAGCAAAATCGGCGGCGAAGGCTTGGCAGGATGGGAATCCCCTAAAGAGGAAGTCTCAGCGTCTGAAGCAGTACGGGCTGACGTTGCAAGAGTTCAATGCCTTGATGGAATCACAGTCGGGAGCTTGCGCAATCTGCGGCCACTCGGACACGTCAACGCCGAACTTCTTCCCTGTGGTGGATCACTGCCACTCATCGGGGAAGGTGCGCGGGCTTCTGTGCATGGCTTGCAATATGGGACTGGGAAAGTTCAAGGACGATCCGGCTCGACTTCTCTCGGCGGTTTCATACCTCAAGAGTCATGGCTGATCTGGTGTGAGTTGAATAACGAACAGGACGCGATGGAGCGCGCGTTCGGAGACCTTGCTTTTTCTGTACGAGGGAGCGACACAGCCGACGAAAAAGAGGCGTTGATTCGGTCTTGGCTGGCGCGTGAACGCCCGGTCATGATTAGCAAGCCGTCGATCATGGGGTTCGGTTTGAACTTCCAGCATTGCTGGAATATGGCGTTCGTCGGCGTTACCGACTCGTTCGAGGCTTACTACCAGGCAGTACGCAGATGCTACCGATTCGGCCAAACCAAGCCCGTCCATGTGCATGTCTTTGCCTCGAACCTTGAGGGCGCAGTCGTCGCCAACCTCAAGCGCAAGGAGCGTGACGCGCAGGCAATGGCCGAGGCCATGGCGGCGGAAACCATTCAAGCCGTGCAATCCGAAATCTTCGGCTTCACCAAGGACACCAACATCTATCAGCCTGCGCGTGCCATCGCCGTGCCGGCCTTTCTTTTCGGGGAATCGGCATGAACTGCATTGACCAATCCATTGGCGAGAACTACGCCCTTTATCATGGGGATGCCGTAGAGGTTTTGAAGGGTATCCCGTCTCATTCGGTCGATTACTCGATCTTCTCGCCCCCGTTCGCCAGCCTCTACACATACTCCAACAGCCCGCGCGACATGGGCAACTGCCGGAGCAATGAAGAGTTTTTCGAGCACTTCGGATTCCTGGTGGATGAACTGGCCCGCGTGATGAAGCCCGGCCACAACGTGAGCTTTCATTGCATGTTGTTTCCGGCCAGCAAGGAGCGCGACGGGTTCATCGGATTGAAGGATTTTCGGGGCGACCTGATCCGGGCGTTCAAGGAAAAGGGATTCATCCATCACGCCGAGGTCGTTATCTGGAAAGACCCGGTAACGCAGATGCAGCGCACCAAGGCACTCGGCCTGCTGCACAAGACCGTTCGGGAAAACGCGTGCATGAGCCGGCAGGGCTTGCCTGACTACCTCATTACGATGCGCGCGCCCGGCGAGATGGTGGATCGCGTCAAGCACACCCACGAAAACTATCCCGTGAGCGAGTGGCAGAAAGTCGCTAGTCCGGTGTGGATGGACATCAACCCGTCCGACACCCTGCAATACCAGTCCGCCCGCGACAACGACGACGAACGTCACATTTGCCCATTGCAGCTCGAAGTGATCCGGCGCGGCATCGAGCTATGGACCAACCACGGCGATGTTGTTCTGACTCCGTTTGGCGGAATCGGCAGCGAGCCGTTTGTGGCGCTGCAAATGGGCCGCAAGGCTGTGGCCGTCGAGCTGAAGGACAGCTATTTCAAGCAGCTTGTTCGCAACGTTGAAAACGCAACACGGCAAACCGCCGACCTCTTTTCGGAGTCCGCACCGTGACCGCAAAAATCTTTGATCTCGTTACCTACCGTGCCGCGCATCCGGGCTCTGCCGTCCGCGTGCAGGTGCATTTCGCCCCGTTGTGGCCGGTGCAATTCTGGGTCGCGTTTTGGCGGGAGCTTTTGGCTGTTGGTTTGCCGGGCTCTGGGCTCTGAGGTGTGAGCCGTGGATGAAATTATTGCGCGCGCTCCAATTAACCGCCAAGCAGCGGAAGTAACTGGCCCAGGTACGCACTTTGATCCGAAAAAGAAGATTCAGACAAAGGACAGCGATACGCCGATTCCGGTTCGCAGTCCTCTCGCTTCAGAAAAAAGCAATCCTTGCTTCAAGGATCTGGCCGGGATTAGGTTTGGCCGCTTTGTAGTCCTCGGGATTTTTGCTGACAGCAAACCCGGAATAGGTCTTCGATGGGTCGTAAAGTGTTCGTGCGGGGTGTATTCAGTTAGGGCCGGGAAAGCGATAAAAAATCCTGAGAATACGCAAGACCGATGTGAGCATTGTCGGTATTTGGCATACCTGAAACACAATGAATGTTGGCGTCGGACGGGCCGGCAGCCTGATATAAGGGATTTTTGATATGACCAAAGAACGCAGCAATGGTGCAACTGCCAGCTACTACGAACTACCCGCTGGCGCTACGCAACTCCAAGATCTGATTTCCGACCGCGACATGAACGCGCAAATCGGCGAGGTGTTCAGAGCGTACTACCGCTACGGAAGGGTTTCGCATAGCGACAAGCTCCGTGATGCGAAGAAGATCTTTTTCTACGCACAGGCCGAGGTTGCGTGCTTGGAGAAGTTGCAGACGGCAGTGTCTGCAACCGTTGGGGCGCCCGTCGAATCCGCCCATTCCGAAAAGTTCGATCAAGGCGGCGACGGATGGATTCCGTGGGGTGGCGGGCGTCGCCCGGTGGCTCGCCATGTGTGCGTCTATTACAGATTTAGGTGCGGGGGTAATTCAAACAACAAGAGTCCTGCTGCGCTGTTGCGGTGGGCGCACGCATTCGATAGTAGTTCCCCCGCTCGCGAATACGACATTGTTGCGTATCGAGTTGCCAAATGATCTACGTCGGCACTCTTTTGATTGTCGTCGGCCTTCTCTTTCTGCGCCGGCCAACCGCCTTCTTGGTCGAATCCCGGCATCGTGGAGTGACGACCTACGGCATAACGCCAGCGGGGTGCGCGGGACTTGCTTGCACGTGGACAGGGATTGTTTTCAACGCGGCGGTACTTTTGCAAGGGATTGCGTAATGCCAGTGCTTGAGGGTTACGAGAACGCCGACACGCCCCACGCCAAAACCGTAATGGCGCCGGGCTGGACGTATGGCTGCCACAGCTCGAAGGTTGGCGATAAGCCGAGGGGTGGCCCAGCTACGTACCTCGTAATAGACGGGTTCATCCTTGGCAGCGATGCGGTTGGTGATAACGGCGTTGAGTACGTTCAAAGGGTTCCGCTGTTGCGTCTGCACACAACCCATTGGCTCGATACGCGGCCCGACGGCTCGCCCCTCAAATGCGGCCACATGGAAGAATTCCGATTGACTGACCCGCAGTGCATCGGCTGCGCCAATCGGGAATAGCCATGGACAGGATCGCGCTATTGCGCCGCATGGGGTTTGATTGGGCGGCTGATCTGATCGAAACGCTGATGGCCGATAAGGTGCGCATGCGCGCGGAAATCTCCCGGCTTCGGGAAATCATCAAGAAGGGGAAGGCGTGACCGACTCTCAAATCAAGGCCAGCATCGCAACTCTGACGGACGCGATCAATGCCGAGCTGGAAAACTTGGACGATACCGCCCGTGGAACCGTGCTGGCGAACCTGACGATTAGCCTGTTCCGCACTTGCGAGCGCGACTTGACCGACGAAAGCTTTGATCTGTTTGTCGAAGAGTTGAACAAGGACGAAGACAGCGAGGTTTTGCACTGATGCAGCGATACCGTCAAATCGAAGTCCTGAAAAAGCACCTTGACGCGGGCAATCTGATTGACTCCGACCAAGCCCGTGAAATGTGGGGAATCCGCCGACTCGCTGCAAGGGTGTTTGACTTGAAGGAAAGCAATTACCCCGTCGCGAGAGTTGCGGAGCGCAAAGGACTGGCGGTGTATGGAAAGACGATCCAATGCCACGGATGAAGAAGTGCCGGCATTGCAAAGCATCATTCCAGCCGTCCAAGCCCTTGCAAGTTGCGTGCTCCCCTCTTTGTGCAATCGAGATTGCCAAAGTCAAGAGGATCAAGGACGAACGGAAGGATGCCCGAGAGCGGCGCGAGAAGATCAAGACCGTATCCGATTTGAAAAAGGAAGCCGAAACCGCCGTTCATGCCTATGTCCGATCGAGGGACGAAGGCAAGCCGTGTATCAGTTGCGGAACCACTCTCACCGCTGAGGGGGTAGGGGGTGGCTTTGATGCAGGCCACTACCGCAGCCGGGGCGCGGCGGACCATTTGCGCTACGACGCCGACCGAAACATTTTCGGGCAGTGCAAGCAGTGCAACCGCTACCTGAGCGGAAACGCGGTGGCAATGCGCAAGGGGATGATTGATCGCGTCGGGATTGGCGTTGTGGATGCGGTGGAGAACGACAACACCGCCCACAAATGGACGCGGGACGAGTTAATCGGCATCAAAGCCGAGTACGTGAAGAAGAGAAAGGCGCTGATTGCACAAAAGTGACGATTGGCGAATCTGTGAAAATCAAGGCATACCCCAGAAAGGCGATTGACATGAGAAGAACCTTACTGAGTTGCGCCCTTATCGGCGCAATCGCAGCAGCACCAATCACATTTTGGAATGGTCAGCACCGGGTCACTGACCCTTATCAGCCGGATCGAAGGCATCGGCGCCGTATGAAATCTCCGGCCAAGCGCCTTTTGGAAAAGGCCGAACAAAGGCGAGTGACATGGAAGCCGGGGGTTGAATGAATGAGCTGGCTCTTTTCGCGGGCGCTGGTGGCGGATTGCTTGGAACGCAGGAACTTGGAATCAAGCCCATCTGCGCTGTCGAACTGGACATGCAACGGAGATGCGTTCTTGCACAGCGACAGAATGAGCGACACCTACGACATTCTTTTCCGATATGGGATGACGTTCGTACCTTTGACGGTAGACCGTGGCGCGGAAGAATTGATGTTGTATCTGGAGGCTTCCCTTGCCAAGCATTCAGCACTGCCGCGCGGGGTAGAAACACAGCCGATGACCTTTGGCCCGAAATGCGCCGAATCGTGGCAGATGTCGCTCCCTGGTATGTATTCGCCGAGAACGTCAGCATCAAAGCCATCGAACATGCTGCGCAAGACTTGTGCTCAATGGGTTTCAAAGCCGAGATGCTTACCCTTGCTGCGCGAGACCTGGGTGCAGACCACATTCGGGAGCGGCATTGGCTACTTGCATACGCCGACGACAAAAGCGAACTACGCCGCATCGTCAATGCAGAAATGGCCAAGTTCGCGAAGTTTCGTGGCCGTCTTTGGCAGACCAGCCCCGAGCAATCAGGAGTGGATGATGGGCTGGCCTCCAGGGTGGAGCGATACGAAGCGATTGGAAACGGACAGGTTCCAGTCGTGGCGGCGGCAGCTCTGTGGGCACTTGCAAATGCTGAATAAACAACCCCCGAAAGGCGAGGATTAAAAACAAACCCCGGCATCGTTGCGAGCGATCCGGGGGATGACCAACGGCTAACAAGGAGCCTCTGATGTCTGCATTTTATATGATTTTTGGTTGTGTTCAAGGCCCGGAATGGTGCCGCATCGTGACCTTCAAGAAAGAGAGCCAATAAATGGCGCCGCGATTCCCGGTTTTGACCCGCGAACGGGTGGCCGAGCTGGCTGCACTGGTGGGGCTTTCGCCTGACGTGGAAGAACAAGCGGTTGCGTTTGCCGACTTGGTGGCGCAGGAAATCAAACCAAAGCGCGCGCCCCAGGTGGATAAAAAGGCGCTGGAGTTTCTGAAGGGTTTTGGAGTGGGTGAGTCCGTTGCAATTGACTGGCTGACTGTGCGCAAGGCCCGCAAAGCCCCTGCGACGGAAACCGCGATCAACGGGATTGCCAAGGAGGCGCTGAAGGCCGGCATATCCCTGCATCAAGCCCTCGAAGTGTGCTGTGAAGCAGGCTGGCAGTCGTTTAAAGCGGAATGGTACGCAAAGCGGAATCCTGCCGTTACGCAGGGTGCAGGTAGCTGGGCAAATCAACTGATGGGGCGCGACGATGAACGGACAATCACAGTATCTGACGGAGAAAGAAACGGAATACGTTTTCAAGCAGATAATCATGGATTACGGCTTGCCGTTAGTAAGAAACAAGTGGGAGACGATGAGTCCGCATGACTTGAAGGGCAATATTTCACGCCGGCTTGGAGGGTACACGTGGGATACGGTCTTGTGGTCGCTGGATGAAATGATTAAGGCGTATAGAGATTATCCGCCAACGGTTCCACAGCTAGCCGATATTTGCGACAATAGGCCCAAGCCGCAGGAATACTTTACGGCGCTGCCTGCCCCGACGATCACGCGGGAAGAGGCCGAACGTAGAGGGAGGGAAATGGAAGAGGCGGCAAAGAAAATCGCGGCGAAGATGCCCGGCATGGAATGGGCCGAGAAGATCATGAAAGCCCCCAAGAACTACCCAGCCTATTCGGTTTCTTTGGCAAGGGCTGCACTCAAGGAGCGCGAGTAACGCATGGGCAACAAAGAACGCACTTTCTTTTTCGTGCATGACACGGCCCGAGAAAACGCAGCCCGGATGTGTCACCAAGCCCCCGGTGACTGGATGGCGGTATTCAAACCCACAACACGGACATTGATGCAAAACGCCAAGCTGCACGCGATGCTGACAGACATTTCCGGCCAAGCTGTCTACATGGGAAAAAAGCGCAGCGTGGAGTTTTGGAAAGGGCTATTTGTCTCGGGGTATCAGATCGCAACAGGCAAGAGCCCCGAGATTGTGCCGGGGCTGGAAGGGGAGTTCATCAACATCCGTCTAAGCACCGCAAGCATGGGCATTCGGATGGTTGCAGAGTTGATCGAGTACATATCCGCATGGGCCGCGCTGAATGAAATCCGTTTCAAAGACGACCGTGCAGTGTATTGATTGCGAGCACATCGGAAAGCCGAAAAATATATCGGCTGGCGACTTGCAAATGGTCCAGTTTGGATTCGGTATATGCGAGAATAGCGAAAACAAATCGTGGTTTTCTCTGCTATACAATAGAGATTGCGATAAATTCAAAAGATCAAACGAGGGAGATAAACGGCGAGCATGGCTAAATCAAAACTCTGAGGATCGCAATGAAGCTATCGAAAGAGGCTCAGGCAAGACGTGAAGCGCAGGTGCTTGCGTATCTGGAGGAAAACCCCGGCTGGGCGAGCGCGGTAGCGGTCAGCGAGGAAATAGGCGAGTCCAGAATATCGGTCGCCCGTGCCCTCGCTAGACTGGCGCACAAAGGGGTGCTGAATCAAAAGGCCGATGTGCGCTACGACTCAGCCAAGCGCGAGAAGATCAGGAATGTGTATTTCCGCGCGAGTCTTGCCAACAACCCGCTTGTCCCTGTTGCGCGCCCGGTTGTAGGTGGGCGGGTAGTCAGGGGCCGGGCTTGTTGGGGTTAGGTTGTAACAACGAAACACCATAACTCTGAAGGAATGACGCAATGAGTAACTTGAATTTTGGGCAAGCAATTGAAGCAGTCAAGGTGGTGGAATGAACGACCAGACCATCGAGCAAGAAATCCAGGCCAAGGGCCTGACGGCGCCGCGCATCACGCCGGCTGATATTGAGGCGAATATCACCAGCGCGTTCTACTTCACCGCAGCCCAAGGAGCTGAGAAGGCCGCACGCGACAACGGTAGCTATGCCGCTGGATCACCGGCTGAAGGATTGGCGCTCGGCCTCCTGACCTTCTGCGTACTCGTTCTGCGCAACGGCTTCACCGTCACCGGCGAATCGGCCTGCGCCAGCCCCGAGAATTTCAACGCTGAACTCGGCCGCAAGATCGCCCGGCAGAATGCGGTGGCGAAAATCTGGCCGCTGCTCGGGTTCGCTTTGAAGGAGAGGCTGCATGCCGAAGGCGGCTGATTTCTCCGCTATTTATGGTATCCGGCACATTGCCAGTGGGCGGATATACGTGGGCAGCGCGGTGCGGACGAATGCGCGCTGGCGTCAGCATCGCAGCCAGCTACAGCGCGGCACGCACCATAGCCGTTACCTGCAAGCGGCATGGAGTAAATACGGTGCAGAGGATTTCGAGTTCGTTGTGCTGGAAATAGTACCGACTCCCGACGAGCTTCTGGTGCGTGAGAACGAATGGATCTCGTCATCAATGGCGGCAGACCGCAGCTATGGCTTCAACTGTTGCCCGGTCGCCGGTAGCCAACTCGGTATGAGGCATAGCGATGAGGCGCGATCAAAAATGTCATCGGCACACAAGGGGCGCAAGAAATCACCGGAACACCAAGCGGCTATCAATACAAGCCTTAAGGGCCGAACTTTGAGCGACGAGCACCGATCAAAGATCGTGGTTAACCAGACTGGACGAAAAGCATCGGGCGAAACGCGCATGAGAATGCGTGAATCGCAAGCCACAAAGATCCTATCTCCTGACGCCAAGGAGCGGATGGTTACAGCGAATGTTGGCCGCAAGTTCTCAGAAGAACACCGGAATCGAATTGCTGAAGCAAATCGGCGCAGAACCTTATCGCCAGAGACAAAGGCAAAGATCAGTGCCGCCAGAAAAAGGAATGAAGAAATGAAGAAAAAATCGCAAGAACCCTGATGGGCTACGAGTTGCGGAGCAAGCTGGCTGCCGCCTGACGCCTGAGATAACCGGAGCGACGCTTGCGGCGCGTCCGGTTGATTGATTAGTTCGGCGTCTTGCCGAGATGACTAAAAGGAGAAAGACATGAACCAATTACCCGATGGAAGCGGTTTCTTTGTTGGATCGCTGCCGCTGCCGAAAGACCACTGGCTTTACGCGCCCCAAGCCGAAGGATGGGACAACGCGCGCGACTGCTCACCTGACACGCCACAACCGATCTTGGACGAAAGCCAGCGCGAGGCGGTGAAGGCCGCGCTGCGATGGGCCGTTCGCGGGGCGACGATGCGCGGAACGGAACCGGACTTTGACCCGGACGCGCTGGTGTTGAACGCTGCGTATGCACTGTGCGGGCCGTGTGGGAACGTGACGCCGAACCGCAGAAGTAACCGGCCTTGGCCGCAACAGGAGTTCCGATGACTGACGACACAACGCCGGCCAAGGTCCGGTTGACTGACGGGTTAGGCGCGTGGCAGCCAATCGAGACGGCGCCGAAGG
>Ga0073900_10001654_pt1 | contig 12230 bp, 11 predicted proteins | sample KloWWTmetKNB5Kit_FD_66666 | JGI IMG/M metagenome (GOLD analysis project Ga0073900, IMG submission 66666) | Active sludge microbial communities from Klosterneuburg, Austria, studying microevolution and ecology of nitrifiers - Klosterneuburg... | ecosystem: Engineered > WWTP > Aerobic digester >...
TCCATTGGCATAAAGGAAATTTGAAAAGGTTCTGTGCGCTTTTGCCACTTATTCAAACCTATCAGAAAAATGGTACCGGGTGTTGGAATACCCATAGCATTAAGTACATAACCTTGTATGATAGATTTCAAACTAAACCAAATTGATTTTGGAAACCATTGTTTTAATTTGTAACCCACAAGTGCGGTTTGTGATTTTTCCGGATAAATTCGTGCGTGTAAACTTGTTGTTTTTGCAACAAATGTCATCCCAGAAAACGAAAATCCAAATATGAATTTTAATAATTTATGATGAGGATATTCGTCACCTTCACCAAAGAATCCTTGAATACCTGATTGACCAAAGACATGTCCAAAATTAATGTTTTTTAATTTCATGTGATTTCAATTTAAATTGTTATTGTAAATGTACTGTTTTTATTTTAAAAATGATTTAAAAATTTGTCATTATAATAAATATTTTTACAGAAAAGTCAATATCACCATAAGTCAATAGGTTTTTCTCGTTTAATTTCATGGTATAATCATCCTGTAATACACTATACTAATAACCATGACTTTAAATCCGTTTAAAAAGCCAGTTTTTCATCTTCCTTCTATTGCTCGTGGTTTTAAAATTGCGACTGGTTTTTTTGTTCTTGCAACTATTACTATTTTCATAATTCAGATTTGTTATAACAAAAAGATGAACGACCAAGTGGTGAGTAAATTTAACACAGGTATCAACCAAGAACTAATGATGTTAAAACAAAACGGAGATGAAATTGCACAAAACGAGACTCTGAAAAAGTATATTCAACAAAAAGATATATATAGAGCGCTTGGACTACTTTCCGAAGAAAGCCGTAAGCGCGGTATCACGGCAGGATTAGTAACAGACGAGAATGGTATCGTAATTACACGAATTAGAACCATATCAAAACGAGGTGATAATGTTTTCTTGAATACACCACAGGGTAGAGCTTTAGTTCGCGGAGAACATCCAGCATCATTTGAAAAAGGAAGTATTGATCCAAGTAATGTTATTATGGTGACGGGTAGACCTATCACTAACCAACAAAAATTAATCGGCTCATTAATCAATGCACATACCCTAGATAATACTTATGCCGCTAATTTTAAAACTAATTACTTGCCATTGAAAAGCGAAGTTGTTTTCTTTACAAAAGATTATGGAATATATGGCAGTAGTTTTACATCTGAACAAGATAATAATTTATTAAGATCTTATTTTAGTAATGAATCTGATTGGATAAAAAAAGTAAAACCTGATGAGGTTATTGAATTTTCTGATGGTCGCCACTATAAAGTTCATCAATTATTTTTAAAAGGATTAGAGAAAGATACTACTGGTGCACTTATTTTTATTCCAAAATATTCATTCAATGTATTCAGTTTTTCCATAGCACTGATTGCAACATTACTATTTTTTTGTTTTGCAGTAATTAGTCATATTGTACATAAAAACCAAGAAACGCGAGCCTATCATTTTTACTGGATTACTGCGCTTATTTCAATTTTTATTTTTTGTGGAATTATTATAATTTTTAAAATTTCTATAAATTATCATCAGAGACTTCGAGCACTTCCTTATGTTATATATAATTCAACGCTTCGACTTCAACCTGACTCAGGAACATTTAGTACCGAATATGAGCAAAAGATCAGTATTATAATCGATAGTGGGGGCGAGCCTATAAACACTATAGAAACAGTACTCTCTTTTGACCCTAGTAAATTAACAGTCGAAGAGGTATTAATGGAGAACTCTATCTGTGGTTATGTTGTCAAAAAAATTATCAACCCTGAGGAAGGCACTGTGTCACTTTCTTGTATTATTCCAGATCCTGGGTTCAGTAAAAAAACAGGCGTAATTGGTGAGCTATTAATTCGCCCGAAACAATCTGGATCGTTTTCACTTAAATTTTTACCTACAACGAAGATTCTTGCTAATGACGGTATAGCAACATCGGCACTGCGTATGGTGACAAATGGATCTTATCGAGCAGTCGATGAAGCAAAAAATACATCACTGTCGCTTTCCTCCCCAACCCATCCAAATACTGAACGGTGGTATAACGAAAAAGATATAACAATATTATGGAAAGGTCCTACAGAAATAAATTATCAATTAAAATCAAAAGATGGTCTTGTCATTACTGAAGGAACTACGCGTAAAAATAATTTTAATATAACTGTACCAAAAGATGGGACATATGTATTTTGGGCACAGGCAAATCAAAAAGATATTACTAGTATGGAAATGCCTCAGGAGTATATGTTAAATATAGACAGTACAAGTCCTGAACAGATTGCACTGAACGCAAGCGAAGAACGAGTTCATAAAAATGATGTTGTACGATTTGTTTCAAGCGGATCGGACAGTACAAGTGGCTTACAAGATAATTATTATCTTAAAATTAATGACGGATTTCTATTACCTGTTGGAAAACAAGTTTTTATTCCGTTTACAAAAAAAGGTACCAATACGGTAACTCTTCGAATATTCGATAATGCTGGAAACACAACAGAAACGAAAAAAATTATTTATGTCGTTGATGATTCCCTATTCCGTCGTCTTTTTAAATAAGAAATGGTTGTCATTAAAACACCTATAATACAAATTGTGAATATAATGACTAATAACCATCTACCCCAGCCCGAATCATTTTTAGAAATACTATTACCTAATTGACCCGGCTCAATCTCTATTGACTCTAATACAATTGGCACAGAAATTGCTGTTCCTTTTCCGTCATGAATAAATAAATTTGTGTCGTTTAGGGAAAAGTTTACAGGTCCAGCTTTTTTTGCCTTAAAGATAAAGGTAACCATGTCTCCAGGCATCATGACTTCTGGAGAAAATGGATTTATAGTTCCGCGAAAACCAGTTGGAATCATGCCTGCAAAACTAATTTCAGAACTCAAATTTTTAGGAGGTTTTACCCATAGTGTATTAATCGTATGTCGTAAATCAAATGATTGGAATGAAATATTATCCGAATATTGTAATACTCCTTCGAAAGCATTAATCGGTTGATCAACTGCCGCAACAGTTAAAATAACGGAAAACTCATCTCCTACCCAGATGTTTTTTTGTGGAATATTTAATAATACAGTCGCAGCTTCACTTTTTTTATAGAAAAAAGTGAAAGCAAAAACAATTATACCAAAAATGTAAATGATTTTTTTAAATTTCATATATAATTACTCGTTCCAATAAAACGCCATAATGCTAAAATCAGCCATGGTAATTGTGCTATCACTATTTAAATCATAAGCTATTGGAAATCCTTTTTTATTATACCAAAAGGCAAGTAGTGAAAAATCAGCACTTGTTACTATTCCGTCTTTGTTTAAATCTGGTTTAAAATTTTCTACCTGGTCCGATATTACCACTGGTTGAAGTGATATATTATTTATAGTAATTGCTGTATGGTCTGTAACACGAATAGGAAGATATACTTTTGGAATTCGAATTCCATTTGGATCTACGCTTTGAATTTCAAGGGTTTGATTACCTGTTTCTACATTATTTATAGTTACTGAAAAAAATCCATTACTATCAGAGGTTGTTTCTGCTACGATAACACCGCCTATAGAAATATAAACATACGCAGATGCAGTTGTAGTTCCTGACACTGTAATAACGGTTGCAACTGAATTCCCAGTAGTATCGCTTCCGCCTGATCCACCTATACCTGGTGGAATAGTATTACTAATGACTTGAGCAGTTATTCCAATAGTCCCTGTTTGAGTAATAGCTTCTACGGATATTGTTACATGTAAATAACATAAGGTTATTACTAGAAAAGAGAGAAGATATTTATACATATCATTAATACTTTATTATAACTGCGCATTGATCTTTGCTTTTGCAATGATCGATTTATTATATGATTTTATAGCCCGAGAAAGAATAAACCACAACGCAATTAAAATAAGGATGATTACAATCATTAATTGCCAAGGAAAGACAAATACACCATACGACTCAGTCGCAGGTGTTTCTGCGGCTCCATACACAAGCGCAATTTTTGCATGATAATAACCCAGCGCAAAATGGTTCCACTGGTACGCAACATGGCCGAAAAATCCTTCAGGTTTTTCATTTATTTTTCCTGATTCTTCTTTATCCCAAACCACTTCAAATTTTCGAGTACTTCCCGGTAAGATGTTCCCTTGCCCTTCATTAGCAGAAAGTGTTTCAGCCTTTATACCAATCATACTACGCACAACAATATCACCGCGAGGCATAATGCGATCTGATCCAGTGTTTTGAAATCGGTATACAAAAGAAATAGGTAATTCTGTAAAAAATCGTTTATTATTTAGTGTATTAAAGCTTGCAATACCACCACCTTCTTTTACATCACCATTAACCCGCAATAATACCAACATTCCAACCTTTGCACCCACAGAAACTTGCCCGCTTCCAGATGAAGCCGGTGGAACAGTACTTACAAAGATCGCTGCAAAATTTCCACCCGCATCAACATCTGTTGGAGTAGTAATTGAAAATGGAATACTTTTTGATTCACCGCCTGACAAAGTTATACTTTCAGCAACATTAATCCAAGACGCAAGACCATTCTTTGAATCTACAAACGAAGGTGTTCCTGTTTCACCTTGAGATTCGAAATTTGCAACCGATGTATAAAAGGTTTTACTTTCCTTTTCATCATTAATAAGCAACAGCTTACTTTCAATTACTTGGCCAGGATCAGCGGTAAGTTCCATTCGTGCAGGGGAAATTGTCACAGCATGCGCAAGGAAAAATGGTACGAAAAAGACTCCTACAATAGTAAGCGTAAGAGAGAAAAATATTTTTTTAGAAGTTAGCTGTTGCAACATAAGTCAAGTTTGTAGAATAACTACCAGCCTCTGTTAATGCGGCAATGTTTGCAATATAGTGAAGCGAATATGTTTCGGTAGCTGTTGCTGAAGTTCCTGTACTAAAAGTCGTAGCAGTAGCAGCGGTTGCATCATAACCAAATGATGATGCCGTTGCATATGTTGGATCAATAGTTGCATTCGTCCCTCCCGCTTTTGTTGCATAGATACCAAACTGTTCTGACCCTACCGAAGATACTGCAGGACTTGCACCAACCGCAGTAATAGTATTTCCACCTGATGTAAGTGTTGCGCCCTGGACAGTAACGGTGTACCCACTAGTACCGTTTGTAGCAACAGCTAATGTATGAGCAACTGTATCAGATGCAGAACCAGTTCCAGTATCTGCATATCGCGCAGCTCCAGAATCCAATGTACCGAATGAAATACTATTTGCAGAAAGTGCAAAAGAAATAGATTGTGGGACAGTAGCAGAAACAGCAACTGTATCATCAGAAACAATTTGTGAAGAGATAGTACCTGTATCACCAAATCCACCTGCAATAGTTACAGTTTTAGTTCCTGTTGTTGTAGGGTTGGTGATTTGTCGTACACCAGTAGACTGACTTGTTGCGTTAGTACCTATTTTAATACGCACAACACTACCAGCTGCTACTGCTGAAGATCCGTTAGTAAGTGTAATAACGGTCGCAGATGTACGAACTGCTCCCCATGTTGCACCAGACGGAGCTGCTGCAAGTGTTACATTTACCCCATCATCCAATACATCAATATCTGTATAATCAAGTGCTGCTGCAATCGAATAATCCGATTGGAATGTTAATGTAACATTTGCCGAAGCAGCAATTCCTGTTGGAGTGGTAAATAGAATATCATGATTAGAAACAGTACTTGTTTTTAAGCTCGAGATACTATCAGAAAGCGCAGTAAGAGATGCTGCATAACTTGTCATCGGGAAAAGTGCTAACTGGAATACAGAAAGCGTTGCGATTACAAAAGGACTGATAATACGATAAATTGATTTCATAATCTATATAATTAATTAATAATAATGCTTGCACTATTTTAACATACTTTTAAACTATTATACAAGAGACTTATCAACAACTAGAAATTAGCAGTCATAACATACACTAAATTCGTAGAGTAACTACCTTGAACTGTTGTGGGTGAAATATTTCCAAGATATCGCACAGAATAAGTTGTTTCAACACTATCGCCAGTACTTGCGCTTGCAACTTGACTGGCAGTAGTGGCATTTGCAGCGTACGCAAAACCTGACGCAGCGTAAGGTGCGGTTACCGTACCCAAACCACCACTAGCGCTCATTCGTAATCCAAATTGGGCTGTCCCAGCACTAGATGCCGTATTCGTACCACCAACCGCAGTAATACTATTTCCACCTGATGTAAGTGTTGCACCTTGGACAGTAATGACATAACCACTAGCTGAACTAGTCGATGCAACCAGCTGATGAGCTTCTGTTTCAGACGAACTCCCTACTAAATCCCCTGTCGCATATCGAGCAGCAGCAGTTGAAAGTGCGCCAAGCCCAATTGAGTTATCGGAAATAGAAAATGAAAGAGCCTGTTGGGAAATCGATGCACATATTTTATTAGAATGTGCAGAAGAATTTCCAATATGTGCATTATCCACAGAACTGATAGATGCAACCGTTGTATCGTATCCTGCACAACTACCCGACTGATAACCAATAGTAACTGTGTCGCCCGATGTGCTATCAGACAGACAAATCTCATCAGAGTATCCTGATTGATTATTCTGCTGAATACTCGCATTAGTTACGCCAGATAATTTTGCTACAACTGCATATGTTCCAGAACAATTATTTCCAAGCCCTGTCACACCACTGCAACAAATTACATTGTTTGCATATCCAGCAGTAGATTGATTTGGTAATTCTGCATGAGCATTTGCAGATCCAGACATTCGCACCACAATTGTATTTGTGCCGCCTGTACATGCAGCTGCAGTAGTTGTTGTACACGAAAGTGCCGCAAATAATATATGCGGACTCAGTATGCTTGCTATTGAAATTATTCCGACAAAAATTCGCATGATTATATGGATTAATTATCCAAACGAACAATAGGTGTTCTGGTGACTGACCCTGTTATTGTCCCTAAGGTACTATTACAGGTTCCAGATGTATGTGTTGATGTACCTTCATAGGCACGCTCTCCTGATGGAGGAGTACCAGTAATCATAGCGATTGATGTTGATGTAAATGTACTGACTGTATTGTTACATGTAGTTGCACAGCCCGTAGTAATATAATAATTCCCAGGCGTCAAAGTAACTGCGGGTGACACCGTAACTGTATTAGTTCCCACAGTAACAGTACCACTGGTCACATCGACTACTTTTGTGGATCCATCCTCACTATAAATACACGCCTTCATTGTACCTGCTGTGGTAACAGCTACGACATTGAACGAAAGCTTGTTAACGGTAATAGACTCAGGGACAGTAAATAATCCTGTATTCCGGTCAGTCAGAGAGTTAGTGGCGCGCGCTGTAGCAGCGCCTGTTGCTGTATACGAACGCGTCACAATGGTCGCAAGTGATGGCTGTGCAACACTGGTCCATGTTGATCCATTAGATTGTAATAGGTTTCCTGATGTTCCGGGTGCTACAAACAAAGGTGCACCTGTTCCATTTCCCAGTAGGACATTATTTGCAGTTAATGCGTCAGTTCCTGTTCCACCATTTACTACAGACAGTATTCCTGTCACATCATCAGTAAGCGATAATGCAGACCATGACGGAGTTGCCCCGCCGTGCAACACCTGAGTTGCAGAACCTGTCGCAAGTTTTGATAACGCAGTTGCGCCACTTGCATACAACAAATCGCCTGCAGTATATGATGATTGCCCAGTACCACCTTGTGCAGCAGTAACAGCGGTGTTTGTTGTTAATAATGTTGCATCGACATCTGGAACAGTATAAGTGCGCAAAGCTGTAGGACCAGAAATAGCAAATGTTCCATCACCAACCTCTGTCCATGGATGACCAGGATTTGGTGTTGTGGCACTTGCAAAATGAACAATTAAACCAGTAATAATAACAATTAAAATTGCATTCAAGGTTTTCATTCCGTTTATATTTATTTTTTTGATTGAGTGGAAAAATTTCATACAATAATTTTATATTAAGACTGTATCAAGGTAAAAGTTGTTTCTCCTTGATATTCTGGTGATGATTTACATTCGTCTAGTGTTTGTCCTACGCATGCATTTGCACCAATCGTTTCAATCAAAGTAAAAGTACCCGGATCAAATTGATATACTGGGAAAATAACATCACCTTTCCCAAGAGCCGAAGTCATTAAAAGATTTGAGTCATCGTTATTATAAAAATGAAGATCTGTTTCTTGTGTTCCTGAAATAATTATCATTTCACCTTGATCAGGGTCATCCATCACCGAGAAAGAAAGTGATGATTTTTCATTATTAAGTTTATCTATGTGAAGATTTTTTATATCAGAATTTTTATTACCTTTAAATTCTGCATAACTAACCTCTAGACTCATTGCATCTAAGTAAATAATTGGTGGTGTGTCGATGGTAATCAATGATTCAATACTTACTTGAAACTTTGCAAGATCACTCCATCCCACTAATGGAATTTCAAAGGATTGTTCACGCCAGTTAGTACGATTTACCTCCCCGATCATATTCCAATTCACGCCATCTAATGTATAAGAAATTCTAATTACTGGTTCTGAAACTGGAACAAGCTCTACTGGCTCTGATTCTTTTGATTCGACTTCTAATTCTTTTAATTCACTTTGTTCCTTGCTTTTTATTACTTCAGAATCGGGGATTGAAATAGTTTCAGGAGTAATTATATCTTGACTTGCTTCACCTGGTAAGACTTCTTCTTGCTCTGTAGAAATTACTTCTGTTGATTTAATTTCGGCTTGAGTAGGTTCTGAAACAGATTCAGGTTCGGCGATTACAGGAGTTTGTTCAGATTCTTGCGCATAAGCAACTGGTGTATAGAAAAATGATAATGACTCATCTTCATCTATCGGAGAAATATTAGGAGATTCCACACTAGGAACTACTTCATCTGGCTGAGTTTCTGGATCTACACCAAGGTCTTGTGGCTCTAATGGTTGTACCTCTACACCAGCTGGATCAACTTCTGGCAATACTGTCTGTACACTGTCACCTGTTGGACGAACAATAGACCCGTCCTCGATGGACCATATGGGTCGCAGAATAATTTTAGTAGGAATTGTTTTCTCGGGAATTTTCCCCTCAAAACCACCACAATATAATTGTGCAGTTGTGTTTTTAAGTACTGCTGAATTTGATTCGGTAAATTCCTGTGGATTATAGTCGGTTGATGTATCCGGCTTCCCAACAACTGCTTGTGGGTTTTGCCAACCGCCTAAACAATTCTGAGGATAAAAGATTTCAATATCAGCTTTTGCAAAAGGTAATTTATATAAACTAAAAAACACTACCGAAGCAACTACGCATGCAGTTATAATAATTTTATATCGTTTAGACATTTTTATGTTTTTTTTCTTGGATTCAGTATGTTCTGACTTAGCACGAACAACCATATCATTCATAATACGCTTTGGTTGTGGTGCTAAAGATTTCTTTAGTATTCTTTTTGTAGGCGAAGTACTCATCTTATGCATCGATTATAGCATAAAAAATAATATGCGAAAATTTCTTTCATCTTGAATATATGATATTATTATAGGATATGGAACCAACTACAACAACTATCCTGCTTATCATTTTAGGCGCTGTATCGTTTATCTTAATCATTGTATTAGTCGTTATTGGACTACAAACTTGGAAGCTCATCCGGACTTTGCAGCATATCGCGACCATCTTTTCAGACGAGGCGGACCATGCAAAAAATATCGTGAAGAAAGTGCGCGCGAAGATTCATTCAATTTTGGGAAATTAATATAACACAGGGTGGGATTTTGCTTCGCAAAATCCCACCCCTTGTTAGTTCCTGCCCTCCTTTCATGATATAATTATTATATAACCAGTTCGAATTGGTTATTGGAATAATAAAAATTGTCTTGCAAGAGTATTGCTTGGCATTTCTAATCATTATCAGATATAAACAAAAATAATTATATGAAAAAAGAATCATCACACATGGGAGCAAAGCTAGGACTTGCAGGGTTGGCAGTAGCAGGACTTGCAGGAGCATATTTCCTGTATGGGAAAGATGGGGCTAAAAATCGAAAAGCAGTAAAAACTTGGGCGCTACGAGCAAAAGCTGATGTTATTGAAAAACTTGCAAAAGCAAAAGAGGTAAGCCAAGAAAATTTTGACAGTATTGTTGACGAAATCTCTGCAAAATACGGATCAAAGATGAAAGATGTTTCAATGGAAGATGTTAGTGCGTTTGCAAAAGACTTGAAAAAACACTGGAAAGATATTAAAGGAACGCTGGCACCAAAAGTGACAGCTGTTGTAAAAAAAGCAGTTAAAAAAACAGCAAAGAAATAATCCGAGAAATCGGGTTTTCTTTTTTGATAATTTTTATGATACAATCTCACCTATGGAAGATACACCAAAAGGAGGCGTAGACACTCGTCCGTTTCGCCCAAAAAAAATGACATTAGACGACATTCGAAATGGATGTATTTCTTTGTATGGCGCAAATGATAACGAAGTTCAGATATGTGCGATGAACGAAGAAATGCGACAAGGAATTGATGCACTAAGTACCGTAAAAAAATCAATTACTATCTTTGGTTCTGCTCGAACCCCTGTAACAGATGAGTACTATCAAAAAGCAGTCAGGGTTTCTGAGCGCGCAGGTCATGCTGGATATGCAACCATTACTGGTGGTGGTCCTGGAATTATGCAGGCTGGAAACCAAGGTGCACACAACGCACATGTTGAATCAATTGGAATGACCATCCAATTACCAACTGAACAATTTACAAATGAATTTGTGAGCACCGAAGTTCCCTTTTATTTCTTCTTCACTCGAAAAACTGCTATGCGATTTGGATCAAAAGCATTTTTGTTTTTCCCTGGAGGATTTGGAACATTAGATGAACTTGCTGAAACATTAACATTATTGCAAACAGGAAAAATTGATCCTGCGCCAATAATTTTAGTTGGTGTTGAATTCTGGACACCATTTCAAGAATTTATTAAAAATCAATTAATACCAAACAAGTTAATTTCACCTGATGATTTGAATTTGTATATCATTACTGATGATGAAGATGAAATTATGCGTAATATTATTGAACATTCACAATTAAGTTAACAAAAAATGCTCCAATAATGGAGCATTTTTATTTTTGTTTTTGTTTTTTAACAGAAGAAAAGAACTTTAAAGCGCTCAGAAATTCCTAATTGAACCTCGCCAACTATTTCAAACTCTGTATCATCAATACGGATATTTGAACACGGTTTTAACTGCTGTAACTCTCTTTCCCTCAGAGAAAAAGCAAGTGACTGAAGTTGCGATGTTGCGCATTGAAATTCAACAGCAATACCGTTTGATCGTTCAAAAACATCTTTAACTATCAAAGAACATCCTTGAAATTTAGTTTTCTGTCCAATTTTTCCTTTAAAGAAAGTTTCAATTTCTTTTTTAGTTGGTATCCTTGGACCATCCTCTAATTCCTTGCTCTGTTGTTTTGTCATTGCCGAAAGGTCAATTTCGGTTGCTTTTTCTTTTGCAATAGCTTTTTTTGCAATATGGTCGTCAATCTTGTTTTGATTAATTTTAAAATTTTCAACAGCCTTTCTTTGGTATTGTTTTGCTAAATCTCTAACATGTTTAGGTATAGCATTCGAGTATTGTTTGTCTCTTAACATGGCACTGATTTTAATTTGTTAACATTAAAAAACATTATAAATAATTATAATGTTTTGTCAACTATTCCTTATAATACCCTTTCAGAAATTCTTCTTTGAACTCGAAAAATCGATCATCAATCAAAGACTCCCGAATATCGGCAACCAACTTATTAATGAAATATAAATTATGAATTGATGTCAGCGTTCCACCAATCATTTCTTCTGATCGGAACAAATGTGATAAATATGATCGTGTATAGTTTTTGCAGGTATAACATTCACAACCTACTTCAATCGATTCCAAAGATTCACGGTGTTCTGCATTTTTAATATTTACTCTTCCCTGTTTTGTATACAATCCGCCGTTGCGTGCAATACGCGTAGGCGCAACACAATCAAATGTATCACATTCGTTTTCCACACCAAAAAAGAAATCAATTGGTTCACCAATTCCCAATAAATGCCGTGGCTTATCTTCTGGTAAGATTGCATTCACAATTTGTAAAGTTTTCCCAAGATCATTTTTTGTAAACGACCCACCAATTCCAAA
>Ga0073900_10001657_pt1 | contig 12219 bp, 9 predicted proteins | sample KloWWTmetKNB5Kit_FD_66666 | JGI IMG/M metagenome (GOLD analysis project Ga0073900, IMG submission 66666) | Active sludge microbial communities from Klosterneuburg, Austria, studying microevolution and ecology of nitrifiers - Klosterneuburg... | ecosystem: Engineered > WWTP > Aerobic digester >...
GGCAACCTTGCTGCATGAAAAAGCCCGGCGCGAGCCGGGCTTTTTCGTTGCGCTGCCTGCAACCGCGATTACTGCTGGAATGCGATGGTGCGCCGGGTGGTGGTCGCTTCGGCCACCGGCTGGAAGCGCCAGCGCTTCACCGCGGCCAGTGCCTCGCGCTCGAATTCGCGCTGGTACTGGCGCGGTCCGTCCGAACTCACCGCTCGCACATTTCCCACGCTGCCATCGGTATTGACGGTGAACTCCACCTGCACGGAGCCTGCTGCGCCGGCCCGCTGCGCCGTCTGCGGGTAGCGCGGACCCGGGTTGCTGATCGGACGCAGTTCGCTGGAGGCCGTGCGTGCCGGCGCGGCGGCCTGCGCCGCCGCCTGCTGCTGGCGCTGCTGCTCCGCGGCGGCGGCGGCCTGGCGTTGGCGTTCGGCCTCCGCCGCTGCAACGCGCTGGCGTTCGGCTTCCGCCGCTGCCGCGGCGGCGGCGGCCGGTGCGGGCTGGGTGGCCGCCGCTGCCGGCGGAACCTGGCCTGCCGCTGCGGCCTGCTGGCGCTGCAATTCTTGCTGCTTGCGCTGGTCTTCCTCGCGCTTCTTGACGATCTCTTCCTGACGCTTGGCTTCTTCCTCGGCCGTCAGCTTCTGATCCTCGACCCGCTTGATGGCCGCGGTCTCGCTGCTGGCGATGGCCGACTTCAGGCGCGACAGTGCCGGATGCTGGGCGTCGGCCTTCTCGATCAGCGCCGCCAGGCGTTTGGCTTCGGCAAAGTCCTCGCGGGTAATGCCCTGCTCGGTGGCGATGACCGTCATCGGCAGCAGGTCGGTCAATGCGCTGGACGCACCGGCATCGGCCGGCTGCTTGTCGCGCAGGGCAAGGTAGTACTCCATCGCATTGTTGCCGGCCGGCGCATACAGGCGGTTCTCGCCATAGGCCTTGGACGCCTCGTCGCGCAGCTGCTCCGGGCTCATTGCCGTGACCGTTGCCGACACCACCGACTCCGGCGTCGGCGCCGGTGCCTGTTGCGCGGCCGCCGCACCTGCATCGGCCGCGGCATCGTCCTTCTTGCACGCGCCAAGCGCGCACGCCACCGCCACCGCAAGCGCCACCGGCGCGAAGCTTCGGCGCATCTTGTTGATCGCAGACATTCGTGAATTCCCCGTTTGATGCAAACGCACCCGTCGATAGCACGCGACAGTGACGCCGATTTGTCAAGTGGGTGGACGAATTCGTCCTATTTGCCGATGCAGAAACTGCTGAAAATGTGACCGAGTAGGCCATCGGCGCTGAGCCGGCCGCCGACCTCGCCGAGCGCCGCATGGGCCCGGGCCAGGGCCTCGGCGGCCAGTTCCAGGCGTTCGACCTGCAGTTCCGCGCCCGCCCGCCCCAGTTGTTCGTGCGCCAGCGCCAGCGCCTGCACGTGCCGGGCACGGGCGCTGAAGCTGCCCTCGCCCGGGTCGCCGGCGCCGGAAAGCGCCAACAGCCGCGCATGCAACTGGTCCAGGCCAAGCCCGGTCTTCGCCGAGACCTGCAGCACGTCGTCCGCCGCCGGCTGCGGGCCGGGAGCAAGCAGGTCGGCCTTGTTGTGCAGCCACAGCACCTGCGGCACCCCGGCGATCCCGTCCGCGACCGCGGCGCGCCCTGCCCCGGGGTCGCGCGCATCCAGCACCGCCAGCGCCAGGTCCGCGCGCCCGGCTTCGCTGCGCGCGCGGCGGATGCCCTCTGCCTCGATCGCGTCGCCGGCCTCGCGCAGGCCGGCGGTGTCGACCAGGGTCAGCTCCACGCCATCGATGCGGATGGTCTCGCGCAGCAGGTCGCGGGTGGTGCCCGCATGCTCGGTGACGATGGCACGCTCGCTTCCAGCCAGCGCATTGAGCAGCGAACTCTTGCCGGCGTTCGGCGGGCCGACCAGCACCACGTGCAGGCCATCGCGCAGTTTCTGGCCGCGCGCGGCCTCGCGCTGCAACTGCGCAAGCTGCGCGATCGCGGCATCCAGCCGCGCGCGCAGGTCGGCGCCACCAAGGGTCTCCAGCGGCTCGTCGGCGAAGTCGATCGCCGCTTCCACGTGCACCCGGATCGCCAGCAGCGCCTCCATCAGCGCCGCAACCCGGCGCGAGAACACGCCGTCCAGCGAACGCCGGGCCGCGCGGGCCGCCTGCACGTCGCCGGCGGCGATCAGGTCGGCGATCGCCTCGGCCTGGGCGAGGTCGAGCTTGCCGTTGAGGAACGCGCGTTCGCTGAACTCGCCAGGGCGGGCCTGGCGGGCACCCAGCGCGACGCAGCGCGCCACCAGCTGGCGCAGCACGACCGGGCTGCCGTGCGCCTGCAGTTCGGCCACGTCCTCGCCGGTGAAGCTGGCGGGACCGGCGAAATACAGCGCGATCCCGTCATCCAGCAGGGTGCCGTCGGCATCGCGGAAACGTGCGTAATGCGCGATGCGCGGCGCCAGGGGCCTGGTGCAGACGGTTTCGGCGATCAACCGCGCCTGCGGCCCGGACAACCGCACGATACCGACCCCGCCCGCCCCGGGCGCGCTGGCGATGGCAACGATGGTCTCGGTGTTCGTATTCATCGCAGGACCATCGCAACCCACAAGGTGGCATGTGGCGGGTGGGTACGCAGGACCACCAGAGCTGCCGTTCACTCCACCAAGGCATCCCGTGGCGGGCCTGACGCATCCGAACGCGCCGGCTAGGCCTTCGCCGGCTCCTCGGCATAGCGCTTGGTGTTCCACCACTGCTGCAGCATGCCCAGCGCGCCGTTGGTGACCCAGTACAGCACCAGCCCGGCTGGGAAGAAGGCGAACATCACCGCCATGATCAGCGGCATGGTCTGCATCATCTTCTTCTGCATCGGATCCATGCCGACCATCGGCGTCATCTTCTGCGTCGCCCACATGATCGCGCCGTTGAGGATCGGCAGGATGAAGAACGGATCCTGCGCGGTCAGGTCGCCGACCCAGCCCATGATCCACGGGGCCTGGCGCAGTTCCACCGCCTCCAGCAGCACGTAGTACAGGGCCAGGAACACCGGCATCTGCACCAGGATCGGCAGGCAGCCGCCGGCCGGGTTGATCTTCTCCTTCTTGTACAGCTCCATCATCGCCATCTGGAACTTCTGCTTGTCGTCGCCGTAGCGCTCCTTGAGCTGTTCGATGCGCGGCTGGAACTTGCGCATCTTGGCCATCGACTTGTACTGCGCGGCCGACAGCGGATACAGCGCCAGCTTGATCAGCACCACCAGCAGCACGATCGCCCAGCCCCAGTTGGCGGTGAGCTTGTGCAACTGGGTCAGCAGCCAGTGGATCGGCTTGGACAGCACCGTGAACATGCCGTAGTCCAGCGCCAGGCCAAGCCCGGGCGCGGTGGCGTCAAGCTGCTCCGCCAGCTTCGGGCCCACCCACAGGGTGGCGTCGCTGGTGAAGCGCTGGCCCGGCGCCAGGGACACCTGCGGGCCGCGCGCCTCGATCCGGTGCAGGCCGCCCTCGACCCCCAGCGAGTACAGCGCGCCCTGGTCCTTCTGCGGCACCCAGGCGGTCAGGAAATAGTGCTGCGACAACGCCACCCAGCCGCCGGTGACCTGCTGGTCGAGCGGGCCGTCCTCGACGAAATCCGGGTACTTGCGCTTTTCGTACTTGTCTTCCGGGCTGTACCAGGCCGCGCCGCTGAGGCTGAAGGCCTCCGGATTGGTGAAACCGCCCTTCGCCGCTGGCGGGTTGCGCAGCAGCTGGCGGTAGACCATGCCCGACCACGGCGCGGCACCCGAATTCACCAGCTCATCGCGCACCTGCAATGCATAGCTGCCCCGCGCGAGGCTGTAGCTGCGGCGCAACTGCAGGCCGTTCCCGCCGGTGGCGACGAAGCGCACGCTCACCGTATCCGCACCGTCGGCCAGCTGCGCCTCGCGGGCGCCGGTCTCGGGGCGGAATGCCGGTTCCGCACCACCGTCCAGCGCGACCCAGCCGCTGCGCGCGGCGAAGAAACGGGCCGGCGCCGGGTCGAACAGGACCACCGCCGGGCTGCCGGGCTGGCGCGCCTGCGGATACTGCAGCAGTTGCGCGCCGATCACGCCGCGGCCATCCAGGCGCAGCGCCAGCACATCGTTCTTCAGGGTCAGCACCGTTGCCGGGACGGCGCTGGCAACGACTGGCGCCGCGGCGTTGCTGGCCCCGGCGACCTGCGCCGCCGGCACCGCCGGCATCGCTGCCGCGGGCTGGGCGCTGGGCGCCACCGCCGCGCCTGCCGGTACCGGCCGCTCCTTGTTCCATTCCATCCACAACAGGGCCGCCACCATCAACCAGGCGAACAACAGGAAGGTACGGGTCTGGTTCATCAGGGAGGCAGGCTCGGCCGGCGCAGTGCGCGGCGCTTCAGGAGGAGGGGGAGGATGCGGGCGGCATTGTGCCGGCCACGGCTGGCATCGGCAACGCACCGGCGCGCTGCAACAGGCGCAGGAAGGCCGCGCGCAGGGCGTGGTTGTCGGCCTTCGCCGCTGGTGGACGCGCCACCAGCACGTAGGCGCCGGGACCAAGCTGGCCGCGCGCGTGGCGGAAGGCGTCGCGCAGCACGCGCTTGATGCGGTTGCGGCCGACCGCATGCGGATCGACCTTGCGCGACACCGCCAGTCCCAGCCGCGGTGGGGCGCCGTCGTCCAGCCGGTGCAGCGCGAACAGCGGCTCGGCGGTGCGGCGGCCGGCTTCGAACACGCGGTCGAACTCGACCTTCGCGCGCACCCGCGCCGTCCGCGGGAATGACGCAGGCACGACGATGCCGGCGCCCGTGGCGGGCGCCGGCATCGATGTGTGCGACCTGGAACTCACGTGCGGATCCGGCACCGGGGCCGGACGCGGGTCAGACCGTCAGGCGGCTGCGGCCCTTCGCACGGCGACGCGCGAGGATCTTGCGGCCATCGGCGGTCTTCATGCGGGCACGGAAACCGTGGTCGCGCTTGCGCTTCAGATTGCTGGGTTGGTAAGTGCGCTTGGTCGCCATGGCGGGCCTGCGTATTTTTCGGCGGAAAAGATTCGGAAGGATAACGGCGAGCGCATTCCCGGTCAACCCACGCGTTGCCCGCACCTCATGACATGGGTGCCAGCCCGGCGCCGATGGCCGCCCACGATGGGGGGTGGTACGCTGCCGGTTCCCCGATTTATCCACAGGCGGCCGTGCCGGCGTCGGTGGCGCCGTCGACCTCGCAACCCCGAGAGTACCGCCCGTCATGGATGTCTGGCCCCGCTGCCTGCAACGCCTGGAAGCCGAACTGCCACAGGAGGACGTGCGCACCTGGCTGAAGCCCCTGCAGGCAGATCGCCGCGACCGGCAGCTGGTGCTGTATGCGCCGAACGCATTCGTGATGGAGGAAGTGCGCAGCCACTACCTGCCGCGGATCCGCGAGCTGGCCGCGCATTTCGGCGATGCCGAGGTCAGCCTGGACATCGGTGCGATGCGCCGGGCCGAACCCGCGGTGCCGGCAACCGGAACCGGCGTGCGCGCGGCGGTCGCGAGCGAACCGTTCCAGGGCAACGTCGACCCGCACTACACATTCGACAACTTCGTCGAGGGCCGCAGCAACCAGCTCGGCCGTGCAGCCGCCTGGCAGGCTGCGCTCAAGCCCGGCGACCGCGCCCACAACCCGCTGCTGCTGTACGGCGGCACCGGTCTGGGCAAGACCCACCTGATGTTCGCCGCCGGCAACCAGATGCGTGCGGTCAATCCGGCGGCACGGGTCATGTACCTGCGCTCCGAGCAGTTCATGAACGCCTTCACCAAGGCCCTGTACGACAAGTCCAGTGGCGGCATGGATGCGTTCAAGCGGCAGTTCCAGGGCATCGATGCGCTGCTGATCGACGACATCCAGTTCTTCGCCGGCAAGGACCGCACCCAGGAGGAGTTCTTCCACACCTTCAACGCGCTGTTCGACGGCCGCCAGCAGATCGTGCTGACCTGCGACCGCTACCCGCGCGAGGTCGACGGCCTGGAACCGAGGCTGAAATCGCGGCTGGGCTGGGGGCTGTCGGTGGCGATCGACCCGCCGGACTTCGAGACCCGCGCCCAGATCGTGCTGGCCAAGGCCCGCGAGCGCGGCACCGAGGTCCCGGCCGACGTGGCCCAGCTGATCGCCAAGAAGATGCGCAGCAACGTGCGCGAACTGGAGGGCGCGATCAACAAGCTGGTCGCCGAAGCCGGCTTCGCCGGGCGCGCGCTGACCCTCGAATTCGCCCAGGAGACCCTGCGCGACCTGCTGCGCGCGCAGCAGCAGGCGATCAGCATCGCCAACATCCAGAAGGTCGTGGCAGACTACTACGGCCTGCAACTGAGGGAGATGCTGGGGAAGAAGCGGACCCGCTCGCTGGCGCGGCCGCGGCAGATGGCGATGGCCCTGGCCAAGGAGCTCACCGAACACAGCCTGCCGGAGATCGGCGATGCGTTCGATGGCCGCGACCACACCACCGTGCTGCACGCCTGCCGGCAGATCCGCCACTTGATTGAGAGCGACGGCAAGCTGCACGAGGACTGGGAAAAACTGATCCGCAAACTCAGTGAATGAATGCCGGACAAGCTGTGGATAAGTAGGCGCCTGCCGGCAAGCACGAAAGTTGTCCACAACTTGTCCGCAACCCCGCGAAAGCTTATCCACCCGCTTCCGTTCAGGAAATATCCTTTTGAAACAAATGGTTGAAAGTGTTTTCCCGGGTTTTGAAGCGCACTATCTCCACCAGCTTTTCTGATTTATCCATTCTTCCAAGAGCCGGGACAGCACGCACGGGCCGGCCTTCACGCATCGGAATCTAGGGGTCAACATGCGGTTCTCCCTGCAACGCGAAGTCCTGCTGAAGCCACTGGCGCAAGTCGTCAACGTGGTCGAACGCCGGCAGACCCTGCCGGTGCTGGCCAACCTCCTGGCCAGGGTGCGCGATGGCCAGCTCTCGCTGACCGGTACCGACCTTGAAGTGGAAATGGTGGCGCGGACCGCGGTTGAGGACGCCCAGGACGGCGAGATCACGATTCCCGCCCGCAAGCTGTTCGAGATCGTGCGGGCCCTGCCCGACGGCAGCCGGGTCACCGTCAGCCAGAGCGGCGACAAGGTCAGCGTGCAGGCCGGGCGCAGCCGCTTCAGCCTGGCCAGCCTGCCGGCCAACGATTTCCCGTCGGTGGACGAAGTCGAGGCCACCGAGAGCGTGTCGGTGCCGGAAGCGGCGTTGAAGGAACTGATCGAGCGCACCGCGTTCGCCATGGCCCAGCAGGACGTCCGCTACTACCTGAATGGGCTGCTGTTCGACCTGCGCGATGGCGCGCTGCGCTGCGTTGCCACCGACGGCCATCGCCTTGCCCTGTGCGAGGCCGCGCTGGAGGGCGGCCACGGCAGCAAGCGCCAGATCATCGTGCCGCGCAAGGGCGTGCAGGAGCTGCAGCGCCTGCTCGAGGGCGGCGACCGCACGCTGGAGCTGGAACTGGGCCGCAGCCACATCCGGGTCAAGCGCGACGACGTTACCTTCACCAGCAAGCTGATCGACGGCAAGTTCCCCGACTACGAGGCGGTGATCCCGATCGGCGCCGACCGTGAGGTCAAGATCGACCGCGAGGTGCTGCGCGCCGCCCTGCAGCGTGCCTCAATCCTGTCCAACGAGAAGTATCGCGGGGTCCGGGTCGAGGTGTCCCCCGGCCAGCTCCGGATCAGCTCGAACAATCCGGAGCAGGAAGAGGCGCAGGAAGAGGTCGAGGCGGACACCCACGTGGACGCACTGGCGATCGGCTTCAACGTCAATTACCTGCTGGATGCGCTGTCCGCCCTGCGCGACGAGTACGTGGTCTTGCAGCTGCGCGATGCCAATTCGTCGGCGCTGGTGCGCGGCGCCGACAGCCAGCACGCGCGCCATGTGGTGATGCCACTGCGTCTGTGATTGCGCCCGTGTTCCACGTGGAACGTCGCCAGCAACGCCCGGTTCCCGCCGGGCGTTGCCGTTTTGTGCGTGGGGCGACCTGAAGGTGGAGATCGAGCGACTTCGGTTGCAGGGTTTCCGCCGGTTCGGCGAGGTCGAGCTGCAGCCCCGCCCCGGCTTCAACCTGATCACCGGCGACAACGGCAGCGGCAAGTCCACCCTGCTGGAAGCGCTGCACCTGCTGGCGCATGGGCGCAGCTTCCGGGGGCGGGTCCGCGACGGCCTGATCCGCCACGGCGATCCCGCGCTGGGCGTGTACGCGGAATGGCGGCTCGGGTCGGGCAGCTTGCATCGTGCCGGGTTGCGGCATTCGGGCAGCGAATGGGAGGCGCGGCTGGATGGCGGCGCGGTGGGACACCTGGGCGAATTGTGCGAGGCGCTGGCGGTGGTCAGCTTCGAACCCGGCAGCCATGCCTTGATCAATGGACCCAGCGAAGGTCGCCGCCGCTACCTCGACTGGGGGTTGTTCCACGTGGAACGTGCCGAGCGTGGCGGTGACTTCCTGATGTTGTGGCGGCGCCATGCACGCGCGCTGAAACAACGCAATGCGCTGTTGCGGTCGCGGCGCGTGGACGCGCAGCTCGAGGCCTGGGAGCACGAACTCGCGCAGGCCGGGGAAGCGCTCAACACCCAGCGCGAGGCCCACGTCGCGCGCCTGCAGCCGCACCTCGATGCGATGGTCGCGGCGCTGTTGCCAGCCGCGGGAACCGCCACGCTCGGCCTGAATCCGGGTTGGCGTCGGCAGGACCTGTCGCTTGCCGACGCGCTGCTGCTCGCACGCGACCGCGACCTTGCCCAGGGCCATACCTCGATGGGCCCGCACCGGGCGGACCTGCGCCTGGAGTTCCGGGACCTGCCCGGCCGCGAGGGGCTGTCGCGCGGTCAGGCCAAGCTGGCTGCGCTGGCCCTGTTGTTGGCACAGGCCGCGTACCTGGCGGCCCAGGACGGGCACTGGCCGGTGCTGCAGCTGGACGACATCGCCTCCGAACTCGACCGCCATCACCAGCGGCGCGTGCTGCAGGCGCTACACGCCAGCGGCGCACAGGTCTTCATCACCGGTACCGAGACGCCGGCCGCCGTGCAGGAACTGGAGCTGCCGACCACAAGGTTCCACGTGGAACACGGCCGCGTCGAAGCCCTCGGCTGAGGCCTTGGCAGGCGTCGCCGGGCGCCGGTTGCTATACTGCGGCCTCCTATAGCTAATGTGTCTCGGCGCGCATCGAGTCCCTCTGCGCGCCGCGGGAGCTGAACGCGTCGATGTCGCAGAACGAGTCCAATCCGGGCCAGGTGCCCGAGTCCCCCGCCCCCACGTCCCCGAGCAGCAGCGCGCCCGCCAACAACGGGACCTACGATTCCAGCAAGATCACCGTCCTGCGCGGGCTGGAAGCCGTTCGCAAGCGGCCGGGCATGTACATCGGCGACGTCCACGACGGCACCGGCCTGCACCACATGGTGTTCGAGGTGGTCGACAATTCGGTGGACGAGGCGCTGGCCGGGCACGCCAACGACATCTTCGTCACCATCCACGAGGATGGCTCGGTCAGCGTGTCCGACAACGGGCGCGGCATTCCGGTCGACATCCACAAGGAAGAGGGGGTGTCCGCGGCGGAGGTGATCCTCACCGTGCTGCATGCCGGCGGCAAGTTCGACGACAACAGCTACAAGGTGTCCGGCGGCCTGCATGGCGTGGGCGTCAGCGTGGTCAACGCGCTGTCCAGCAAGCTCACCCTGGACATCTGGCGCGATGGCGGCCACCACCAGCAGGAATACGCGCTGGGCGAGCCGGTGCATCCGCTCAGGCGGCTGGCCGATTCCGACAGGCGCGGCACCCTGCTGCGCTTCTGGCCGGCCACCGAGATCTTCAGCGACGTCGAGTTCCACTACGACATCCTCGCCAAGCGCCTGCGCGAGCTGTCGTTCCTCAATTCCGGGGTGCGCATCACCCTGGTCGACGAACGCGGCGAGGGCAAGCGCGACGTCTTCGAGTACGAGGGTGGCATCCGCAGCTTCGTCGAGCACCTGGCCCAGCTGAAGACCCCGCTGCATCCGAACGTGATCTCGGTATCGGGCGAGCAGAACGGGATCACCGTCGATGTCGCCCTGCAATGGACCGACAGCTACCAGGAAACGATGTTCTGCTTCACCAACAACATCCCGCAGAAGGACGGCGGCACCCACCTGATCGGCTTTCGCGCGGCATTGACGCGCACCCTGGGCAACTACATCGAACAGAACGGGATTGCCAGGCAGGCCAAGATCACCCTGTCCGGCGATGACATGCGCGAAGGCATGATCGCGGTGCTGTCGGTCAAGGTGCCGGACCCCAGCTTCTCCAGCCAGACCAAGGAAAAGCTGGTCTCGTCCGATGTGAGACCGGTCGTTGAGCACACGTTCGGTGCACGTTTGGAGGAGTTCCTCCAGGAACACCCCAACGAAGCGCGCGCCATCGCCGGCAAGATCGTGGATGCCGCGCGCGCGCGCGAGGCCGCGCGCAAGGCCCGCGACCTGACCCGCCGCAAGGGTGCGCTGGATATCGCCGGCTTGCCGGGCAAGCTGGCCGACTGCCAGGAAAAGGATCCGGCGCTGTCGGAGCTGTTCATCGTCGAGGGCGATTCGGCCGGCGGCTCCGCCAAGCAGGGTCGCAACCGCAAGACCCAGGCGATCCTGCCGTTGAAGGGCAAGATCCTGAATGTCGAACGCGCCCGCTTCGACCGCATGCTGGCCAGCGCCGAGGTCGGCACCCTGATCACCGCGCTGGGCACCGGCATCGGCAAGGACGAGTACAACCCGGACAAGCTGCGCTACCACCGCATCATCCTGATGACCGACGCCGACGTTGACGGCAGCCACATCCGCACCCTGCTGCTGACCTTCTTCTACCGGCAGATGCCGGAGCTGATCGAGCGCGGCCACATCTACATCGGCCTGCCGCCGCTGTACAAGATCAAGCAGGGCAAGAACGAGCTGTACCTGAAGGACGACGCGGCGCTTGATGCCTACCTCGCCGCCAACGCGGTGGAGGGCGCGCAGCTGCTGCCGGCGCTCGGCGAGCCGGCGATCGAGGGCGCGGCGCTGGAGTCGCTGTTGCTGGCATTCGCCAACGCACGCGGCGCGATCGCGCGCAATGCGCACCGCTTCGACCCGATCGTGCTGGAGTCGCTGATCGACTTCACCCCGCTGGACGCGGCTTCGCTGGCCGGGCATGCCGACAAGGCGCATGAGCTGGAGGCATTGGCGGTGAAATTGAACCGCACCGGCCTCGGCCGGCCGCGCTATGCGCTCAGGCTGCAGCCGGCGAACGAAACCCGCAACGCGGCGCTGCTGATCACCCGCCGGCACATGGGCGAGGAACTGGTGCAGGTGCTGCCGCTGTCGATCTTCGAGCACGGCGAGCTCAAGCCGCTGCGTGAAGCCGCGGCGGTGCTGCACGGGCTGATCCGCGAGGGTGCCCAGATCGTCCGCGGCAACAAGGCGCAGCCGGTCGCGAGCTTCGCCGAGGCGCAGGCGTGGTTGCTGGAGGAAGCCAAGAAGGGCCGCCAGATCCAGCGCTTCAAGGGCTTGGGCGAAATGAACCCGGAGCAGCTGTGGGACACCACGGTGAACCCGGAAACGCGCCGCCTGCTGCAGGTGCGGATCGAGGACGCGGTCGCCGCCGACGCGATCTTCAGCACCCTGATGGGCGACGTGGTGGAGCCGCGCCGGGAGTTCATCGAGGACAACGCACTGAAGGTCGCCAACCTCGACGTGTGAGGCCGGGGTACAGGGCGGCTTGACGCCAACCTCAGGTTGCCCGCCGTACGGGGAGGCATCCCTCCCTGTACCGGCTCCGTGATGACGACCCGTGTCCTGTTGCTGAGCGCGGCGATCGCACTTTGGCGGAACATGGCCCCGGCCGGCGGGTCGCGGCCGCCACAATGGCTGTCCACCCACCCTGACCCGTCGACGCGCCTGCGCGAACTGCAGGCGCGCGCGCAGGCCCTGGTTCCGGTAGTGGAGGCGGCACTCGGGCAGGCCGGCAGACCGCGTTGCCAGTCGCCTGCCGCCCAAGTGCGGCGGTACCCGGCGTGGCCGCGACCACCCGCTTTCTGCTAGGGTTCGACCCCTGCCGGGACCGATGCCGGCTGTCCCGTCTCCCGTTCCAGAGGTGATCCGATGAATCGAATCCTCCAAGGCCGCGCCCTCACCCTCGCCGCGGGTGCCGCCCTCGGCCTGCTGGCGCTCGCACCCATCGCCGAGGCCCAGGCCCAGTCCTCGACCCCGAGCATGCGCGAGCAGCGCGCCAAGCGCATGGCCGA
>Ga0073900_10001662_pt1 | contig 12193 bp, 9 predicted proteins | sample KloWWTmetKNB5Kit_FD_66666 | JGI IMG/M metagenome (GOLD analysis project Ga0073900, IMG submission 66666) | Active sludge microbial communities from Klosterneuburg, Austria, studying microevolution and ecology of nitrifiers - Klosterneuburg... | ecosystem: Engineered > WWTP > Aerobic digester >...
AGCACTTTATCAACGCCCGCAAGGAGCAGGGCGAGCGTGCTGCTACCGTGGAAGCCTGGGATGGCTTCACGCGCCGCCGCGTCGAGATCTACGCGGCCTATGAGCAACAGTGCCAGCGCGAAGGTGTCGTTGATTTCGCCGAACTGTTGCTGCGCTCCCACGAACTGCTGGAACGCAACGAGGTGATCCGGCGGCATTATCAGCAGCGCTTCCGGCATATCCTGGTCGACGAATTTCAGGATACGAATCGGCTGCAATATCGCTGGCTGAAGCTGTTGGCAGGGTATGGTGGTGCTCATTCCCCTCTCTCCAGACCCCTCTCCCCGGAGGGGCGAGGGGAGGAAATGGACGCTGCGCGCGAGATCGGATCGGCGGCGATGTTTGCCGTCGGCGACGACGATCAGTCGATCTATGCCTTTCGTGGCGCCGATGTTGGCAACATGCGCGATTTCGAACGTGAGTTCAAGGTTGCCAATGTTGTTCGTCTCGAACAGAACTACCGTTCGCACGGCAATATTCTCGATGCCGCCAACGCCATCATCAAAAACAACGCCGAGCGCCTCGGCAAAAACCTGTGGACCGAGGCCGGCAGCGGCGAGCCGATCCGTGTCTTCGAGGCGCCTGGCGATCTCGACGAGGCGCGCTGGATTGTCGAGGAGATCAAGGCACTGGCGCGCGACGGCCATGCGCGCAGTGAAATCGCTCTACTCTATCGCTCCAATGCCCAGTCGCGCGTGCTCGAACACGCGCTGTTCAATGCCGGCCTGCCGTATCGCGTGTATGGCGGGCTGCGTTTTTTCGAGCGCCAGGAAATCAAGCACGCGCTGGCCTATCTGCGCCTGATTGCCAATGCTGACGACGATACGGCCTTCGCCCGGGTTGTTAATTTTCCGACGCGCGGCATCGGTGCGCGTACCCTGGAGCAGCTTGCCGATGCCGCACGTATGCAGCAATGCAGTCTGCATGCTGCAATCGGCTATCTGACCGGCAAGGCGCATGCTTCGCTGAGCGGCTTTACCCACTTGATCGGACGGATGCGCGACGGCAGCACTGACCTGCCGCTGCCCGAGGTTGTTGATCACGTCATTGCACTTTCCGGTCTGGGTGAACATTACCGCAACGATAAGGAAGGCCAGGATCGCCTCGAAAACCTCGATGAACTGATCAATGCTGCCGCCAGCTTCATCGCCGAAGAGGGTGCCTATGAAACGATGGCGACCGATGGCGGTGAGCTGGCCGCCTTTCTCGCTCATGCCTCACTTGAAGCCGGTGAGCACCAGGCCGGCGACAGCGACGATGCCGTGCAGTTGATGACCGTACATTCGGCCAAAGGGCTGGAGTTCAACGTGGTTTTTGTCAGCGGCCTGGAGGAGGGATTGTTTCCCCACGAGAATGCCGTGCTCGAAAAAACCGGGCTGGAAGAGGAGCGGCGTTTGATGTACGTCGCCGTCACGCGGGCGCGTCAGCGCCTCTATCTGTCTTTTGCGCAGACCCGCATGTTGCACGGACAGACGCGTTACAACATGGCATCGCGCTTTCTCGATGAAATTCCGCAGGGATTGCTCAAATGGTTGACGCCGCAGTTGCGCAACGTCTCCGCCCGATCGGAAGCAACCGCAGGCCCCGCGCGCAATGTGCAGACGCGTGGTTCAACACAGCGCACAACATCTGACAATGGTTGGCACATCGGGCAGAATGTAATGCACGATAAATTCGGCCGCGGCATTATTATCAACGCCGAAGGTTCAGGTACGGATGCTCGCGTCCAGATCAATTTCAGCCACGCCGGTACAAAATGGCTGGCGCTGTCCGTAGCAAAACTGGCGCCGGTCTAGCCGCCTGACGCCCGGAGACAAGACAATGACATCATCAGGAATACGTGTTCTGCTGCTCAATCCGCCCGGCGACGAGTTGTATCTGCGCGACAACTATTGCAGTTTCACATCCAAGGCCGACTATTACTGGCCGGCCATTGATCTGTTGGCGCAAAGCGGCATCCTTTCACAGTACTTCGACGTGCATGTGCGCGATGCGCTGGTCGACAAAAAGAGCTTCACCGATTGCCTCGACGACATTGCAAACATCAACCCGCAATTCGTGCTGATGGTTACCGGTTTCGCCTCCAAACACAACGACAACAACTTTCTGCACCAACTCAAGCAGCGCCTGCCCGGTATCCGTGTCATCGTCAGCGGCGGCTATCCATTTTTTCAGAAGGCACAGGCGCTGGAAGAAAACCCCGAAATCGATGCGATCCTCATGGACTACACGTCGAACGGCAGCGTCGCCTACATCAACGGCGACTATGCGAATGTCGTCGACATGCTCTATCGCGATGCCGGGGGGATTGTCGAATCGCCGAGTGATCCGGCGCGCAAGTTCAATTACCCGCCACCGCGCCACGAGCTGTTCCCGCTTGCGAAATATCGTATTCCCAACAGCAAGCGCCGCCCCTTCACCATCATGCTGGCCAGCCTGGGCTGTCCCTTCAAGTGCTCGTATTGTGTATTTGCCGGCGTACCTTACCAGTCTCGTGGAATCGAAAATATCATCGAGGAAATGCGTGTTGTCCGCGATCTCGGCATCAGGGAAATTTCCTTCATCGATCCAACCTTCACGATCAGCAAGAAGCGCACGCAGGATCTCTGCCAGCGCATGATCGATGAAAAATTCGATTTCACCTGGGTTTGTCTGAGCCGCTGCGACACCATCGACGAACCCACCGTCGATTTGATGGCCCGTGCCGGTTGTCACTCGATCCAGTTCGGCGTCGAGAGTGGCGAAAACGCGATTCTCCTCAAGCACACGAAAGATCTCAAGCTCGAAGAGGTTGAGGAAGCCTTCCGCTTATGCCGAAAATATCGCATCGATATCCTCGCCTATTTCATCATCGGTCTGCCTGGTGACGATGAAATTTCGATCCGCAAGACCATCGACTTCGCCAAGCGCCTCGATCCCGAGTTCGCCTCATTCACCGTGGCGACACCGGATTACGGCACGCGGTTGCGCGATGAGTGCGTCGAAAATAGCTGGATCAAAGTGGAAAACGACAATTTCGACAGTACCGATACCGCCATCATCGATTACGGCACCATCGCGCCCGCACGTATCCGCGCGCTGCACCGCACCGCTGTGCGCGAGTTTTATCTGCGTCCGAGTTACATCTGGCGGCAGATTCTGCGCGTGCGTTCGCTGGCCGACTTCACCGACAAGCTGCGCAATTTCCTCGAACTGCTGCGCAAGCAGATGCTGTAAATCTTGCGTCCAGGCACCAGGTACTAAGCGCGGCGTTTTTTCCGCACCTTGCCGACACCGGCCAGCTCGTTGTAGAGCGCCACAAACTCCTGCGCGAGCTTGTGCTGCGGATCGAAGTGAATCATCGGTGTCGATGCCTGATGTGACTCCCTGATTTTCACCGAGGATGACAGCATGGTTTCGAGCACTGGCAGCCCTTCCGCACGAAGCGCCTGCACCAGTTGCCGGGGCAGATTGGCACGCGGTTGATACTGGTTGATGACGATGCCCTCGACGCGCAGATGTTCGTTGTGGTCGGCCTGAATCTCGGCGACGTTGTCGAGCAGGGTATACAGTGCGCGGCGTGCGAACTCGTCACAGTCGAAGGGAATCAGGCATGAATCGGCGGCAATCAGCGCCGAGCGCGTGTAGTAGTGCAACGCCGGCGGCGTATCGATCCAGATATGGTCGTAACCTTCCAACGCATCGAGCGCCTCACGCAGCTTATATATCTTGTAGCGCGATTCGAGCTTGGCTTGCAATTCCTCAAGCGATGGATGGGAAGGTAGTAGATGCAGATTCTCGAACGGCGTGGCAACAATAAACTCTTCGGTTTCACGCGGCCGCAGTTTGAAATTGAGCATCTGGTCGAAAAAATCGGTGGCCGATAATTCCAGCGCATCGGTGGCGTCGCCGAGCAGATAGCGTGTCGAATTGGCTTGCGGATCCAGATCGATGATCAGGGTCTTCGCGCCCTGCGCCGCACCGGTAGCTGCCAGGTTGCAGGTAATGGTGCTTTTGCCGACACCGCCCTTCTGATTGAAAACGACACGCCGCATGATGCAATTCCCCGATTGAATGAAGGGACGCATTTTGCCACAGCAGGCTGCCGCAACACTATTCCATAGGATGTCGCGATATCGCGTTCTTTGCGCCTTGATATCCCATTTGGTTCGTAGCAGAATGCGCGGCTCAACTTATTTCGTGGTATCAAAATAGACGGTAACAACGATGGCATTCCTTGCGAGAGGCAATGGTGCAAATAGCTGTATGCTTGAGAACTGGTAAATTAGTTTGGCACAACCCCTGAAGTCGTTTTTCTACAGTCGCGTTGGTAGCGAAATCAATAAAAACCGGGCGTTGATATGGAAGCATGGATCTCTCAAAGCAATTCCGGCAAGCAGACCATGCTTTCGGCAGCATGCGCTCTGGCAGGCTTGGTTCTGGTGATCGGGTTTCGCAATTTCAACGGCTTCAATTCAAATGCCACGGCGGGTTTTTTCCTGGGGATGCTCCTGTTGCTCATCGGAGTTGCCGGTTTCCTGCTGAGCGGTACGCAGACTATTGTTGTGGATCCAAAAACGCGCCGAATAACGGTCGAGGATGCCAACCGTTTCGGCACGAAGAAGCGTTTGATCCCGTTCAGTAACATTGTTGAGGTCGGCATCGGCTATCTCGGAAAAAAATCAAATTACGTTACGTGGTACTACCTGGTACTCAAACTCAGAGACGGGAAAGAATATCCACTGTTCTCTCCCGGCCGTTTTTTTGAGGGGGGATCGGACAGATCCGTAGTGGCAGGCTGGAAGCGGCGTCTCGAGGGATACCTTGCCCAGTAAAGCGGGTGTCATGATGCGAATGGTCGAGGAGATTTTTGATGAAAGCGTCCGAAGACGACTCCACCGCCGAGCCTGACCGGATCAGCTATTTCGGGCGTATCGCCGCCTTGATCCTGGTGGCCGTCTGGGGCATGTCTCTGGCCGCCGTGGACTATCGCGATGCCGGCCTCATGGCCACATTCATGCACAATATTCTGCTGCCGATTCACGAGGCCGGGCATGTTTTTCTCAGACCCTTCGGTGAGTTCATGACCATTCTCGGCGGGAGCTTGTTTCAGGTGGCATTGCCCTTGGCGATCGGCATCTCATTTCTGTTCCGTCAGCGTGATCCATTTGGTGCGGCCATCTGCCTTTGGTGGGCGGGTGCCAGCGTGGTCGATCTGGCACCTTACATCTGGGATTCACTCAACCCGCAACTTGTTCTGCTGGGCGGTCACACCGGCGAAGATGGTCCGCACGACTGGATTTATCTGCTCGAACGGCTTGGCACTCTCAAGCGTGCACATGCACTGGGCGCGGCGGCGCATTATCTCGGCATATTCATGATGATCGCCGGGGTAACCTGGGGCGGTCATTGGCTTTGGCAGCGACGGTCTCTGGTGGTGCAGGACCGGCTGCCGTGAGAAGAACTGGAAAGCTGTCCGGATTCGTTTTACCATCCGGGCTGAGGCATGCGATTCCCGGCGTTAACCACGCGAACAAAAATTCCGTATCCTTTATTTTATTCCCTGAAAAATGACCGAACACCTTTTGCACTTTTTCCCCAATGGGTTGGCGCGCTACCTGATCGGCGGCCTGCTGATCGGCGCCGGTGTTGCCCTGCTTTTCATCACCACCGGCCGTCAGGGCGGCGCCAGTACCTTTCTGAGTGCCATCTGGTCCAGCGTCCTGAAGACGCCGTTCTTCCAGCAACCGCTGCTGCGTGACAGCCGACGCTGGCGTACTGTCTACGCGATCGGCATGCTGTTGGGCGGCGCCTTGTTTGCGTTATTTGGGTTACCAGTGGAAGCCACACATGTGCCCGCTTGGAAGTTCGCCATAGGCGGTGTGTTGATCGGCTTCGGCGCGCGCCTCGGCGGCGGCTGCACGTCGGGACATGGCATTTGCGGGATGGCTTCGCTCTCGGGCGGTTCCATACTCATGGTCTGCACTTTTCTTGGCACAGCGATCGCTACTGCGATGCTCCTCGCCAGATTCGGTGTTTGATCATGAACACTTCATCCAAAGCGCTCGACCATTTCGCAACACTCGCCAGCGGCGCACTCTTTGGCTTCGGCCTGGCCTGGTCCACCATGATTCGTCCGGAGTCGGTGCTTGCCTTCCTGACCTTTGACGATCTTGGCTTGTTGCTCGTGCTGGGTTGCGCCGTTGGCGTCAATCTGCTGGTCTTCCAGTTGCTGCCGCGCCTCCGTGCGCGTGCTCTTCTGGGCGGAGCGTTCGAAACACGACCATTCTGTCTGAATCGGCAGAGCCTCTGTGGCGGTTTTCTGTTCGGACTCGGCTGGGGGATTTGCGGCGTTTGCCCGGGACCTGCGCTGTCCGGTTTTGGCGCTGGTCTGGTTCTCGGCAATGTTGATCTGCTGGTTGTCCTTGTCAGCATTCTGCTCGGTGCCCTGTTGCATGGGTTGTGGGCTGGCCGCGTCACTGACGGCCCGGCTGCTTTCTGACGTGACATGTGCAGTTCGATCATGGCATTAGTGTCTGCCAAAGCATTTGCCGGTAGCCGCCGGAAACATCGCATATGAGTGTGTCTCACAGGCCGAGGCCGCGTATCGGCCTTGCGCTGGGGGGCGGCTCGGCGCGCGGTTGGGCACATGTCGGCGTGATTCGCGCCCTGGAAGAAGCCGGCATTCGCCCGGACCTGATCTGTGGGACGTCAGTCGGTGCGATGGTGGGCGCCGCTTATGCCGCCGGCGAACTGGATCGCTTCGAACAATGGCTGCTCGATATGAAAGTGAGCGACGTGGTCGGGTTCATGGATGTGAGTTTAAGCGGCGGGCTGTTCAAGGGCGAGCGGCTGATGGAGTTCTTCCGAAGCAATTTCGTCGATCGCCCGATCAACGAGCTGTCCATCCCTTTTGCCGCAGTGGCTACCGCACTCCATACCGGTGCAGAAGTCTGGTTGCGCGAGGGATCGACGGTCGAGGCGGTACGCGCTTCCATCGCCCTGCCTGCCTTATTCACGCCGGTATTGCGCGATGGCATGGCGCTGGTGGATGGCGGGCTCGTCAACCCGGTGCCGGTATCGCTGGCGCGCGCGATGGGGGCGGATATTCTGATCGCGGTCGACCTCAGTTCCGATATTCTTGGCCGACATCTGCGCGAAGAGCCTCTGCCGGAAGTTTCTTCGCCAGAAGCCCCCGGCAACCCCGTTGGTGAATGGATTCGCAAGTTGCAGGAGAATCTGGGCGCGCTGATTCCCGCACGTTCGTCGGACGAGAACGACATGCCATCGATGCTTGATGTGCTGACCTCCAGCATCAACATCATGCAGGTGCGCATCACACGCAGCCGCATGGCCGGTGAGCCGCCCGACGTCATTGTGGCTCCGCGACTGGCCCACCTCGGGCTGCTGGATTTCCATCGGGCAAGTGAAGCCATTGCCGAAGGCAGGAATGCGGTCGCTGCCGTCCTGCACAACCTTCGCGCACTCGGCTATTGAGTGCAATGAGTTCAATCAGCGCCATGAACTCGCTGATGCCGCAGGATGTTGATGTATTATGGATACCTGCGGCCAGTGATCGCATCCCGTCAACGATCTGACAGAAAAAGGACAAGCGTGCCAATGCTTTTAAAGCGGAATATACGCGGCAGCGAAGGCACAATTCTTGTCTGGATAATCCTTGCGGTTGCCGTATTCCTGATGTTCAGGAGCTTCGGGCTTTATCCGGTTGTCATGGATGACGAATATGCCCATAGCAAATTTTCGCGGCTGCTGTCTTTCGACAGAGCAGTTTTTCCGGATTACCTTTATTACATCGTCTATCGCACTACAAGCAGTTGTGGTGATAGCTTTCTCAATTGTTCACGGATACTGAATGTCCTGTTCTTCGTATCGGCAGTGCCATTCATTTACCTGATCGGCAGCCGGATCACCGGAAAAAAGACGGCGCTGCTCATTGCCGTGCTTTCCCTGCTTGGCCCGGCAAATGTGTACACGGCTTTTTTCATGCCGGAGTCGATGTACTTTTTCGCCTTCTGGCTGCTTACCTGGCTTTTTCTTGGGGCTGGCGGACAGCAGGGCATGTTTCATTGGACATGGATGGGCGTCATCTACGGACTGGTCTCGCTGGTCAAGCCCCACGCTATTTTTTTGTTGCCGGTTTTTGCGTGCATGTTCGTCGTTTTTTCCAGGCAGAATGAAGAGCGTGGCGCCATCAAGGGAATTGCGTCGTTTGCCGTTTTTCTTGTGGCGGCGATTGTCACAAAACTCGGGATCAGCTTTCTTCTTGCAGGTAAGGCCGGACTTACCGCGTTCGGGCCGGTATATTTGCAGAATGTGACCGACCGGATTGCTGATTCATCCCATTACTTATCCTTCACCAGGCTGATCCTGAAAAATCTGCAAGGACATCTGCTGGCAATATCTCTGCTCTTTTCCGTTCCGGTTGCACAAGCCCTGTCTGCGGTCAGACCATCCTGTCAAGAACCTGTCGGCCTTCATATAAGGCCTTACACGGCAGCAACACTTGTAACCCTTTTTATTTTGGCGGCGCTCATCGCTGCCTCGGCCGTTGGTACCTCACCATTCGAAACGAACGGCCGGTTGCACATACGTTATTATTATTTTGCGCTCCCCCTGCTGCTACTGGTCGCAGTTTCACGCTTGTCTGAGGATTCGGCTGGCACCACACCGAGGCGGCGGGTGATGTTTGCTCTTCCCATTGGTGCGGCAATCCTGTACGCGATATATACAAAACTCGCTTTTTATACGCCGAATTTTGTTGACAGCCCTGATTTGAACAGCATTACATTCAAACCAGTCATCTTTTATTCTCTGGGCGCACTGTCCCTGTTTGCGCTGATTACATGGCTATTCAGGCCGCGAGATGGCATAAGAGTTTTCATTTATGTTTTCCTGCCGCTTTCTGTGGCGTTCTCGGCAGTGTTCCTCAATCGCGAACTTGGAGAGAGGCAGATTCCCGATGTCTATGACAAGGCCGGGGTGTTTGCCAGACACTATCTGTCGGCAGAGAAGTCCCCGGACATCCTGGTTGTTGGCTCGGACATGAGCGGCATGTTTCGCACATTGTTGCAGATTGACAGCCCGGCGGCTGCCATGCATACAACCGCAGAAATAGACGCAATGGGCAATTCAGAAGCAGCAAAGAAAATGCTCAGCGAGAAACGATGGCTGCTGGTCTTTGGCAATCATTCACTGCCCGAAGAAACCTCTTTCAAAATTCCAATGAACGGTTTCACTTTAGCGAAAATATCGGGGCCGAATATTCTGGATTTCAAAGAGGCCTCCTGGCCGGGTGTGATAACGAAAGCCAGTGGCCTTTACCCGGCAGAGCCGTGGGGGACATGGTCCATCGGTAATGTCACCCTTGAATTCACGAGACCATTGCCGGAGAAATTTGCAATTCACTTGTGGGGATTCACTTATGGCTCCTTGGTTGGAAAGGAATTTACGGTTCATGTAGGGAAAAATTCAGGGCGTTTTACATTGGGCCCCGCCGCCACAAAGGCGAGCGTAATCGAACTCGACAATCCAGAAAGGTCGAACACGCTCACCTTCGATATTCCATCGACGCTGTCTCCCAAGGCAGCCGGGCTTGGTGACGACGACCGGATTCTCGGCGTTGCCTTTGCCAAGCTGATTATTTCGCCCCTGCTGGTGAAATGGTGAGCTGCTGCCTGACAGAAGCCGGATAGAAAGGAATCAGTACCAATGTTCTGGAAAAAGGAAGTGATCAACAAGGAATGGACGATTCTTTTTGGAATCGTACTTGTTGTCGCCGTTTCTCTTTTTTTCAAGAACCTTGGACTGTATCCGGTCGTCATGGATGACGAATACGCCTACAGTAAATTCACGCGGCTGCTATCTTTCGACAGAGCAGTTTTTCCGGATTACCTTTATTACATCGTCTATCGCATTACAAGCAGTTGCGGCGATAGCTTTCTCAATTGCGCACGACTATTGAACATCCTGTTTTTCGTGTCGGCAGCACCATTCATCTACCTGATCGGCAGGCAGATCACCGGGAAAAAGACGGCGCTACTCATTGTCGTGCTTTCCATGCTCGGGCCGGTGAATGTATATACGGCATTCTTCATGCCGGAATCGATGTACTTTTTTGTCTTCTGGGTATTCACCTGGTTCTTTCTCCGAACCATTCGACAACAGGGCATTCTTCAATGGATGCTGCTGGGCATCCTCCTTGGCCTGGCTGCACTGGTCAAACCGCATGCCATTTTTCTGTTGCCGGCGATCGTCGCCTTGTTCATCGTATTCTTCAGACAGAACAGCGATTTCGGTGCGCCAAGGAAGATCGCACTGTATGCAATTTTTTTTGCAGCGGCTATTGCGACAAAATTCGGAATCAGCTTCCTTCTCGCAGGAAAATCCGGCTTGACCCTCCTAGGTACCTCCTACACGACGCTTGCATCAAAATCGATGACGGATCCGTTGCAGTATTCAAATCTTGCTCTGCTGATGCTGAAGAACCTGCGGGGGCATCTGCTAGGAATGACCCTGCTTTTTTCCGTCCCTGTGGCGCAAATTCTGCTGTCCTTCAGATATTTTTTTCAAAAGCATGATGAGCAAGACGCATCTATTCCCCTGAAGCTGTATGCGGCCGCGGTCTTCACTGTCCTGCTTGGCGTGGTTGCAATATTCACGGCATCGGTTGCCGGCAGTGGGCCGTTCGAAACGATCACCAGGCTGCATATGCGGTATTACAACTTCGCATTTCCTCTGCTGCTGCTGGTGGCAGCTTCGCAATTGTCAACAGATACGACCGTCACCGTGCGGAAATGGCGGCTGATCATTGCTGTTCCCATCGGTGTGGCGATTATGTATGCGATGCTCACGAAGCTCGCCCCCTATACGCCAAATTTTGTTGATAGCCCGGACTTGTATGGCATCAGATATGCCTTGATCATTTTTTATACATTGAGCGTATTGTCGCTAATTGCGCTAATGGTATGGGTTTTCAAGCCACAGATGGGAAACCGGATTTTCATCTATGCATTTCTACCGCTATCGATAGCTGCTTCAACACTTTTTATCAACCAGGAGCTTGGGAAAAGACGTGTTCCTGATGTCTATGACAAAGCTGGGATATTTACAAAGAAGTATCTGGCCGGCGAACAGTTCCCTGACATTCTTCTCGTTGGCACGAACCTGAATGGAATGTATCGCGCCCTGTTCCAACTCGATAACCAATCGGCCTCCATAAAGCTACTTCCAGGAACAGATGCAATGGTCGGTCAGAACATGCCGAATAAGCCTCCTATTTCGATGAGAACCTGGGTTCTGATTTTTGACAATCAACCACTGCCCGATGGAACGTATTTCCAATACCCGATGAGTGGATTTACCCTGGCCAAAGTACTTGGCCCGAGTACGCTTGATTTTAAAAAATCCTCCTGGCCGGGTGTGATAACGAAAGCCAGTGGGTTTTACCCGGCAGAGCCGTGGGGGACATGGTCCATCGGTAATGTCACCCTTGAATTCACGAGACCATTGCCGGAAAAGTTTGCGATACATCTCTGGGGATTCACTTATGGTTCCTTGATTGGAAAAGAATTTACGGTTCATGTAGGAAAAAATTCAGGGCACTTTACATTGGGCCAGAATTCCAACGATGAACGTGTAATCGAACTCGACAATCCAGAAAGGTCGAACACGCTCACCTTCGATATTCCATCGACGCTGTCTCCCAAGGCAGCCGGGCTTGGTGACGACGACCGGATTCTCGGCGTTGCCTTTGTCAAGCTGATCATTTCGCCCCTGCTGGTGAAATGGTGAGCTGCTGTCTGACAGAAACCAGATAGAAAGAGATCAGTGCCAATGTTCTGGAAAAAGGAAGTAATCAACAAGGAATGGACGATTCTTTTTGGAATCGCGCTTGTTGTCGCCGTCTCCCTGCTCTTCAAGAATCTTGGGCTGTATCCGATCGTCATGGACGACGAATATGCCTACAGCAAATTTACGCGGTTGCTGCCTTTCAGTAAGTCGGTTTTTCCGAATTACCTGTTCTTCATCGTCTATCGCGTCACCAACTATTGTGGAGACGGCTTCCTTGATTGCGCACGGATACTGAATGTCCTGTTTTTCGTGTCGGCAGCACCATTCATCTACCTGATCGGCAGGCAGATCACCGGGAAAAAGA
>Ga0073900_10001663_pt1 | contig 12191 bp, 9 predicted proteins | sample KloWWTmetKNB5Kit_FD_66666 | JGI IMG/M metagenome (GOLD analysis project Ga0073900, IMG submission 66666) | Active sludge microbial communities from Klosterneuburg, Austria, studying microevolution and ecology of nitrifiers - Klosterneuburg... | ecosystem: Engineered > WWTP > Aerobic digester >...
CGTTCCAGGGCCGCGGTCAGGGTCAGCCCTTCGGTGTGGGCGGCGTCCAGGACGGTGGGCAGGTGCTCGGCGGCGTCGTGCAGCTTCAGGGTGGCGAGGTGGCCGCGTAGCTGCTGGTACAGCGAGGCCTGCCCGGCGCTGGCCGGCGTGCTCGGGGTGACGGATTCGGTTGTGGTCATGGGGTGTTCGTCTCCTTGGTGGGGTTGGGTGTGACGGGTTCTGCTGGTGGTGGGGTGAGGGTGTTGCGCCCTGCTGCGGCGGCGGCGTACACGCTCAGGTCGACCACGCCCGCCTCGACGTGCTCGGCCTGGTCGTGACCTGCGTGCCGGGTGCGCAGGGTCGCGGCGTGCGCTCGAGCGGCAGCGCTGGGCGGGAGCCTCTGCTTGCTGCGGTGCGGACGCGCGGTGGTGGACGCGGCGAGGGCGGCCTGCTCCAGGGCGGTGACGTGGACGTCGTGGCGGATGGTGGCGCCGGCCCCGGGCGGGGCCAGGGCGTGCCGGGCGATCACGGTCGGCAGCGGTGAGGCGCGGCCTGGGGCGGGGGCGGTGGCGATGTCCAGGTAGGTGCCGCCCAGGCGCGCCGACACGCTCACGGTGGCCCCGTGCAGCTGCGGCGGCACCGAGTACCGGTTGCCGCGGTAGGACACCAGCGCCTGCGCCGACACCACCCGGGGCGCGGTGAGCACGGCCGGGTACGGGGCCGGCATCGGCGCGAGTGGTTCGGTCTTGGCCACGGTCGCGACGGTGGCGCGCCCATCAGCGGTGGCGCGCATCCGCACGTCGCCGCGGGTGGCGCACCACGTGTCCAGCAGCGCCTGCGCTTCCTCGACGGTGGCGTCGTCCGGTACGGTCCGCCAGAACCGCTGCGCGGCAACATGGTTGGCCTTCTCCACGACGCCTTTGCGGTTCCCCCGCCGGGGTGGGCACGGCTTGACCGCCACGCCGTAGTGCTTCGCAACGCCCGCGAACGAGGCGCTGACCTTGCCCGTGCCCGGGGAGACCACCGTGGCCATCCGGTCAAAGCGCCAGTCCTTCGTCAGGCCCCCCAGGGCCCGGGCGACCCGGTCCAGGGCGTCGATGAGGTGGGGTTACTCCATCGACTCACACAGCACCCCACGCCAGCGACCGGAGTGCGAGAGGGCGCCGACGAGCAGGTACGCGGTCTTGCCCCACCCCCAGTGCTCGGGCGGGTCGGGCAGGTCGACCCAGTCCCACTGGGTCTCCTGCCCGGGCGGGTGGTCGATCACCGCCACCGCCCGGCCCTTGGTCGGCCGGCACGCCTCGCACGCCGGGCGTAACCCTCGGGCCCGGATCGCCCGCGTCATGGACGGGTACGAGCGGTCGTACCCCAGGCCCAGGAGCTCGTCGTACAGCGTCGAGGCCCACAGGTGCGGGTCGTCACCCAGGCGCTGCCTCACGTAGGCGGCGAACGGTTCGAAGTGGTCGACGACGGTGCGTTTGCGCACGCCCGCCTGCCGACCGTTGAGATAGGCCCGGACCGTCTTGCGGTCCTTTCCCAGGTGGCGGGCGATCGCTGAGATCGTCCACCCCTGCCGGTGCAACGCGTGCACGTCGATGTCGTCCTCCCGTGTGAGCATGAGCGGAGGGGCTCCTTTGATGAGCTGGTGCGTGGTCAGAGACCACCAGCGTCAAAGGAGCCCCGCCCGACTCCGTGGAGCCACGCAGGGTGGGGACTTTCAGTGAGCAGGTCTGGGGACTTTCAGATGAGCGTCATCAGTGTCGCCCGCTGGGGTCAAGCCAGTTCCCTGATCCGCCAACATTGATAGGCGCCTCGCGATCTCTGCAGGTCTGCCGTCAGCCACGTGCTGATATCGCATAGCCATCGTCGAGGTCGAGTGCCCCAATCGGTCCATCAGTTCGCGGGTTGTGGCGCCGGCGTGGGCTGCGAGGGTGGCGCCGGTGTGGCGAAGGTCGTGCCAACGGAGGTCGGGTCGCCTTGCAGCGACACGGGCGGGCCTGTAGACCTTGTAGAGGCTGCCATGGTGCATGTGCTGGCCGTCGGTGTTGGGGAAGACCAGCCCGTCCGAGCCCTTGCGCGCGAACCGGTCGAGGTGGTTTCGGATGTCGGGGAGTAGGTGGGGCGGGATGCTCACGTCCCGGATCCCGGCCTCCGACTTCGGGGTGCCGACGTGAGCCTGGCCGTTGGGCCACGTCACCGCGCGGCGGACCCGAATGACACCGTGGCGCAGGTCGATGTCCTTGCGGCGCAGCTCGGTGAGCTCACCGAACCGGATGGCACACCAGGCAGCCAGCTGAACCATCAGCCGGTAGCGCTCAGGCATGCTGGCGGCGATCTGCCCGATCTCCTCGACCGTGGCCGGGTGCATGCCCGAGCGCCCCGGAGGCCGGCCTCCACCGCGGATACGGCAGGGGTTGGTGGCCAGCAGTTCCTCCTCGACCGCGGTGTTCAGGATGGTGCGCAGAACGGCGTACGTGTGGGCTCGAGCCGTCGGTCGCTCCGGACCCCAGGCAGCGTGCCAAGAACGGACGTCGTCCGGGGTGATTGCGTCTAGCCGGCTCTGCCCGAACGTGGTGACAAGGACCTCGATCAGTCGCGCGTACTCCACCCGGGTGCGTGGCTTGAGCTCACGCCGGCCCAGCCAGGCTCGGGCGTAGTCGTCGAAACGCGGACGCGGTGCGATGGAGGCCGGGGCGGGCCTCCATCGGCCTTCGGTGATCGCAGCGGACTGCATGCTCAGCCACGCCTCGGCATCCCCCTTGGTCTGGAAGGTGGTGGGTGCGACGTGACGGTCACCGTCGGGTCCGAGATAGCTGGCCTGGTAGCGCCGGGAGGGCAGCCTGCGCAAGTGGCCGAAGCCGCGTCGGCGTCCGGCTGTTCGCGCGCTGGTGCGTGCCTTCGGGGAGTCGGCGACACGCTCGGCGCTGGGGAGTGGGGGAGCGCAGACGCTGGCATTGGGACCCCTTTCGTGCAACATACGTGCAACAACGAATGTCTGTTAGTGGCCAGTCGTGTCCACCCGTGTCACCCGACCGGCTTGGTATCTGTGCAGGTCAGAGTACCAATGATGGCCGAAATGGCTCGTCCGAGGCTTGCTGGAAATGGCCCCGAAAACAAGTTCAAATCCTGTCAGCCCGACCACGTGAGGCGGCCTGAGGATCGACGAGAATCGAGCCTCTGGCCGCTTCGTCGTTCTTGGGCCGTTTGCCAGTTCTCACCACACGACGCCCGAAGCAGCCGGATCCGCGCGATCCGAGCGGGTGGGAGGTACATTGGCGCTCCGCCCACGGGGAGGCGGACCGTGCAGGTGAAGCAGACCCAGGAAGAGGGACCACGATGTCCGACGCAACGCCGCAGCCGCTCGCGCCGCCGGAGGCCACCCTCACCCTGACGGTCCCTGAGCCGCCGGCCGTGGTCGCCGCCACGGCCGCCCCGAAGATGGCTCCGGCCGTCGAGGCCGCTGCGCTTCCGGGCCTGGACGCCAAGGTCGACGACTACCTCCAGACGCTGCTGCAGGCCGCGCCCCGGTCGCCGGAGTTCGCGGCCAAGGCCACCGACGTGCGCACCATGGGCGACACCGACATCCGCGCCGCCGCCGAGACGTCGAACCGGCTGCTGAAGTCTCCGGTGAAGGCCCTGCAGGAAGGTGGCCTGTCGCAGGGCTCGAAGGTCGGGGCCACGCTGCTCGAGCTGCGCCGCACCGTCGAGGACCTCGACCCCAAGGAAGCGACCGGCACCAAGAAGCTGCTCGGCATGCTGCCCTTCGGCGACAAGGTCAACGACTACTTCCGCAAGTACCAGTCAGCGCAGAGCCACCTCGACGGCATCTTGCACGCGTTGCGCGACGGCCAGGACGAGCTCGCCAAGGACAACGCCGCGCTCAACCTCGAGAAGCAGCAGCTCTGGAAGGCCATGGGGCGGCTCAACCAGTACGTCTACGTCGCCGAGCGGCTCGACGCGCGCCTCGCAGCCAGCGTCGCCGAGCTCGAGGCCACCGACCCCGACAAGGCGCGAGCACTGCGTGACGACGTGCTCTTCTACGTCCGCCAGAAGCACCAGGACCTCCTCACCCAGCTGGCGGTGTCGATCCAGAACTACCTGGCCATCGACATCGTGATCAAGAACAACATCGAGCTCATCAAGGGTGTGGACCGCGCGTCGACCACCACGGTCTCGGCGCTGCGGACCGCCGTCATCGTCGCGCAGGCGCTCGGCAACCAGAAGCTCGTGCTCGACCAGATCACGGCGCTCAACACGACGACGAGCGGGATGATCCAGCGCACGAGCGAGATGCTGCGCGAGAACTCGGTGCAGATCCAGCAGCAGGCCGCGTCCGCGACGGTCGGCCTTCCGCAGCTCCAGGCGGCTTTCGCCAACATCTACGCGACCATGGATGCCATCGACGCCTTCAAGGTGCAGGCCCTGGACACCATGGCGGCGACCATCGGCACCCTGGAGACCGAGGTCACCAAGTCGCAGGCCTACCTCGAGCGGGTCCAGCGCCAGCACGACCCGCTCGTGCACGGCTCACTCGATCTCGGCGAACCGGGCGGCGGCGCACGCTGATCCCGCGCTCAGGGCATAGTGAGCACATGTCGGGTGGTTTCCTCGGCCGTCTGTTCGGTCGCGACGAGCAGGGCTCCGCGAGTGATCGGCTCGTGGTGCCCTCGGTGCCGACGAGCGATGACCTCCTCGCCTCCCTGGACCGGGTCGCTGCGATGGTCTCCGACGGGGCGGTCCCCGGCCCGGTCGCCTCGAGGGTGCGCAGGATCGACCACGTCGTGCGCGACACGATCCCGCGGCTGTCGCGCCTGGGCGCCGGCAGCCCTCGGGCCTACACGGTGATGGCCACCGCGACGAACTACCTGCCCGAGGCGATCGGCGGCTACCTCCGCCTGCCGCGCCAGTTCGCGGACAACCGTCCCGTGGACAACGGCAAGTCATCGCTCATGGTGCTCGTCGACCAGCTCGACCTCCTGGCGGCGACGATGGACCAGGTCTTCGATGCCGTCTGCCGTGAGGACGCCGACGCCCTCGTCGCTCACGGCCGCTTCCTCGCCGAGAAGTTCGGCTCGGCGAGCAACGGAGGCTCCCTCGACGTCGGTGGCCCCGCCGGCTCCGCGCCCTTGTCGCCGCCTGCCATCCCGTCACCGCCCTCGTCGCCGGAGGACGGGCCAGCCGGGCCGCAGCGCCTCCAGCCACCGTCCGGGTCCGGGGCGGCATGACCCCGGCCCAGAACCACACCGACCCGAAGGCCACCCCGACGCTCGAGGAGGCGGTGGATGCCGTCGCGGCGCTGGCTTCCAGCGCCGGGCTCGACGTGGCGGCGGCGCGTCGTGAAGCCCTCCAGCTCGCCGCAGCCGTTGCGGAGTCCGCGCCGGGCGCGGCCGGTGACTGGGCCGCGGCAGCCGGTGTCACGGCATCCGGCGGTACGGCATCCGGTGCCTCGGCGACCCAGGCCTTCTTCGACGCGGCGAGCAGGGGCCGCCGCTGGCGGGAGTCGCCGACGGCTATCCTGAGCGGCCTCGTCGCGCAGGCGTCCTCGTCCGCGGGTGACTACGCGCAGGCGCTGGCGCGGGTCGCGTCGGCAGCCTGTGGTCTCGGTGAACCGACGATGCGCGTCATCGGCAACGCGTCGGTCGCCGCCGCCGCCCAGCTCGGTGCGGTCAGCCGGGTGCGTCCCGGGTTGGTACCGGAGCACATCCCTTTGAGGCCTGCGACGTGGCCGAACCCGGCCGTCGCGGCGTGGGAGACGTCGGTGCCGGGGGGCGAGGCACCCGCGCCCGCGGGGCAGCCGCAGGTCGATCCCGCTGCGCCGGAGCCGGTCGAGGAGGCGCCGGAACCCGCCCGCAGCCTCGAGGAGCTGCTCGCCGAGCTCGACGGCCTCATCGGCCTCGAGCGGGTCAAGCGCGAGATCCACCGCCAGGTGGCGGTGCTGCGGGTCGAGAAGCTTCGGGTGGATGCCGGTCTCAAGGCGCCGACGATGACGCGCCACCTGGTGTTCACCGGCAACCCCGGCACCGGGAAGACCACCGTCGCCCGTCTTGTCGGAGGCATCTACCAGGCGCTCGAGCTGCTCTCCGAGGGCCACCTCGTCGAGGTCGACCGCTCGGAACTCGTCGCCGGCTACCTCGGGCAGACGGCGACCAAGACGGCCGAGGTCGTCGCCTCCGCGGCCGGGGGAGTGCTCTTCATCGACGAGGCCTACAGCCTGACGAGCAGCGGCCCCAGTGGCGACCAGTACGGGCGCGAGGCCGTCGACACGCTCGTCAAGGAGATGGAGGACCGCCGAGACGACCTCGTCGTCATCGTGGCGGGATACCCGGCGCCGATGGAGACCTTCATCGGTGCCAACCCCGGTCTGGCCAGCCGCTTCCGCACGACCATCGAGTTCGAGGACTACACCGACGACGAGCTCGTCGCGATCCTGCTGCACGTGGCCAAGGGTGCGGACTACGAAGTGCTCCCCGAGGCCGTCGAGCGCTTCCGGGAGGTGCTGGCCCGCACCCCTCGGGGGGACGGCTTCGGCAACGGCCGGTTCTCGCGCAACGCCCTCGAGGCGGCGATCGGTCACCACGCGTGGCGGCTGCGGAAGGTCGACAACCCGACCCTTGAACAGTTGCGGCAGCTCGTCGCCAAGGACTTCGACACCGAGCCACAGGACGACACAGCACCGGACGACATGCCCGCGGACGATGCTGCACCGGACGACATGCCCGCGGACGCCAGTGCACCCCCGTCGTCGGAGGACCTGGCCGTCGACGGAGCCGACCCCGACCTTCCTGCGTCACACGAGCCCACGTCATCTGGAGGCACCCCGTGACGACCCCCACGTCAGCGATGGCCACCCCGCCACCGCCCCCGACCCCCAGTGCTGCGGCGGCCGCCGCCACTGCGGCCTCGGCAGGCCGACCGGCCGCAACGCCCGCCCCGCCTGCGCCACCGGCAGGGGCCCCGGCACCGTCCGGTGCAGCCCGCAGCGCGCTGACGGGGCTGCTGGCCGGCACGCCCGGCCGGCTGCGTGCACTAGGGGTGCTCGGGGTCGTCGCGGCCCTGGTGTTCGGGCTCGGCGCTGCGCAGGCCTTCCGCTCGGCGTCGGGCGCCGTCGATCGGGCCGCGGCGAACGCCGACCAGGTGGTGCGGATCCAGGCGATCCAGACCAACGTCGTGCAGGCCGACGCCGTCGCCACGAATGCCTTCCTCGTCGGCGGCCTCGAGCCGGCCAGCCAACGCGAGGCATACACGACGGCGATCGCCACGGCATCCGCCCTCATCGCCGAGGCCGCACAGAACCAGCCCGCCGACGGCGCCGCGCTGGCCGCCCTCAACACCGAGCTCGTGGCGTACGCAGGTCAGATCGAGATCGCTCGGGCCAACAACCGTCAGGGGTTGCCGATCGGCGCGCAGTACCTTCGCTCGGCCAGCGCGGACCTGCGGGCGCAGGCACTGCCCCTGCTCAGCAACCTCGCGCAGGCCAACGACGAGCGCGTGGCGCTGGAGTTCAACCGAGCAGGCCAGGCCCTGTGGTGGCTGATGGTCCCCGGCCTGCTGGCCCTCGCGGCACTCGGCGCAGCCCTCACCTGGATCGCTCGGCACTCCCACAGGTACGTTAACGTGCCGCTGGCCGGTGCGGCCCTCGTCGTGCTGGTCACGCTCGTGGGCGGGGCCGCCGGGCTCCTCGGGGTCAAGGCCGATGTCGACACCACTCGCGACGGCGAGTACGCCGCCACCCGCGCTGTCGCCGCCGCGCGCACGGCCGCCTTCGACGCCAAGGCCAACGAGAGCCTCACCCTGATCGCTCGTGGGTCGGGGGCAGCCTTCCAGGAGGCCTGGGCGGCGTCGTCCGAGGCGGTCACGACGCAGTTCGCCACGCTTGATGCCAACCTCGTCGCCACCGGCCTGGACGAGCAGCTGTGGGCCGACTACGTCGCCGCCCACGAGGAGATCCGGGCCCTGGACGACTCCGGTGACTGGGACGGCGCCGTGGACCTGGCAACCGGCACCGGTGCCGGCACCGGGAACACGACCTTCGCGGCCTTCGACGAGGACTCCGCCCAGGTGCTGAGCGACGTCGCGGACCGCACCGCCTCCTCCCTCGCCGACACCGGGGGCTGGCTGCCCATCGGTGGGATCCTGAGCGTGCTCGTGGGGTTGCTGGCGGCAGGGTTGTCCTGGTGGGGAGTCTCGCAGCGACTGGAGGAGTACCGATGAGCCGCGAGACGCGAGCCGGTCGCAGCAGCGCCGCCGTCAGGGCCACCGCCACGGCGACCTTCGCAACGACCTCCAGGGTGACGGCGACGGCGATGTCCAGGGAGACGTCCAGGGCGGGCGCCGCCCTCGCCCTCGTCGCCGCTGTGACGCTCGCGGCTGCCTGCTCCAGCGCAGGGGCCTACGACCCGACCCCCCTGTACACCCCGTCACCCACGGCCAGCCCCTCGGCCACGCCGTCGCCGTCGGCCAGCCCGTCGCCAGCGCCGACGGGCACCGACGTCGTCACGGCCAACTGCCTGGCCTCCTACGAACCGCTCAAACCCATGCCTGCACCGGGTGCGATGCCCGCCGGCTCGACGATGCGCGAGATCCAGCAGCGTGGCCGCCTCATCGCCGGTGTCTCGGCCGACACGCTGACGCTGGCCGCGCGCAACCCGATCAACGGCCGCATCGAGGGCTTCGACATCGACATGATCCGCGCGGTGTCACAGGCGATCTTCGGCAGCCCGGACAAGGTCGAGCTGCGCGTGATCACCGCGGCGCAGCGGCTGCCCGCGCTCCAGGACGGCAGCGTCGACATCGTCGCCCGCAACATGACGATCACCTGCGCCCGGTGGAAGGAGATCGCCTTCTCCACCGAGTACTACCGTTCCGGCCAGAAGGTCATGGTCCGGCTCGGGGAGCGCACCGACAGCGGAGGTGAGATCACCGGCATCCGCGACCTCGTCGGCAAGAAGGTCTGTGCTCCGAACGGGTCGACGAGCATGGACAAGCTGCGCACCTTCGAGGGGGTCGAGGCGGTCGGCGCGAGCACGCACACCGGGTGCCTCGTGCTCTTCCAGCAGGGGGCGGTCGACGCCATCACCGGCGACGACACGGTGCTCGCCGGCCTGGCCGCACAGGACCCCTTCGTCGAGGTCGTCCAGGGGGCGGCCTTCACCGCCGAGCCCTACGGGCTGGGGGTCAACCAGGAGAACGTCGACTTCGTGCGGTTCGTCAACGGGGTGCTCGCCGACATGAAGGCCGACGGCCGCTGGAAGGCCAGCTACACCACGTGGCTCGCCGAGGCCCTCGGCCCGGCCCCCAAGCCACCGGCCCCCGTCTACGGGCGGAACCCGTGATCTCCGTGGCGAGGAAGGCCACCGCACCCCGGGCGCCCGGTCGACTCGGGCAGCCGCTGCAGGCACAGGACGCGCTGGAGTACCTCAGCGCCCTCGGCACCTGGCGCGAGGAGCGCAAGCGCGAGCTCGACCACATCGACGAGGCGGCCCTCGCCGCGAGTGACGGGTCGACGCACACGGGTGACCTGCTGCTGTCGATGGCGCTGTGGAAGGCTGTCGCCGACCGGCACGACCTCCTCGTGGCGACGTGGGACTCAGGCCGTGTCGGCCCGACCGAGCTCGAGCGGTTGTCCACCCTGATCTGGGGACGACTCGACACCACGACCTCTGGGGGGCCGGTCTCCGCCGGGGGAGCGCTGGCGGTCTCGCTGCCCGAGGCCTGCCGCCTCAGCGACGCCCTCGCCGCTTCCCTGCGCGCCAGGCTCGGCCTCGACGCCTCCGAGGCCGACGTCCAGGCGCGCCTGCGGTCGTTGCGCGCCTCGGTCGAACGGGTCCGCGACCTCGTCGAGCGCGAGAGCGCCATCGGGCGGCAGTCCGCGAGCGCCACCCTCGACCGACTCGACACCAGACTGTCCGACGTGGCGGCCCGCGCCCAGCGCGGCGCTGACGTCGGGGGCCTGCTCGGTCCCCTCGAGCAGGAGTGCGCGCGCGCCGAACGGGACCTCATCGTCGGTGCGTCCACCCGGCGGGCTGACGCCCACGACGAGGCCCGCGCTCGTGCCCTTCGCGCAGAGCTCGAGGCGCGTGGTGCCGCGGTCCGCGCGCTCGAGGTGCGGTGTGTGGCGCAGGTCGTGCCGGCTCCGCGGTTCGCCGTGCCCGACGTCTCGGCCCTCGGCCCGGTGCCCACCGACCCGGATGCCGTCGACGCCTACCTCGTGCGGTTGGATGCCGTCGGGCGTGCTTTGACGATCGCCCAGGACGCGTACGCCTCGGCCCTTGCCGAGCGGGACGAACTGCGTGGCCGCCTCGAGGCGTACGCCGCCAAGGCCACCCTGGCCGCGGGCGGGTCGGGAACGGCGCTCCTGGCGGACCTCGACGAGCTCGCTGGGCGAGTGCGGGAGACCGTGGACGCCTCGCCCGCCGACCTGGTCCGGGCACGGGCCCTCATGGCGGCCTACCAGGCCTACCTGGGGGCGCTGCCGACCACGGGCGGCGGATCAATCCACCAGACACGGGGAGGACACCGATGAGCACGACGGCCTGCGCCGAGCCCGGCTGCACGGGCTCGATCCTGGACGGCTACTGCGACGTCTGCGGCTCGCCTGCCGCACCCACCTCGAGTGCCGCACCCACCTCGAACGCCCCACCAGCCGGCGCGGCATCCACCGCCACGGCACCGGCCGGGGTGGCCCACAGCCCGTCCACGGTGTCCCGGGCTTCGAACCGCCTCGCGTCCACCGCCCTGGGCTCCGCGCGCGCCGGGGCCGGCGGCAGTTCGGTCACCCGCAGGGTCGGGACCTCGTCGACCCGCCTGCGCGGGGCCCGTCTCGGCGCAGGACTGACGACGATCCCCCCGGTCGCCGCAGTCGACGCGGCCAAGGCCGTGCTCGAGAACCCGATGGTCCCCGAGGACCGGCGCACCTGCCCCTCGTGCGGGTCACCGGTGGGTCGCTCCCGCGACGGGCAGCCCGGTCGCACCGAGGGGTTCTGCCCCACGTGCCGCAACCCCTTCTCCTTCACCCCGAAGCTCAAGCCCGGCGACGTCGTCGGCGGTCAGTACGTCGTCGCCGGGGCGATCGCCCACGGTGGCCTGGGCTGGATCTACGCCGCCCGCGACCGCAACGTCTCCGACCGGTGGGTCGTCCTCAAGGGCCTGCTCAACTCGGGTGACCCCGATGCCCTTGCCGCGGCCATCGCCGAGCGGCAGTTCCTCGCGCAGGTCGAGCACCCGCTCATCGTCGAGATCTACAACTTCGTCACCCACGAGGGTGCCGGCTACATCGTCATGGAGTACGTCGGCGGGACCTCGCTCAAGCAGTTGCTCAAGGCGCGGATGAAGGAGGCGGGTGGGGCCTACAACCCGCTGCCCGTCGACCAGGCGATCGCCTTCGTGCTCGAGGTGCTCCCCGCGTTCTCCTACCTGCACGACCTCGACCTCGTCTACTGCGACTTCAAGCCGGACAACGTCATCCAGGTGGGTGACGCCGTGCGCCTGATCGACCTCGGTGGGGTCCGGCGGATCGACGACGCGGACTCCGCGATCTACGGCACCGTTGGCTACCAGGCCCCCGAGGTCGCGGAGGTCGGGCCGTCGGTGGCCTCGGACATCTACACCATCGGCCGCACCCTCGTCGTGCTCGCGATGGAGTTCCGGGGCTACCAGAGCACCTACGTGAGCAGCCTGCCGCCGCTCGCCGACACCCCGTTGTTCCAGGAGTACGACTCCTTCTACCGCCTGCTGCTCAAGGCCTGTGCCCCGGACCCGGCCGACCGCTTCGCCTCTGCCGACGAGCTGCGCGTGCAGCTGCTCGGCGTGCTGCGCGAGGTGGTGGCGCAACACCGCCGCGGCGCGGCCGAGCACTCGACGTCGTCGTTGCTCTTCGACGTCCCCACCGTGGCCGATGACTCGCTCGCCTGGCAGGACCTGCCCGGCCTGCGGCCCGATGAGGGCGACCCTCAGCTGCCGTGGCTGCGCACGGTCAGCATCGACGACCCGCTCCAGCGGCTCGAGGCGCTCCAGGGTGCTCCCGAGGTCAGCGCCGAGGTGCTGCTGGCCCGGGCCAGGGCAGGACTTGAGGCAGCCCGGGGTGAGCGCGTCGACGAGGCCGTGCAGACGCTGCTGGCCAACGACCCGTGGGACTGGCGGGCGGTGTGGATGTCTGGCCTGCTCGCGCTGGCTCGAGGTGACACCGCGCAGGCGCAGAGCGCCTTCAACGCCGT
>Ga0073900_10001668_pt1 | contig 12162 bp, 13 predicted proteins | sample KloWWTmetKNB5Kit_FD_66666 | JGI IMG/M metagenome (GOLD analysis project Ga0073900, IMG submission 66666) | Active sludge microbial communities from Klosterneuburg, Austria, studying microevolution and ecology of nitrifiers - Klosterneuburg... | ecosystem: Engineered > WWTP > Aerobic digester >...
TTATTTCTTCTGTATCAGGGTTCAATGCAAACTGAACATTACAACCACCTGCAAAATTTCCCAGGTCCCTCATCATCATGAGGGCTGTATTTCTCATCAGCTGCATACCAGTATCACTCAACGTCATGGCAGGTGCCACCGTGATAGAATCACCGGTATGAACACCCATCGGGTCAAAATTCTCAACGGTGCAAACGATACAAACATTATCTGCTGAATCTCTTAATAATTCCAATTCAAATTCTTTCCAGCCCAATACTGCTTTTTCAACCAGTACTTCATGTATCGGTGATGCCTGCAGACCCCGGTTCAGGGCTTCATCCAGGTCATCTTTATCATGTACAAATCCGCCACCAGTACCGCCAAGAGTGAATGATGGGCGTATGACCAATGGGAATCCTATCTGTTGTGCAAATTCTTTTCCTTCTAAAAAGGAGTTAGCTGTTTTAGCAGTAGCTACGGGTACTCCCAAAGCAATCATCCACTGACGAAATTTTTCCCGGTCCTCTGCTTTATCGATGGCTTTAATGTCTACACCGATCAACCGCACATTATATTGTTTCCAGAGGCCAAGATCTTCTGCTTCTTTCGCCAGGTTCAGGGCCGTTTGTCCTCCCATGGTCGGCAACACGGCGTCTATTTCATTTTCCTGCAGAATCTGCTCGATACTTTCAACTGTGAGTGGTAACAAATAAACCCTGTCTGCCATCATGGGGTCTGTCATAATAGTGGCCGGGTTGCTATTAATAAGAATAACCTTTATTCCTTCTTCCCGCAAACTCCTGGCGGCTTGCGTTCCGGAGTAGTCAAATTCACAGGCTTGTCCGATAATGATGGGGCCGGAGCCGATAATGAGAACCGATTTGATCGAATTGTCTTTTGGCATTTTTTGTTTTTAGTTGTTGTAGGCAGCCTTCGTTATGAAAAAACAAATTGCGCAAAAGTAAGGGAATAGAAGTGTTTTGAGGAGATGAGGGGAGGAAAATTTCCAGCTATTTTTCAATTTGATTGAAAGTGCGGCGTTTTTGGAATTTTTCGGTACGAAAGGGAATACTGCTCATCATAAATATTTTTCTTTCCACTCATTTCGATGACGAGCTTTTTCAGGTCCCCCGGCTGGTTTATTATTTTTCGGGTGGTAAAGCTTTCTGTTATGGTTTTTACCCGTAAAGTATCATTACTTTTTTCGAAAGCGGACAGATAAAAGACGTTTTTTTCAGTTGTTTTGGTGTTTTTTTTTCCGATTGGTTCAGTAAGGGTTATTGTTCCTGTTACATTCATGAACCGCTGGTCACCGATCCATGAGGTATAGGCTGTGAAGTATGACGTATCTGGTAAGATCATATCTCCCTTTACCGCTTTACCATAACGTATAATTGAATAAACAGAATCTGATTGTCTGGATATTTCTAATGCTTCAATGCCGAAATAGTCACTGCCATCTTTTACAATTCCATACCAATACCCAATCAGGGTACTGTCAATTGGTTCAGCCGGATTTTTTTCCAGCGGAACCATTGATTCGTATGGACAGGCATACAGAATAATGGAAAGTGGTAATAACCACAACAGCTTTTGCATTACTTAAGAATGGAAAAAGATACGAATATTGTCTTATATCGCTTTTGTCTAACAACCAGTATTAATTAGGATGCTTATTTTTGCGCATGCGGCTTAGAATAATTTTCTTATTTATTCAATTGATTTTTTGTGAGTTGTATTTAAAAGCGCAGTCACCAACTTATCCCAAAGAGTATTTCCGTAACCCGATGGGGATACCTATCGATTTATCGGCCAATTTTGGTGAATTGAGGCCAAGCCACTGGCATATGGGACTGGATATAAGAACTAATCAAAAAGAAAACCTCTTAGTTTATGCTGCTGCACAGGGCTATATTGCCAAAATCGGTATCCGGTCGCAGAGTTTTGGACGTTTTATTGTTATTAATCACCCTAATGGACTATCAACTCTGTATGGACATTTAAATGACTTCTATCCTGAACTGGAGAAATATGTAACAGCACAGCAATATAAGCAGGAGTCCTGGGCTGTGGAATTGGATCTTTCCAAAGATAAGTTTCCGGTGAGTAAGGGTCAGTTTATTGCTTATAGTGGTAATACTGGTGGTTCGCAAGGGCCACACCTGCATTTTGAGATTTTTGATACAAAATCTACAAAACGACTGAATCCGCTATTATTTGACTTTGGTATCAGGGATAATGTTCCGCCTGCTATAGTGAAATTAGCGGTGTACGACAGAGGCAGGAGTGTCTATGAACAGTCACCGCTATTGATTGCATTAAAAAACACTGACAGTGGTTATATCATTCCAAAGTTTCCGGTAATGAAAACGGGATTTAGCAAACTTAGCTTTGCCATCCAGGCTTATGACAGGGTATCCGGCTCTACCAATCCCAATGGAATCTATGCAGCAAAACTTTTTGTAGACGAACAGCCGCAAATTGCATTTGTTTTGGATAGTCTCGATTATAATGAAACAGTCTATTTGAATGCTCATGTGGATTACAAACATAAACACAATGGCGGCGCTTGGCTGCAACATTTGTCGAAATTGCCCGGTGATGCAGGGGCGGCCTATAAAAAATTCAATGGTGATGGTGTTATCTCTGTTACTGACACAGCAATACATGATATAAGGATAGAGGTAAAAGACGCTAAAGGAAATATGTCAAAATTGAATTTCCGGCTTCAGTACATTGATAGCCTGGCAAAGCCTTCCATTAACCAGGAGGGTGCTATATACTTTGCCCCCAATAGTAAAGCTGTGCTGGCAAAACCTGATTTCGAAATTCATATACCTGGTGGCAGTTTATACGATACAATGAAAGCTTATTATTTCCGTAATACTGCAGTTACAAAAAATGCTATCTCAGCCCTCCACCAGGTTAATGATGCATCTGTTCCTGTTCACAATAACTTTGCTGTCTTCATTAAACCTTATAAGCCTGTACCGGCTGAATGGAGTGATAAATTGTTAATACAGCGCAGTTACAGGAACAGCAGTACAGTTCGTAAAGCGGTTTTAAAAGGAGAGTGGATAACAACATCGTTTGATGATTTTGGTTCATTCCAGGCATTTGTTGATACGATACCGCCAAGGATAAGTGATTTGAAAAATGACGATACAATTAACTTGAGTGCCTCTTCCCGAATCGTTTTTACCCCCACTGATAATTTCGGGGTGATAACAAATTTCAGGGCAGAGTTGAATGGACAATGGCTGCGGTTTACCAATGATAAAACCAGGAACTGGATATACAAATTTGATGAACGTTGTCCCTATGGGGTGCATGAACTGAAAGTAACAGCAGGGGATTTGGCCGGAAATATAACAATGAAGACCTGGTGGTTCAAAAGAGGGCCATATACTCCGCCACCAAAAAAGAAAGTGATGAAGAAAAAGAGCAGTACAAAAAGGAAAACTACAGCCCTCAAAAAGAAGTAAAAGGACAAATTAAATTATGATAAAACTGAAAGAAGGTGATAAAGCCCCGGTATTTACAGGCAATGACCAGGATGGAAGGAAAGTCTCGCTGGCTGATTTTAAAGGGAAAAAAGTAGTGCTTTATTTTTATCCGCAGGATATGACACCTACCTGCACAGTGCAGGCCTGCAACCTTCGGGATAATTTTTCCATGCTTAAGAAAAAAGGTTTTGAAGTAATTGGCGTAAGTCCGGATGATGTTGCAAAGCATAAAAAATTTGAACAGCGGAATAAATTGCCATTCACACTTATTGCGGATATATCACATAAAATACTGGATAAATATGGTGTCTGGGATCAGAAGCAACTTTTCGGACATAAGTATATGGGTGTATTGCGCACTACTTTTGTGATTGACGAAAAAGGAATTATCTGCAAGATATTTTTAAAACCGAAGAGTAAATCACATGCTGAAGAAATTATGACTGCCGTAAAATAATTCTATACACTTGCTCTGAAACCGTTTTATTGATTCAACTGGCATGGGCAACCCTAATAGGTTTATAAACGATTCTTATCGGATTATAAACCCATGATATGAAGCAGTTATTCACCCTTGCAGTATTTTTTATTTCCTTTATTGTAGCCGCCCAGGACAGCGCCATAAAAATTACTGCGGGTAAACCTGTAAGAATATTCAATTCCACTAAAACGATCAATGCTCGTACAACAGAAGTGACCGGTAAGGGCAAAATGGATTTTAATGTCACCCACAACTTTGGTGATATTGCCGGTGATAATGGCGGGATAAAACGGTTTTTCGGGCTTGATAATGCTGCAGATATACGTATTGGTTTTCATATCGGGATGGGACATAAAACTGACCTCGTTCTGGCAAGGGCTAAAGGAGCAAGCCAGGTACAAAGCCTTTGGGAAATTGGTGTGAAACACCAATTATTGATACAAAAGCAGGACGATCCAACACATCCTATATCCCTCGCCATATATGCCAATGCTGTAATCTCTTCCCAAAAGCGAAGTCCGTTTGAGAACCAGGATAACAGTTTTACCGGTTTAGCTGACCGTACCAGCAATGTGGTACAACTGATAATTGCCAGGAAGATCAATAAGATTAGTTTACAGCTGAATCCTACATTTATGACACGGGGGTATGCTGTTTCCTACGATCAGAAAAGCATGTTTGCACTCGGTGGCGCAATAAAGCTTCCTTTGGTGGCCAACCGCCTTAACCTGGTAGTGGATTATTTTCATCCTTTCCGTAAGCAGGCTACAAAAGATTCCTTCGCTGTAAATGAGAATATCAGATTCTTTGATCCGTTGGGAGTGGGATTTGAGATACTTACATCCGGGCACATTTTCCGGCTCAATTTCACTAACGCAACAGAAATAGTAGAGAACCGTTTCATTCCCCGAACTATCACCTCCTGGGGAAAAGGTCAATTTCGCTGGGGGTTTACTATTTCAAGGAACTTTACATTGTGGAGGTGAGTACATAAGTGATGAACAGTGAATAGTAAACGGGAAGTAACCAGCACATGCAGTTATAGAAGCTTTTTTATTGCAACGGTAAAGACAAGTTTAAAGTCATAGAAATATGCAGGTACAGATAAAAGAAAAATCATGGGTGGCTTATTTTGCAGCGGCAAAATTGAAGGCCGATAAAGTAGCCATTGTGTTTGGTTCCACCATACATCTGCACAACACAAGCAGGGAGGAGTTTTTAAAGGATAAGAATTGGATATGTCATGAACTGAAACATGTGGAGCAATACCTGCAGCATGGGTATATAGGGTTTATCATCAAATATCTTTTTGAATGGATCAAGAAGGGTTATTATAATAATAAGTTCGAAGTGGAGGCAAGGCAGAGTGAAAATGAAATTTCATTACTTCAAAAAGCCAACATTACTTAAATCATCCATTCCAACTCTCCAAAGTCAAATTCCTCTTCTATCGCATGCTGCACTACTAATTTTCCGGCAGGAGTTACTTTCTTTATAACCGCTTCAAACACCCTGTTTTCTTTCCTCAGTTTTACTTTTTCCTCCTTTTTGTACAGGTTGGAAATATAATTGGAATATATACTATGAAAGCCTTCTTTAATTAACAGATGATAATACTTCTCAATGTAAGTACAGATATCTTTAGCCAGCTCTGCCGGCTCAAAAATTTTCCCGGTTATCTGTCTTAATGAAACAGGGTTGGGTAAATCGGGGGGGAAAACTGTTTGATTAATATTGATTCCGATGCCAATTATAGACCAGTCCCAATTTCCTGCGCCTGATGAAGAACTTCCGACAATATTCTCGATTAAAATACCCCCTGCCTTTCTGTCCTGCCAGTAGAGGTCATTGGGCCATTTTATTTTGGTGTCGTCTCCGGTATAGTTCATAAAAAATTCATGTACCGCCACTGCCACACAGGCACTCAGGTGAAATTGCTGTGTAAGCCTTAATGATGCAGGTTTTATCACTACACTAAGGGCAATATTAGCCTCTTTTTCGGAGGTCCAGACCTTTCCCCGTTGCCCTTTTCCTGCTAGCTGTTCATGCGCAAAAATGGTCATTCCATGTTGTGCCAAACCAGCATGAATTTGAGCCCGGGCATAGTTGTTGGTACTGTCAACCGATTGCAGTTCAATGAATGGCAAACCGACAGGAGTTGTGGAGAAGGGTTGTGGCAATTAATTGCTATTTTTGACGAAGTAAACTTAAACTAAAAAACAAACACTCTCAATATTTGGAACAATTGGCAATACTGACCAACCGTAAAAAGAAAAGCTTGTCCGAAGGACAGCCGGGTGCAAAAAGGTTAACGAGAAACTCAAAAATCATCAAGACCATCATTGCTGCTATACAGGAAAAAAAGGGGGAAAACATTGTTTCTCTTGACCTCCGAAAAATTAATGAAGCAGTAGCTGATTTCTTTATTGTTTGCGAGGCAGGCAATCAGCCGCAGATAAGGGCTATTGCAGATAATGTGCAATATAAAGTAAAGGAGAAGTGTGAAGAAAATCCTTTCCACCATGAAGGATATAATAACCTCCACTGGGTGCTGATAGATTATGTAAATGTGGTGGTGCATGTATTGCTACCTGAGAACAGGAAGTTTTACAGGTTGGAGGAGATGTGGAGTGATGCGGTATCACAGGAGCACAATGAGTAATGTTAAAATAGCTGCCCGCCTCAACTTTTTCAAGGAATAATTATTAATTAGCAGGAATACCTTATAGAATAATATGTCACAAGAATCAAATAAAAGAAACGAAACGAAGCCTCCAAGATTTAATAACCGCCCGGGTGGAGGAGAAGATCCCCAGGCTCCCAAAAAAGGCCCCCGCTTCAGTATTTACTGGGTCTACGCCATCATTTTTGCCGTGCTGATAGGTTTTCAGCTGTTCGGCCCGCTTACACCCAATATGGCTAAAACCAATGAACTGGAGTTGAAGAATATGATTGCCAAAGGGGAAGTCGAAAAATATATGATCATAGATAACCGTAAGGTGGTGAGGGTGTACCTGACAGCTGCAGGTATTAAGAGTAATGAGGTAAAGCTGAAAGAAGTATCTGGCAAAATACCAGAGAAAGGTCCTCATATGTCATTTAAGATTACCAGCGGGGATGCTTTTAAAAAGGAAATGAGCGATTATTACAAGGAAAATCCAACCGTACAACAGGTAGTTTTTGATGTTGATAATGAAAGGGATTGGTTTGGTGGCATACTGCAATTCTTGTTACCAGTTCTATTGTTTGTAGGTATCTGGATATTGCTAATGAGAAAAATGGGTGGCGGCGCAGGTGGCGGCGGGGGTCCCGGTGGTATTTTCAGCATTGGTAAGTCAAAAGCTACTTTATTTGATAAAGGCACAAAAGTAAATATCACATTTGCTGATGTGGCTGGTTTGGATGAGGCGAAAGTAGAAGTGATGGAGATCGTAGACTTTCTTAAGAACCCGAAAAAATATACCAACCTCGGGGGTAAAATACCGAAAGGTGCATTATTGATTGGTCCTCCCGGAACCGGTAAAACATTACTGGCAAAAGCGGTGGCTGGTGAAGCACAAGTTCCTTTTTTCAGTTTAAGTGGTTCCGATTTTGTTGAGATGTTTGTAGGGGTGGGAGCCAGCCGTGTACGAGATCTGTTCAAACAAGCAAGAGAAAAAGCTCCCTGTATCATATTTATAGATGAGATCGATGCCATTGGCCGTGCCAGGGGTAAGAATGCAATGATGAGTAATGATGAAAGAGAAAGCACCCTTAACCAGTTGCTGGTAGAAATGGATGGTTTTGGTACGGATGTAGGTATCATTGTTTTGGCAGCGACAAACAGGCCTGATGTATTGGATACAGCTTTATTGCGTCCCGGTCGTTTCGACAGGCAGATAACAATTGACAAGCCGGATCTTGTGGGTCGTGAAGCGATCTTCAAAGTACACCTGAAACCGATCAAGATTTCCAAGACATTGGATATACATAAACTGGCAGAACAAACGCCGGGTTTTGCAGGGGCTGATATTGCCAATGTATGTAATGAAGCTGCATTGATTGCCGCACGAAAAAATAAGGAGGCGGTGGACATGTCTGACTTCCAGGATGCAGTGGACAGGGTGATCGGCGGGTTGGAAAAAAAGAACAAGATCATCTCACCGGAAGAAAAAAAGATCATTGCCTATCACGAAGCCGGCCATGCTATTTGCGGTTGGTACCTTGAACATGCATATCCTTTACTGAAAGTAACGATTGTACCAAGAGGTACAGCAGCATTGGGTTATGCGCAATACACTCCTAAGGAACAATACTTGTATAATATAGATCAGTTAACAGATCAGATCTGTATGACTTTGGGTGGCCGGGCCAGTGAAGAAATTTTCTTTAATAAAATTTCTACCGGGGCACAGAATGATCTTCAGCAGATTACAAGGATTGCTTATTCTATGGTTACAGTCTATGGTATGAACGATAAAGTGGGAAATGTTAGCTTTTATGATCCGCAACAGGAAACATCTTTTACTAAACCTTATTCCGACGAGACCGCTAAGCTGATCGATAATGAAGTTCGCAAACTAATCGATGACGCTTATGAAAAAACAAAGGATCTGCTTACGGTGAAGAAGGCAGATGTTGAAAAACTGGCCAATGCGCTGCTGGAAAGAGAAGTTTTATTCCAGAGTGATGTGGAGGCATTGATTGGTAAACGTCCGTTTGAAGAAAAAAAATCACTCGTAGATGAAGTGACAGTGGAAGAACCTATTGAAGATGCAATACCAGTGGCAGAGCCAAAGAAAGAAGAAGAAAAATCGACAGATGAGCAGGCCGGAAATATCGGTTTAGCACCGTCCATTTAATTCGATAATATGAACGTTTCTCCTTCAAAAGAAAATATCTTGAAGAAAATACGCAAGGCGTTGAGTCATTCAACGCCTTTGCCTTTTCCGAATAGCGAGGGGACCAACTCTGTATTCGAACCGCTTCAACAGGAAGCTGAGGTTGAATTTGCAGAGCAGTTTACTAAACTACAGGGAAAATTTATTTATTGTATCAACCGGCAGGAACTGGCTTTTCAGTTGGGAAGCCTGGTTAAAAAACAGGATTGGCAAAAAGTGTATTGCGTAGAGGATAAACTCATTGAACCAGTAGCTTTACAACTGTCTGACAGATTGATAAAAACCGGTCTAGAAAATTGTGATGTTTCTATCACTGGCTGTGAATACCTGGTTGCCAGAACAGGTTCAATTGTAATGAGTACCGCACAAAGTAGCGGCCGCAGCACCAGTGTTTATGCACCGATACATATCTGTATTGCTTTTACCAACCAACTGGTTTACGATCTAAAAGATGCCCTGCAGGCTGCAAAAGATAAATATGGTAATAACCTTCCTTCCTTGATCACTTTTGCAACAGGCCCCAGCCGCACGGCAGATATTGAAAAAACATTGGTAGTGGGTGTTCACGGACCTAAAGAAGTGTATTTATTCCTTGTTGAGTCATAAATCACCGGGCTTTAGTACTTTTATGTTATGACAAGTTCAGGCATTTACAAACTATTTGTATACGGCTCATTACGCAGCGGCTTTCACAGCCATGTGTATGAGTATATCAGCAGATACTTTAACCTGGTTGGAGATGCAAAAGTAAAAGGCAAATTGTTTGATATGGGAAGTTATCCTGCAGGGATTCCTGCAGAGGAAGAGGTGTTCATAGTAGGTGAATTGTACCAGATTAAGCATGAAAATGAATTTTCCTGGGCTTTTGGCCAGTTAGATGACTATGAAGGAGTAAATGTTGAAGAAGATGAAATGCAACTGTATCGCCGTGAAATAACAGATGTAATTTGTAACGGCCTGGTTACTAAAGCCTGGATATACTGGTTTAATGGTGAAGTAAGCGGCAGGCCTGTAATTGCTTCCGGGGATATGATAGAGTATCTCAATCAAAAGAAATCTTCATGAAATTACCGGCTTCTATACTGTTATTTTTAAGTTGTGTTTTTCTTTTATCATCCTGTGAGTTCAATTGCTCCGTAGGACAAAAAGATAAAAATAGCAGCGCTGTCTCCAGAGAAGATGAACCCCGTATTTATAATAATATCAATCTGAAGGCAACAGGATTAAAAGTAGAAAAAGCCTATCTCATTTTTGAAAATGGTGATGGGGTACCCGAGAATAATGCAGTAGATTTTACAAGCCCTGTAAAAATGATCGTGAAAATAGATACAGGCTGGGTAGTAAAAAACGATAAAGTGATGATAGGAGCGTCTGAAAAAATTATATCCGAAGATGGAACTGTCTTACTGGATAAGCCTGATTTGTTTGCTGATGATTCTGGTGTATCGCCACAAGATGCAAAAGCTATATCCTTATGGGCTCAAATAAGATTAAGAGAAGGTTCACCTCCTGCATCATTCACTATATCATTCCGGATTTGGGATAAAAACGGGAAGGGGACAATAGAGGGTAATTACAAATTATATTCTAAATAATTCAATTGCTCCGGCAGTATACTGAAAAATAAACGTGGCTAAAAAAATCTATTTCCTTTCTGATTTTCATCTTGGCGCTCCCGATCATGCCAGCAGTCTCGAAAGAGAGAAGATCATTGTACAATTTCTTGATGAGATTAAACAGGAAGCAGCAGAAATCTTTTTGGTCGGCGATATGTTCGATTTCTGGTATGAATACCGGAAAGTTGTTCCTAAAGGTTTTGTCCGGTTATTAGGAAAGCTGGGCGAATTGGCTGATGCCGGGATATCGATGCATTTTTTTGTGGGTAACCACGATATGTGGATGCGGGATTATTTTCAGCAGGAGTTTAATATGCCGGTTTATTTTCAACCCAAAGAATTTGAAAGAAGCGGAAAGAAGTTCTTGATCGGGCATGGCGATGGCCTGGGACCCGGCGATCATGGGTATAAAAGACTGAAAAAAGTATTTCGCAACCCGGTGAGTAAATGGTTGTTTGGCATTTTCCCTCCTCTCTTGGGCATGGGGTTAGCCAATTACCTCAGCCGCCGCAGCAGGGCACAGACGGGAGCTTCTGAAGAGATATTCCTGGGTGAGGACAAGGAATGGCTGATCATTTACTGTAAAGAAGTGCTGGTACAGCAAAAGATCAATTTTTTTGTATTCGGACATAGACACCTGGCCATTGAGTATCGTCTGAATGAAGAGAGTAAATATATTAACCTGGGTGACTGGATCCGTTATTACACCTATGCTGTATTTGATGGCTCCACCTTGGAACTAAAATCTTACAAAGGGAATGATGACAAGATCATCAGGAAATAAATGAAAAAATTTTCAGCCATATTGTTTGTTTCCTTTTTGTTGTCTGCTACCGGGTTTTCACAAGCCGATACAACTTTCCAGTTACTTAAAATCCTGAAAGGAGATATCGTTGACTTTACCGTTGACAACCTGGACAATATTTATGTACTCAACAGCCGGAACCAGGTTAAAAAATATACAGCTAACGGAGACTCAGTTGCGATTTATAATGACATAAGAAAGTTTGGCAGAGCTACACTGATCGATGTTTCTAACCCTCTAAAAGTGTTACTTTATTACCGTGACTTTGCAACAGTTGTCATGCTGGATCGTTTCCTGAATGCAGTCAATACTGTTGATATCCGGAAGCAGAATATTTTTCAGGCAAAAGTTATTGCCCAATCATATGATAATAAAATCTGGGTATATGACGAACTGGAGAGTAAACTCAAAAAAATAGATGAAGATGGGAAGTTATTACAGGAAACACCTGATTTCAGGCTTTTATTAGGCTATGCCCCTTCACCATATAAAATATTTGATGAGAATAAGTATGTGTACCTGTATGATTCTTTGAAAGGAGTGTATGTATTTGATTATTTCGGATCGTTGAAAAACAATATTATGATTCAACGCTGGCAAAACCTGAAAGTGACCGGAAAGTTTATTTTTGGTTCAAAGCAGGATACACTTTTCCGCTACGACATCAATACTTTTATGTACGATGAATGGAAAATACCTGAACAAATTACCGGTGCCAGGTCATTCAATTTTAGTGCAAGTCGCTTGTACGCATTGCGGAAAGAATGTGATGGGAAGCTGGACTGCATTTCTATTTATGCCATCCGCTGATATTTTCTTCTGCGAATTCAATAATTTTATAGTTCAAATTTTCTTATTTCATGAATGACTTTCTGGAACAGGTATGGTGGGA
>Ga0073900_10001674_pt1 | contig 12143 bp, 7 predicted proteins | sample KloWWTmetKNB5Kit_FD_66666 | JGI IMG/M metagenome (GOLD analysis project Ga0073900, IMG submission 66666) | Active sludge microbial communities from Klosterneuburg, Austria, studying microevolution and ecology of nitrifiers - Klosterneuburg... | ecosystem: Engineered > WWTP > Aerobic digester >...
GTCGCGAATTTCGAACCACTTGTCAGACACTGCTATACCCCTACGTGCTCCGGCCGTCAAAAACTTGACAGCCGTCAAATTTGGATTTGTTGCCTATCATACTCGTGTGCCTGAGCGAACCCTGAGGGAAATAATACGGAAGGGACAGCCCTGGCGAAGCCAGGGCTGTCCCTTCCGTATACTCCCCCACCATGATCCCCGTCAAAACCATTGAGTGGGTCGGCGACGCCGATGGCGCCTGCCGCATCATCGACCAGACGCTCTTGCCGACCGAACTGCGCTACCTCGATCTGACTGACAGCGACGCCATGTGGGAGGCGATACGCAGCCTGCGCGTGCGAGGCGCGCCGGCCATTGGCATCGCCGCGGCATTTGGGGTCTATCTGGGTGTGCGGGCGATTGGCCCCGAAGATGATTCGGTTGCGTTTATTGCCGAACTTGAGCGCGTGACCGCTCATCTCGCCACATCACGCCCGACGGCCGTCAATCTTTTCTGGGCCCTCGAGCGGGTGAATCGAATCGGGATGGAAGTTGTTGCCAGTGGCGGGCCGGCCGCTGCCCGGCGCGCGCTTTTGGCTGAAGCGGTTGGGTTGATTGACGAGGACAACGCGGCGTGCCGGGCGCTCGGCGCGCACGGAGCCGCCCTCGTCGCCGATGGCGATACGATCCTCACCCATTGCAATGCCGGCTCGCTCGCGACGGCCCAATGGGGGACGGCCCTGGCCGTCGTCTACATGGCCGCTGAGCTGGGCAAACGGCTGAGCGTTTATGCCGACGAAACCCGCCCGCTTCTGCAAGGGGCGCGCTTAACGGCATGGGAACTCCAGCAGGCGGGGGTCCCGGTCACTGTGATCACCGACAGCATGGCTGCCACCGTCATGGCCCAGGGCCGGGTAAATGCCGTCATCGTCGGCACAGATCGGGTCGCCGCCAATGGCGATTTTGCGAATAAGATCGGCACGTTGGGCGTGGCGATCCTGGCCCGTGAGTTTGGGATTCCGTTGTATGTGGCAGCGCCGCTGTCGTCGGTCGATCTGAATCTGGCCTCCGGCGCAGAGATCCCGATCGAGGAGCGCAAACCGGAAGAGGTCAGCCTGGGCTTTGGCAGGCGCACGGCGCCCGAGGGCGTGGCCATCTACAACCCGGCTTTCGACGTTACGCCTGCCCGATACGTGACAGCGTTCATTACGGAGCGCGGTGTTGTGCGCGCGCCGTTCGCGGAGGGTTTGGCCCGGGTTGGCAAATAGCCCGTCGTCCCGCGCGCGCCTCGTCATCCCGCGCGAAAGCGCGGGACCCATACCGCGGCAGGGTGCGACCGACGCGTAGGCGCCCGTTGCCGCAGCCGAGAATGTACCCGCGCGATCGCACAACTTTTCGAACCTTTCTGCTATACTCCCGCGCTATCTGGTCACGAGGATGCTTCACCGCGTTCGACTGTGACCAAACGCCGCTTACCCGGCGGCGAAAAACTATCAACCGCTTCAAAAGGAGAAGTAAACCGTGATAGGACACAAAACAAAGGTACTCGGGCTTGGCCTGCTGGCCACCAGCCTGGTTCTGGCGGCGTGCGGAACAGCCGCTCCCTCCACTCCCGTTATCGTCGAGAAAGAGAAGATCGTCGAGAAGGTCGTGACGTCGGCTCCTCAGGTCGTCAAGGAAACCGTTGTCGTCGCCGCGCCGACGGCCGTACCGGCCGCCAAGGCCAAAGTGCTCCGGGTCAACCTGGGCACCTACCCTGACAACCTCGACCCCCAGAAGGCCTCGTTTGTCAACGAAATCGCCCACCTCAAGCTCGCTTACGAAGGGCTGACCAAGTTCGACAAGGACCTCCAGACCGTGCCGGGCGCCGCTGAGAAGTGGGCCTACAACGCCGATGGCACAGAACTGACCTTCACGATGCGCAAGGGTCAGAAGTACAGCGACGGATCGCTGCTCAATGCCAAGCGCTTTGAGTATTCGATCATCCGCAATGTCAACCCGGCCACGGGCGGCGAGTACGCCTTCGTGACCAATGACTACATCGCCGGCGCCAACGCCTGGGGCGAAGCCGCTGCCGCGGTTGCCGATGCCAAGGATGATGCGGCCAAGAAGACCGCCACCGAGGCTGCCGCCAAGGCCGAGGCCACCCTGCGCGCGAGCGTCCAGGCCCAGGATGCGGCTGGCAAGCCTTGCGCCGACTACAAGCAGGAAGACTGCCTGACCCTCAAGATCAAGTTGGGTGCTCCGACGCCGTTCTTCCACACGATCATGGCCCTGTGGGTCGCTTATCCGGCCAAGGAAGAGAACATCACCGCCGGCAAGGAACAGTGGACCAACAGCACGAAGTTCCAGGTTGGCAACGGCCCCTACACTTGGAAGGTTTTGGAGCCCCAGGTCAAGAGCCGCTTCGAGGCGAATGCCAACTACTACGGCGACAAGGCCAAGACTGCGATCGAATTCGCGTATATCACCGACAGCGCGGTTTCGTTCAATGCCTACAAGAACAACGAGTTCGACATCATCGCCCTGGCCGCTGAGGACCTGAAGACTGTCCAGGCCGACGCGGCGCTGAACGCACAGGCCCGCATCTACGCCGGCTCCTGCACCACCCAGCTGGCGATGAACAACAAGTACCCGCCCTACGATGACAAGCAGTTCCGCACCGCAGTCGCGCAGGCGGTTGACCGCAAGGCTTGGGTCGACAACATTCTGCAGGGCCTGGGCGCTCCGACCCAGACCTGGATTCCGCCCGGATACCCTGGGTATGACAAGGCCGAGGCCCGCTTCGCCTTCAACGTCGACGAGGCCAAGAAGGCCCTGGCCGCATCGAAGGCCCCGACCGCAGACAAGGTTCCCGGCGGCAAGCTCAAGTACTTTGCCTCGAACAGCCCGCGCAACAAGACCCGCGGCGAGTTCCTGGTCCAGATGCTGAGCAAGAACCTCGGGATCCCGGTTGAGATGACCCTGGTCGATCCGACCGAGTACACCGCCCGCCAGAAGAAGGGCGACATGGACGGCATGTTCCTCCAGGGCTGGTGCGCGGACTTCCCGCATCAGACGAACTGGCTGCCGACCTACTTCAACTCCAAGAGCTTTGCGTCGCGCTGGGGTTACTCCAACCCGGCGAACGACAAGCTTATGGCTGACGCTGATGTCACCGTCGATCCGGTCAAGGCCGCGGCGATGTATGACCAGGCCCAGAAGACGATCATTGGCGACGTGTCGTCGATGATGTTCTGGAACAACGTCAACTCCTATCTGGTCAAGCCCTGGGTCAAGGGTCTGATTCAGACCCCGCAGGACTCCGGTTTCGCGGGCGACACCGTCCCGACGGCGATTGACATCGACGTCGCGATGCTGCCGAAGTAGTTCGTTAAGAACTCGCACTGATCAGGGGCGGGCGCCATCGCCCGCCCCTGATCGTTTGATCGCTCTCCCAGAGGTTGCCGCATGACGAGTTACATCATCCGTCGCTTGATCTCGATGGTACTAACGGTGTTCGTGCTCGCGCTGATGACTTTCCTGCTGATGAAGTCGGCGCCGGGGGGACCCTGGGATGCGACCGCGGCCGATCGTAAAGGTTTGAGTGAGACACAGCAGCGCGTGCTGAATCGACAGTTTGGGCTTGACAAGCCAGAATGGCGCCAATTCACATCGTATGTCATCGGCGATGTTGACAGTGAGGGTGAATTCAATTGCGGCGCGATTTGCGGCAACCTCGGGCCCTCCTTCAAGCGCCGGGGCCAGATGGTGCAGGATATTCTGTTTGCGCCGCGCTCCCCCGAAGGTGACTTTTTCGACTCCCGTTTCAGCTTTACCCTGCGCTTGGCCTTGGCTGCAATCACGTTTGGGGTGTTGCTGGGCATCCCGGCCGGCGTGATCTCCGCCCTGAAACAGAACACTTGGATTGACTATGTCACGGCCTTCATTACGACCATTGGCATTTCGGTCCCGGGCTTCGTGGTGGCGATCTTCCTTATCTACGTCTTTGCCGTCTCCCTGCACCTGATCCCGGTTGTGCCAAAGTGGGATCAGACCGCCTCGTGGATCATGCCCAGCGCCGTGATGGGCTTTGGAACAATGGCTTCGCTGGCGCGCTACACCCGCACTCAGATGCTGGACGTTATGCGCCAGGATTACATCCGGACCGCCCGGGCAAAGGGATTGCAGGAGCGGGTGGTTGTGCTCAAGCACATGCTCCGCAATAGCCTGATCCCGGTGGTAACGATCTTGGGACCGGTTGTCGCCGGCTTGCTTACCGGGTCGTTCATCATCGAGCAGATGTTCAGTTTTCCGGGCATTGGCGCTGAATTCGTGAATTCGATCTTCAACCGCGACTACAGCATGATCATGGGCACGACCCTCTTTATTGGCGTGCTGGTTGTCTTTGCCAACTTCTTTGTCGACCTTACCTATGGGTTCCTCGACCCGCGGATTCGCCTCGACTAACCCATCGCAGGAGCAATAAACATGGCAACTCTGACTCAATCCGCAGGCAAAGCGCCGACTGCAAGTAAAGGACCCATTACGGCCAAGAGCGAAGGCCAATGGCAGATGATTTGGCGGCGTTTGCGCCGCAACAAACTCGCGATGGGGGGCTTGATTGTCCTCATTCTGTTCGTGTTCATGGGCGTTGGTGCCCCGCTGCTCACCCGCCAGGATCCGACCGAATTCAACCTTGGCAAGGATCAATTGCCGCCGGTCTGGGTCGCCGAATCGCCGGCCAAGCTCAAGCCAAACCCCGAATATATCTTTGGCACCGATAGCGCCGGGCGCGACGTGTTCAGCAGGATGGTCTATGGCGCGCGCACATCCGTGTTTGTCGGGCTCATTCCGACCACCATCATCATGCTGATTGGGATGATCGCGGGGATGTCCTCCGGCTTTTTTGGCGGCGCTCTGGACAATGTCTTGATGCGCATCGTGGACATGCTGGAAGCGTTTCCCGACATCTTGTTCTATATCGTGTTGACCGTCGCATTGCGCGAGACGGCATTTGGGAATGCGGCAAATGGCTTGCTACTCTTGTTTTTTGCCCTGGCGGTTGTTTCCTGGGGCGGGATTGCCCGGCTGGTGCGAGGTGCGACCCTTGGGTTACGCAGCCGCGAATTCGTCGATGCCGCCCGCAGCATGGGCGCCTCCAGCGCCTTCATTATCTTCAAGCACATCCTGCCCAACGCTTTGGGCATCATCGTGGTTTGGGCGGCTCTGGCGATGCCCCGCATGATCATCGCTGAGGCCACGCTCGCCTATCTCGGCCTGGGGATGAAGCCAGTCTCAAGCATGGGCGACTCATACTTCCTGACCAGCTGGGGGCAGATCATCAGCGAAGGGCGGTCGAGCCTGAATTCACAGCCATGGGTGCTGTTGACCTCGTCCCTCTGCATCGCGCTGATCGTGGTCGCCGTAACGTTCTTTGGCAACGGCCTGCGCGACGCGGTCGATCCGCAGCAGCGCGGCGCGGGGAAGTAGCGCGCGGGGAATCACCTTCGGTCGTGATGGGTAGGGGCGGTTCGCCATTCGGGGTCTACAGCGTATTGTGCCAGTGTAGGGGCGGGTCGCGACCCGCCCCTACCAACGCGCGCGTCTGACGTAAAATCGCGCTGTGGCCTTTGATCCCCGGCGCCATCATCGCCGTTCGATTCGATTGCGGAACTACGACTACGCGCAAGCAGGCGCGTATTTTGTCACCCTCTGCGAACATGAACGCGAATGCCTGTTTGGCGAAATCTCACTGGGCGGACCAATGCAATACAGCATGGCAGGCGAGATCGTAGCCGAGCAATGGCTTTGGCTGGAGGAGCACTTTGTCCAAGTTGAACTCGACGCCTGGCAGGTCATGCCGAACCATTTTCACGGGATACTCCTTCTAATGGACAGGGATACCCTCGGCGTTCGAAGAAAGCCGTTGGGACAATTGATTGGCGCCTTCAAGACGACGTCGGCGAAACGGATTAATCAGCTGCGTGGCACGCCGGGCGCTCCGGTTTGGCAACGCGATTTCTTTGAGCACGTCATTCGAGGCCCCCATTCCTTGGAACGTATTCGCCGCTATATCGAATTGAATCCATCACGCTGGGCGAATGACAGGATGAATCCGCACCGGCGTCGTCGGCAATGATGGCCAGGGGCGGGTCGCGACACGCCCCTACCGGTGTGCCTGGCACGGTGTCTGGCGCCCCGGTATTTCGTGCAGCGCGCATCGGCCGTGCGGCCGCGGTTCGTGATGACGTCGGGTAGGGGCGGTTCGCGAACCGCCCCTACCGGCGTCCGGCACGATTGACGATGTGACGATGAATAATTGCATCGCGAATTGCACGTTCGCCCTGGGCGCACCGGCGGTCTGTGGCGATTTCGGGTAGGGGCGGTTCGCGAACCGCCCCTACCGCACGCCTCGCCCTCCCGCATACCGCATAATCCCCCCCATGAACACGCTACTGCCCGAACATGCCGTCGACCTGAACGACTGGTCCCAGCTCAAACCCGCTTTTGACGAACTGACCGCCGCGCCGCTTTCAGTCGCGACCTGTGAGGCCTGGCTGGCCGACTGGACCCGGGTGGCCTACCTCGTCTACGAAGCCTTTGCCCGTGCCAATGTCGCCACGACGATCAATACAGAGGACGCCGACGCCAAGAAGCGGCTGTTCCACTTTCTCGAGAATATTTTGCCCCCGGTCCAGGCCGCCGATCAGGCGCTGAAGGAAAAGCTCCTGGCCAGCGGTCTCGAGCCCGACGGTTTTGATGTTCCGCTCCGCAATCTGCGGGCCGAGGCCGAGATCTTCCGACTCGAGAACCTTCCCTTGATCACAGAGGAGGGCAAGCTCGGCAACCAGTTCGATGAGATCAAGGGTGCCCAGACCGTGGCCTGGGATGGCGTCGACCTTCCGTTGCCGCAGCTCAACCCGCACTTGCAGAACGCCGATCGGGCCACCCGCGAGCGGGCCTGGCGCCTTGTCCAGGCCCGCCATCTCAAGGATCGCGGGGCGCTGAATGGGCTGTGGACGCAGTTCCTGGCCCTGCGCGTCCAAATGGCCCGGAATGCCGGATTCTCCGACTACCGCGCTTATCGCTGGAAGCTGCTCAAACGGTTCGACTACACACCTTCGGACAGCCAGGCATTCCAGAACGCCATTGAGCAGGTCGTGGTGCCGGCCGTGACCCGGCTCAACACGCGGCACAAGGCACTGCTGGGCCTCGACACGCTTCGGCCATGGGACGCCAATCAGCATCTGTTTATCGACTCAAAGGGACGGCCGAACATCACGCCGTATTCCAATGTCGCCGAATTGGAGTCGCGCGCCGCGACTGTCTTTGCAAAGGTCGATCCGGACCTGGGTGCCCACTTCGAGACGATGCGCCGGGAGGGCCTCCTCGACCTGCCAAGCCGCAAGGGCAAGGCTCCGGGCGGGTATTGCACCGCATTCCCGATCGTCAAGCGCCCCTTTATTTTCATGAACGCCGTCGGATTGCATGGCGACGTGGATACCCTGCTGCACGAAGGCGGCCACGCGTTCCATGTCTTTGAAGCCGCGGAGCTCGCCAGCCATCATCTCCAGGATGTGCCGATGGAATTTGCAGAGGTCGCTTCCATGGCGATGGAGCTGCTGGCCTCGCCTTACCTCGCCCAGGATCAGGGTGGTTTCTACAGCCCGGCCGACGCCGCCCGCGCCCGTTTCGAGCACCTGGATGGCATGCTGCGTTTCTGGCCCTATATGGCGGTTGTCGATGCCTTCCAGCACTGGGTCTATACCCATGCCGAAGAGGCCGCCGATCCGGCCGCATGTGATGCGATGTGGAGCGAGCTGTATCGGCGCTTTCATCCTGATGTTGACGTAAACGGAATCGAGCCTGAGATCGCGAACGGCTGGCAGCAAAAGCTGCATATCTTCCAGGCCCCGTTCTACTACATCGAATATGGGCTTGCTCAGTTGGGCGCCGCCCAGATCTGGCGCAACGCAAAGCAGGACCAGACCGGCGCTGTGGCCGCGTATCGGCGCGCGCTTTCGCTCGGCGGGAGCGCGCCGCTGCCGGCCCTGTTCGCGGCCGCTGGCGCGAAATTCGCGTTCGATGCCAATACCCTGGGCGATCTGGTCGGGCTGATGGAGACTGAGATGAATACCCTCCGCGCAGCCGGCGGGTGAGGAAATGTGGTTCGAGCGTGTTCGCGCCCTCACCCTGTCCCTGACCCGCCAGCGGAGCGTCACCAACACCGAGGGCGAGACGTCGTTCGGGCCATGGCTTTATGACCAACTTGCGGAATGGCCCTACTTTCGGACCCGTCCTGAGTGTCTGCGCCTCGAGCGCACCCTCGACGACAGGCGCGAGCGCTACACCGTCTTCGCCCGTGTGCACGGCGCGGGCCGGCGCGCGGTCGCCCTGTGCGGTCACTACGACACGGTGGATGTCGACGGATATGCTGATCTCGAGCCGTACGCCACCGATCCCGAAGCGCTTCTGCCGCGGCTGATCGAGCGGCTGGAGCGCGAGGCCCGCAGCGCCGCCGATCTGCGCGCGCTGGCCGACCTGCGCTCGGGCGACTACATGGCCGGGCGGGCGACCCTCGACATGAAAGGCGGGCTCGCGGTCGGTCTTGCCGTGCTCGAGCGCTTCGCCGCCCAATCTCAGATCGAGGGCAATCTGGTCTTTGTCGCCACGCCGGACGAGGAGGATTCGTCAAACGGCATGCGCTCCGCGGTGCGCCAGTTGGCTGAGCTGCTGCCGGAGTGGGGGATCGATCTTGAAGCCGCCATCAACCTGGATTCGGGCGTGGGCGAAGGCGACGACGGCAAAGCCGTCTTCCTGGGCAGTGTGGGCAAGGTCTTGCCCTCGGTCTTTTTCGTTGGACGGCCGACCCATGCTGGGGCGCCCTTTGACGGCGTGAACGCCGCGCTGCTTGCGGCCGAACTCACTCGGCGGGTTGAGGCCAATCCCGCCCTGGGCGACCCGCCCGGCGCGGCCGAGGAAGTTGCTCCGCCGCCGGTCACCCTGTATCAGACCGACCGGCGCAGCCGCTACGACGTGACGACCCCGGCGACGGCCTGGTGCTCGTACAACGTGCTGACCTATACCCGAACCCCGGCTGACATGCTGGACATGATGCTGGGCGAGACGAGGGCGGCCATGGACGCGGCGCTGCGGACGTTGGAGACGCGAGCGGCCGCTTACGATCGCGTTGCCGGCGCGGCCGTTCACGCCCATGCGTGGACGCCCCAGGTCCTGACCTGGGCGCAGCTCGAGGCCCAGGCGCGCTCGCGCGGGCCCGCAGCGATCGCGCGCATGACAGCGCTGCGTGACATGCTTGCCGCCGACGCAACCCTGGACATCATCGGACTCAGCCAGCGCCTGATCGAGGCCGCGGCGCGCGAGGCCGGGCTGGCCGGGCCAGCCGCGGTGCTGTGTTTTGCGTCGCAGTACTACCCGCAGGTCGATCTGGGGCAGGGTCCGCGGGCGAAGGCTTTTCTGGCGGCGATAACGGCCGGGACGGCCGCCATCGCCGCCAGCCACAGCACGCGCGTCCGATTGCGACGTCATTTCCCGGGCATCTCGGACATGAGCTTCTTTGCCCCGCAGGCCGCGGGCGCGGTCGAGGTTGTCATCGCCAACACGCCGGCCTGGGGGAGCGGCCTCACCCACGACTACGCCGCCGCCGCCCGCGTTGGCACGCCGATCGCCAACATCGGCCCGTGGGGCCACGACTATCACCAGGCCACCGAACGGGTGAATATGCCGTATTCGTTTGAGGTGCTGCCCGCGTTGGTGTGGGGGGTTGTAAACCGATTACTCTCTGTGCGAACACCCTAAAGGTGGACGCAGTTCGACCTGTGGCAGCCGCATCTGTACCGGCGTCCACCTTTAGGGTGTCCGCCGTAAACTCAATACCCCGTCACGGCCGAGCGCGCGGCGGCCACCCCGGCTCGCAGCGCGTTGAGACCCAACGACACGCCGATCAGCCCGAAGATCAGCCCCATCCCGCCCAGCAACAGCGGCAGAAACCAGGTGTTCATAAAGTCGTCGACCCGCGCATTCTGATAGTTGCTCGGGTCGTACAGCACCTTCAGCTTGTCGCCGACCTTGTGCGCTGGCGGGTTTGACGAGAAGCCTTCCTTGAAGGTCACCGTCGTGCCATCCTTTGTCGTGAAACGCACTTGGGCGGCGTAGCTCACCGAGTTGTTGCGCCCGGATCGGGTTTCGGTATTGGCGACGACGACGCCATCCGCCGTGAGGAACGTGCGGATCTCTTGCGCGGTCGTCGACCGGGTATACGCCGCGCCGGCCAGCATCGCAAGCCCGATCACGCCGAATATCACGCCCACCAGCAGGCTCTTGGCGGCCCGCGCGCCGAATATGATTGTTCGTAGATTCATCGTCTGGTACCCACAACTGATGTTCCCGGCGCGGTATCCCTGGCTCCGCCAGGGATACCGCGCCGGGAACATCAGTTCTTGCGCTATCTACTTGACTTCATCCCAATTCGGTCCCGATCCTACATCGACTCGCAACGGCACGGTCAGGCTGTAGGCGCCTTCCATTTCGCGCTCGACCAGGGCCTTGATCTCGTCGACCTCGTTGGGCGGCACGTCAAAGACCAGTTCGTCGTGCACCTGCAGCGTCATGCGGGCCTGATAGTTGCCTGCGCTCAGGGCGTGGTCGATCCGGATCATGGCGATCTTCATGATGTCGGCGGCGCTGCCCTGGACGGGATGGTTGATCGCCTCGCGCTCGGCCCGCCGCTTCTGGGCCTCGGCCTGGCCGCCTTTCATCTGGTTGCGCAGCTCGGGGAAGTAGCGCCGCCGCCCCAGCACGGTCTCGACATAGCCCTGCTCGGCCGCCACCAGCTTGGTGTGGCTCAACCAGTTCTGCACGGCCGGGAAGCGGTCAAAGTAGCGCTTGATGAAGTCGCCGGCCTCGCTCATGCTCATCCCGGTGTTCTGCGACAGCGCGAACGCGCCCATGCCATAGGCGATGCCGAAGTTGATCCGTTTTGCAAAGTTGCGCTGCATCGGGGTCACGCTGTCGAGCGGGACATCGTTTACGGCGGCCGCGGTCGTGGCGTGGATGTCCTCGCCGCGCAGGAAGGCCTCGCGCAGGGTCGCGTCGTTGGCCAGATGGGCCAGAATACGCAGCTCGACCTGCGAGTAGTCGGCGCTGATAAGGCGCCAGCCCCGCCTGGGAATAAACGCCTTGCGCACCCGCCGCCCGATCTCGGTCTTGATCGGGATGTTTTGCAGGTTGGGTTTTGAGGACGAGATCCGGCCGGTGATCGCGCCAGTCTGGTTGAAGTCGGTGTGGATCCGGCCGGTCTTCTTGTTGATCAGCTCGGGCAGCGCGTCGACGTAGGTCCCCTTGAGCTTGGACAGCTCGCGGTAGTCGAGCAGGGAGGCCACGATGGCGTGCTTGTCGCGGAGTTGCTCCAGCACATCGGCGTTGGTCGAGTAGTTGCCGCTCGCAGTTTTCCAGGCCTTGTCGGGCGGCAGCTTCAGCCGGTTGAACAACAGGTCGGAGAGCTGCTGGGTGCTGTTGATGTTGAAGGTCATCCCGGCCTGGTTGTAGATCTCGGATTCGAGCTCGCGCAAGCGCGTGCCCAGCTCGGCCGACAGCTCGCCGAGATAGCGCGTGTCGACGGCGACCCCGTGGGTCTCCATCGCCATCAGCACCGGGATCAAGGGCGTCTCAACTTCGTGAAAGAGCTTCGCCACCCCGCGCTCAGCCAGTTTTGGTTCAAGGACATGCCACAGCTCCCAGGTCGCGGCCGCATCGGCGGCCGCATAACGACCGGCTCGCTCCACCGGGACATCCCGCATGGTGATCTGGTTCTTGCCCTTGCCAATGAGCTCGGCAATCTCAGTCATCTGCCAGCCCAGGAGGGTAAAAGCCATATTCTTGAGCCCGAGCCCGCCGGCGCCCGGATCGATCAGAAACTGGGCCACCATGGTGTCCAGCGGCGCTTGCTCAATCGTGATCCCGACTTCCTGCAGGACCTCCAGATCGAATTTGGCGTTGTGGCCGACCAGGCGCACACCATTCCGGCGCAGCGCATCGGCGATGGGCTGAAAGCGGGGAGAGGCCGGATCGAGCTGCCAGGGCGAGCCGCCGGCTGGCCCGCAGGGCAGATACCAGGCCTCGCCCTGCCTCACGCAGAACGACATCCCGACCACCTCGTCGGT
>Ga0073900_10001678_pt1 | contig 12124 bp, 12 predicted proteins | sample KloWWTmetKNB5Kit_FD_66666 | JGI IMG/M metagenome (GOLD analysis project Ga0073900, IMG submission 66666) | Active sludge microbial communities from Klosterneuburg, Austria, studying microevolution and ecology of nitrifiers - Klosterneuburg... | ecosystem: Engineered > WWTP > Aerobic digester >...
GGCATAATCGTTAATACTGGAGCAAGTATGAATAAAAACTTATTCGCACCGGTTGGAATAACGATTTCTTTCATAATTGCTTTTACAGCATCAGCTATCGGTTGTCCCCAACCACGCAACCATGGAATACCAAAAAAAGTTACTCTATTGGGCCCCACTCGAATTTGCATATAAGCAATTATCTTGCGCTCTGCAAAAGTCAAATAAGCAACACCCAATAGCAATGGAACAACAATTGCTAAGATAAAAGTCATGTTTGTAGCTACTGAGTAAAACATGCCACCCCACTCGGCTCCAAAAATGTTTATAAATTGTTGTTGAATATACTCCATTAATAAATCCTAATCTTCACCATTACAGTTTTTCTATAAATACTTCGCCAAACAAATCACCTAATGCTATTGTCATGGGATGCGCACAAGCTATGCGCACGCAATTATTAGGTAATTTTTCGTCACTTGCAATTTCAAGTTTCGCTATTCCACGTCCTTGTGAAATCTTTACCTGATTTCCTGAAACAAGCCCTAATCTTTCTAGCACAACTGGTGCTGCCCAAGCTTTTGGGGATTCTGCATCATGAGTTAATTGAAGTGATTCTGCGCGTCGAACAATCGGATCAGCTTGATAAATGGGCACTTCACCAATACGCTCTATACCTCTTCTTTCAATTTCTTTTATTTCGAAATCAGCACTTTTAAGTTTATTATTTAAGTATTGATTAACTTCTAACCCATCAGAGAATATTTCAGCACGTATTTGTTCAGTTGTTTCATAATCGAAATTTTCTACTGCTAATAAATTAGCAAGTACTCGTAAAACTTTCCAAGCAGGGCGAGCATGACCTAATGGTGATACTACTCCATTAAAGCTTTGCACCCGGCCTTCTGTATTGACATAACTTCCTGATGTTTCAGTATATGGAGTTATTGGTAACAATACATCTGCATAATCACCGCCACTTCCCTTATATATGCTCATAGCTACTATGAATTCATACGATTTAAGCGTCTCTAGCGCTTGTTGAGAATTGTAAGCATCAAATTCTGGCTCAACATTCATTAGTATAAGTGCTTTACAGTTTTCATCTGGCAAATCAGTGCTGTAACCAAGCATTTGTGCCGCATTTAGTCCACCCGTTTTTTTAATTGAGTTTGATGCTTTCGGAATCGACAAATCGCTGATTTCAGGCACTGCACCTACCAAATATGCACCTACACTATTTGCAGCTTCACCAAGTATGCCATAACTTGCCCCTGTAGCATGCGCTATAAATTCGGCCAACACACTAATTCTTGAATATTCAGGATGATGTTGTGACAAGTTACCTAGATAAATTGCAGCTGGTGTGTTCTCGATTAAACTCGAAGCAATCGCAAATGCACTAGCTGTACTTGCAATATTAAATGAATTTAGTATTTGCTTTAATTCATTAGTTTGTTCTATGCCTTTTATCTCTATGGCAGCTTTAAGTATTTCTGCCAAAGTTTTAACAATAGCGCTAGGAGCAACGATTGCTTTATTTGCCACTTTAGTCAATAAATCATCATCCATTGGATTGACAATATTCAATTGCATACCCTGTTTTACTGCTTGCCGTAAGCGCTGTGCTATAAGCGGGTGATCTTTGCGTAAAGTGCTGCCAATAATTAATACAGATTTAAGTTGTGAAATATCTTCGATGCTTGTACCGAGCCATGGAGTGCCTTGCAATAGTTTATCGATGCGAAAATCTGATTGGCGCAAGCGATGATCTATATTTTCGCTTCCCATTGTGCGCAATAATTTTTGCAACAAATAAAGCTCTTCTAAAGTACTGTGCGCAGACCCAAGCGCGCCAATACTTTGAGAGCCATGTTTTAGTGCAATTGTTTGCATGGCACTGGCAGTATATTCCAATGCTTCTTGCCAATCACACTCCACCCAATGACCATTGCGCTTGATCATTGGGTTCGTTAATCTATCTTCTGAATTTAGTCCTTCATACGAGAAACGATCTTTGTCAGATAACCAGCATTCATTTATTGCTTCATTTTCCCTCGGCAATACGCGCATCACACGATTCTGTTTAATTTGTACAACCTGATTAGATCCTAATCCGCAATGCGGACTGATTGATTTTCTTCGCGATAATTCCCAAGTACGAGCTGAATATCGGAATGGTTTACTAACAAGTGCACCGACTGGACAAAGATCTATGACATTTCCGGATAATTCTGAATCTACAGTCTTGCCAACAAACGACAGTATTTCGGAATGCTCGCCCCGTCCAGCCATCCCAAGCTCCATAATGCCTGCGATTTCCTGTCCAAATCGTACACATCGTGTGCAATGGATGCAACGGGTCATATCAGTTGATATCAATGGACCTAAATTTTTATTTACTACCGCCCGCTTTGGCTCAGAGTAACGTGAACCACTTGCACCATATCCAACAGCAAGATCTTGTAGCTGACACTCTCCACCTTGATCGCAAATTGGGCAATCCAGCGGATGGTTAATCAGCAAAAACTCCATAACGCCTTTTTGCGCAGTAACTGCTTGCTGAGAATGAGTAAAAACTTTCATTCCATCCATCACTGGTGTCGCACAAGCTGGTAATGGCTTGGGAGCTTTTTCCACCTGCACTAGACACATACGGCAATTCGCTGCAATGGATAGTTTTTTATGATAGCAAAAATGGGGTATATACACACCGACCTGTTTTGCACCATCCATGATGGTACTTCCTTTGGGCACAGATACTTGTTTACCGTCGATTTCTATATTGACCATCTGTTAATTCTTTATTTAATCACGAATATTAATTGACGAAATTGCTTATTTAATTAGTCAAACCAAACATTTCTTATGTTCTATATGATAAACAAATTCTTCTCGAAAATGCTGTATCATTGCGCGGACAGGCATGGCAGCTGCATCACCTAACGCACAAATTGTTCTTCCTTGAATGTTGTCAGCAATATTATCTAGCAAATCTAAATCTTCGGGGCGTCCCTTGCCATGTTCAATGCGATTAACAATGCGATATAGCCAACCAGTTCCTTCTCGACAGGGCGTACACTGACCACAAGACTCTTCATAATAGAAATATGATAGACGTTCTAACGCTCTTACCATGCAGGTTGTCTCGTCCATGATAATGACTGCACCCGATCCAAGCATCGACCCAGCTTTGGCAATGGAATCATAATCCATGTCTGTTTGCATCATTATTTCTCCGGGCAAAACAGGCATTGATGAGCCACCTGGAATGCATCCCTTCAATTTCCGTCCTCCTCGCATCCCACCAGCCATCTCTAGCAACTCCGCAAAGGGTGTACCAAGCGGTATTTCATAATTTCCTGGCTTATTAACATGACCTGACACTGAAAATATCTTGGTACCACCATTATTTGGTTTGCCTAGCTGCAGATATTTATCACCGCCATGCCGAATGATCCAAGGCACTGAAGAAAAAGTTTCCGTATTGTTGATGGTTGTGGGCTTACCGTAGAGTCCATAATTTGCTGGAAAGGGAGGCTTAAACCTCGGCTGTCCTTTCTTTCCTTCTATTGACTCTAATAATGCAGTCTCTTCACCACAGATATAAGCACCATATCCATGGTGATTATATAGATGAAAACTAAATGATGAACCGAGGATATTATCACCTAAATATCCTGCATTCAGAGCTTCTTCTACAGCCTCTTCCATGCGCTCGTAGGTTTCCCAGATTTCGCCATGAATATAGTTATAACCGGCTTTAACACCCATTGCATATGCTGCAATAATCATCCCTTCAATCAGAAGATGAGGATTAAATCGCATAATATCGCGATCCTTAAAAGTACCCGGCTCACCTTCATCTGAGTTACATACAATATATTTATCACCTTCATAGCCTTTAGGCATGAAGCTCCACTTTAATCCAGTAGGAAAACCAGCGCCACCACGACCTCTAAGGGCAGATTTTTTTACCTCTTCTATGATTTCTTCAGGCGTAATTTTCTTGGCTAATATTTTTCTTATTGCAGCATAACCTTCTCGCTTTTCATAGCTTGTTAATCGCCAATTATCTGGATCAGATGGATCGACCCCATTCATTAATGTTTGTGGATATTTATTCATTTATCCAGTTCCTCCAACAATTGATCAATCATTTCGTTGGACATGAAACTGCACATGCGTTTATTATTAACTAACAACACTGGCGCATCACCACAAGCTCCCAAGCATTCACCTTCTTTAAGTGTAAATTTCCCATCCGCCGTGGTTTGGTTATATTCTATTCCTAGTTTTTTCTTTAAGTAAGCTGCACTTTCATTACTACCTGATAAAGCACAAGGCAAATTTGTACAAATTGTAATTTTGTATTTACCCACCGGCTCGAGGTTGTACATATTATAAAATGTAGCCACTTCATATACAGCAATAGGAGGCATCTCTAAATATCTAGCCACAAAATCCATTGTTTCACTCGCCAACCAGCCTTTTTCTTCTTGCGCGATTGCCAATGCGGACATAACTGCAGATTGTTTTTTATCAATCGGATATTTAGCGATCTCTCGATCTATTCTTTTAAGGGATTCAGTACTTAACATCGTCTATTATCTATCTATTTCGCCAAATACAATATCTTGCGTACCTATGATCGCAACTACATCGGCGATCATATGTCCTCGTGACATTTCGTCCATTGCAGCCAGATGTGCAAATCCAGGTGCGCGTATCTTAAGTCGATAAGGCTTGTTTGCCCCATTGGATACCAAATAAATACCGAACTCGCCTTTCGGATGTTCTACAGCTGCATAAGTCTCACCCGGTGGAACATGAAATCCTTCAGTAAATAGCTTGAAATGATGAATCATTTCTTCCATATTTTGTTTCATATTAACTCGAGATGGTGGTGCCACTTTATGATTATCTACGATTACTGACCCAGGATTCTTACGGAGCCAATCAACGCATTGCTTTATGATTCTATTCGATTGACGAAATTCTTCCATACGTACCAAATAACGATCATAGCAGTCACCGTTCACCCCAACCGGTATATCAAACTCGACACGATCGTATACTTCATAGGGTTGCTTCTTCCTTAAGTCCCACTCCACTCCTGAACCACGCAACATTGGACCTGTAAAACCTAACGCTTTTGCCCGCTCAGGTGAAACGATACCTATATCAACCAGCCGTTGCTTCCAAATTCTATTATCTGTTAATAATGTCTCATATTCATCGACATACTTAGGAAACCGATTGGTAAAATCTTCAATAAAATCTAATAAAGAACCTTCTCGGTTTGCATTTCTCGCACGAGTCTGTTTTTCATTGTGAATTTTTGAGGATTGATATTTGGGCATTGTATCCGGCAAATCTCTATATACACCACCTGGCCTGTAATAGGCTGCATGCATTCTTGCCCCAGACACAGCTTCATAACAATCCATCAAATCTTCTCTTTCTCGAAAAGCATAGAGAAACATTGTCATAGCACCCACGTCAAGTGCATGTGCACCAATCCATAACAAATGATTCAGTATGCGAGTAATTTCATCAAACATTACCCGTATGTATTGTGCTCTCAGCGGCACTTCAATTTGCAATAACTTTTCAATGGCCATAACATATGCATGTTCATTGACCATCATAGAAACATAATCAAGACGATCCATATAAGGAACCGATTGAATATATGTTTTATTTTCCGCCAATTTTTCTGTTGCGCGATGCAACAATCCGATATGAGGATCGGCACGTTTCACTACTTCACCATCTAACTCCAATACTAGTCGCAGAACACCATGTGCCGCCGGGTGCTGTGGACCAAAATTCATGGTGTAATTACGTATCTCAGCCATAGGTTACTTAAAGTCTTTTCAAAAAATAATAGCGAGGCAGGAAATATCAAGTGAATTACTATTCACAGTCCCCATAATGTTCTTCTCGTATCACGAGCGGAGTTATTTCCCTAGGCTCGATGCTAACAGGCTGATAAATAACTCTTTTTTGCTCTAAATCATATCGCATTTCAACATTTCCTGTTATTGGAAAATCTTTTCTAAACGGATTACCTATGAAACCATAATCTGTTAATATGCGACGCAAATCAGGGTGACCAACAAATACAATCCCATAAAGATCAAATGCCTCCCGTTCAAACCAGTTAGCAACAGGCCACAATTCTGTTACCGAATCAATGACTGGATATTCATTATTCTCAGCCATCACTCGAACGCGTAATCTGTGATTGAGCGTAACCGAGAGCAAATGATAAATTGCAGCAAAACGTTTATCTTGTAAGAGATGTTTAGTAGTTAGATGATCGCCGTACGTTGAATAATCAATTCCACATATATCAATCAGCGTATCAAAACTTAATACAGGATCATCACGCAATATCTTGCATACTGTGAGTATATCTTCAGCTCGTACCATAATAGTTAGCTCACCAAACTGATCTTGTAGGTTAATCAATTTATTTGCCAATAAATTCTGCAAACTTACGGCGAGATTTTTTGATTCAGAAAAGTTTGACATATTTAGATTATCGAGCAATGGTGTTGGTACGATTGATCTTGTTTTGTAATTGAATAATGCCATACAGTAAAGCTTCTGCAGTCGGTGGGCAACCTGGCACATAGATATCAACTGGCACGATGCGATCGCACCCACGCACTACCGAATAAGAATAATGATAATATCCTCCGCCATTTGCGCAAGAACCCATTGATATTACCCATCTTGGCTCAGCCATCTGATCATAAACTTTACGCAAAGCAGGTGCCATTTTGTTACACAAAGTTCCTGCCACAATCATTACATCCGATTGTCGGGGACTTGGTCTAAAAACTATTCCAAAACGATCAAGATCATAACGAGATGCTCCTGTTTCCATCATCTCAACAGCACAGCAAGCCAACCCAAAAGTCATTGGCCACATTGAGCCAGTACGCCCCCAATTGATAACCGAATCTAGGGTTGTAGTAATAAAACCTTTATCAAGAGCTCCTTCTATACTCATAGCATCAATCCCACTCTAATGCTCCCTTCACCCATTCATAGATAAATCCAACCACCAGAATACCAAGGAATATCATCATAGCAATGAATCCATATAGTCCAATTTCATCCAGAACGATTGCCCAAGGAAATAAAAATGCTATTTCCAGATCAAATAAAATGAACAGAATAGCTACCAAATAATAGCGCACATCAAATTTCATACGCGCATCTTCAAAAGCTTCAAATCCACATTCATATGGTGATAATTTTTCACTATCCGGATTATTTGGTGCAAGCAACCATCCACATAGCATCGGTACAACCCCTACCAAAAAGCCAACGATTAGAAATAATAAAATAGAAAAATAATTTTCAAGCATTCTGTATTTTTTGATTAGTAATTTGTTTCTTAAATTTACTTTAATGATTTATCTTAGTGCATGGTGCCGACGGCGAGACTCGAACTCGCACAGCTTTCGCCACCGCCCCCTCAAGACGGCGTGTCTACCAATTCCACCACGTCGGCAATAGCACTATATATTTTCCATTTGTTGAGCCGCTACAAATTCACTCTTTTCCAATTTTTATTCAGGAATTTGGTCAGCCTTTAACTTTCCGTCAACATCGGGAACGATTATTTCATGCCCAGAACTGGCTTTATCCGCATCACTCGTTACTTCACCTGATTCTTCTAATTGATCCATGACACTCATAACACTAGCATTTTTAGTTTGATTCGCGGAAAAGTAAGTCAAACTCATGCTGGTTGCAAAAAAAATAGCAGCAACGAAGCTTGTTGCCCTGCTTAGAAAATTTGCTGAACCACTGGCCCCAAACAAACTACCTGCTGACCCGCTACCAAAAGCTGCCCCCATATCAGCACCTTTTCCATGCTGCAATAAGACAAGAACAATTAATATGACTGCAAATAGTACATGAGCTGACCAAACTAAAATTTCCAATGTTTTACTCCAAAATGTTTAAATATTCATTGCTCGACAAATTGCAACAAAATCACTCGCAACGAGCGATGCTCCACCTATCAGTCCACCATCTATATCAGGCATTTTAAATAATTCAGAAGCATTATTAGGTTTAACACTACCACCATAAAGTATGGTCAATTCTTTCGCCACTCCCATGTCTTGATCTGCAATACCTTTCCTTATAAAGGCATGTACATCCTGCGCCTGTTCAGGAGAGGCTGTTTTTCCTGTTCCAATTGCCCAGACTGGCTCATAGGCAATAATAGCTTTACTGAGGGATATTATTCCGGCCCGTTTTATTACTGCTGCTAATTGCTCTTTTATAATTTGCTCTGTTATTCCAGATTCTCGTTGCTCAAGCGTTTCGCCAACACAAAGTATCGGTATCATTCCTGCTTCTTGTATCTTTACATACTTTTCAGCGACAATATTATTATCTTCTCCAAAGATTGCTCTTCTTTCTGAATGCCCTACAATCACATAATCACACTTAAAATCATTCAACATTGAAACCGACACTTCTCCTGTATAAGCGCCTTTTTCATATTGACTAACATTCTGGGCACCCCACGCTATTTGAGTATCCTGCAATGCATTTTGTACTGAGGACAGATATGGATAAGGCACGCAAACCGCCGTGTGTGTATTACACAAACCGTTTAAACCAGTAATAATCCCATCTAGTAACTGTTTATTTTCATTTAGACTACCATACATCTTCCAGTTACCTGCTACCAACTTTTTACGCATTTGCAAAACCTCTGCTTCCCAAAAGGGGCGATGCTACCCTTGATTCTTTGTCTAGTCAATCGTATATCTTCTTTAACTTTTCATTTGATCTGACTCATACTCTAACTACCAATTAGAGAGCATCTAGTCATCACTGATACTTACGAACTTATATTTTTTTATCACGAAGATATGGTTACTGACTCACGATTAAGCGTAATTCGCTCCACGCCAACTACTATAAAACTTTTATTTCATCCAAATCTACCAGTAATATAGTCTTCAGTTTGCTTGTTCTTTGGTTTTATAAAAATGGTATCTGTTACATTAAACTCTATCAATTCACCCAAATACATATAGGCAGTGTAGTCTGAAACTCTCGCAGCTTGCTGCATATTATGTGTCACTATTAATATGGTTACTTTACTTTTTAGATCAGTTATTAATTCTTCTATGCTAGCTGTTGCAATAGGATCAAGTGCGGAAGTTGGTTCATCAAATAATAATATTTCAGGATCAGTTGCTAAAGCTCGTGCTATACAAAGCCTTTGTTGCTGACCGCCCGAAAGATTAAACGCTAAGTCATGCAAACGATCTTTTACTTCATCCCATAAAGCCGAATTACGTAATGCCACTTCTACTCTTTCATCCAGTATCGCACGTTGCTTTATTCCTCTTACACGCAGTCCATAGGCCACATTTTCGTAGATTGATTTCGGAAAAGGATTAGGTTTCTGAAACACCATGCTTATTCTCATCCGTACTTCAATGGGATCGACATTAGCTGCCAAGATATTTACATCATCTGGGTGAAGAATAATCTTTCCTTCGTAGCGATTACCAGGGTATAAATCATGCATGCGATTAAAGCACCTCAAGAATGTTGATTTGCCGCATCCTGATGGGCCTATCAGTGCTGTAATCTTCTTGTCATGCAAAACCATATCTATATTTTTAAGTGCATTAAATGCACCATAGTAGAAATTTAGGTTCTTGACCTCCGATTTACATTGTAATTGTATCGGCTCTACATTTTTTTCCTGATTTGTTTGCATTATTCTTCTACCACTTGATATTTTTCCGCATACGATAACGTAGATAAATTGCCAGACCATTCATCGCAAGTGTCATAACTACCAGCACCAGCCCAGCTGCCGCAGCATTTAGCTGAAAAGCTTCCTCCGGTCGAGAAACCCAGTTAAACATTTGTATTGGCATTACGGTAAATGGCGCAGTTAACCACTCAAACGACAAATAAGGAAACTCATTGCTTACAGGCGATGGTGGTAAAAACGCGATAAATGTCAATGCGCCAATTGTGATAATCGGAGCAGTCTCGCCTATCGCCCTTGCAAGGCCGATTATAATGCCAGTTAAGATCCCTGCTGAAGAATAGGGTAATAAATGATCAAATACCGTTTGCCATTTTGTTGCACCAAGCGCATAGGCACCTTCACGTATCGCAACAGGGATTGATCGTATCGCTTCTCGAGTTGCAACAATCACGACCGGGAGTATGAGCAGAGCCAAAGCCAATCCTGCCGACAGAATACTTTGACCAAAACTTAATTGATAGACAAATAACCCTAATGCCAGAAGCCCATAGATAATTGACGGAACACCTGCTAAGTTAGTTACATTGATCTCGATAATTTCTGTTAATAAGTTTTTAGGGGCATATTCTTCTAAATATACTCCTGAACCAATACCTAACGGCACCGCAGAGATCGCAGTAACTAGCATCACCAGTGTTGTACCTACCCATGCAGATAAAATTCCAGCAGCTTCTGGCCGACGTGATGGAAAAGAGGTGAAGAAATCCCATGATAAGCGCGGCATACCGTCTATTAACATATGTGCAAATAATGCCATAAAAGTCAATACAGCAATCATTAGCGCAAAAATGCCTGCTACCATAAAAATTAGATCCCATCTTTTATGCTGGCCTATTATTCTTCTAATTTCTTCTAGATCATTTATACTTTTCATTCGTAAAACAACACTCAAAAATTTTACTCAAGACTGTATTTATATATGATGAACTGATATTTTTAGCAGATTCTATGAAACGTTATTTAATAAATCTCTCGATACCGTCTGCGTAACACATGTCCTATGATATTGAACACGAGCGTTATTAAGAGCAGTGTTAATCCTGCAGCGAATATCGTTTGATACCCAATACTTCCATGTGGAAGATCACCCAAACTCACTTGAACTATGTATGCTGTAATTGTGGCCGCTGGCTCCATTGGATTCCACGTTAAATTTGGTTGCATTCCTGCAGCAATAGCAACCACCATCGTTTCTCCTACTGCTCTTGAAATTCCTAATATATAAGCTGCCGCTATACCCGAATAGGCTGCTGGCATAACAACACGAATTGCAGTCTGGAAACGTGTTGCTCCCATCGCATATGATCCTTCTCGCAAATTCATTGGCACTGCACGCATAGCATCTTCAGTCATAGAGCTTACGTACGGTATGATCATAATGCCCATGACCAGACCTGCAGATAGCAGGCTAAATCCTGGCAATTCTGGCAAGATAATTTGTAATAGAGGTGTTACAAATAGCAATGCAAAGTACCCATATACCACGGTAGGCACCCCCCCCAGCAGCTCCAGAAAAGGCTTCGCAATTTCTCGAACAGTAAATGGAGCAAATTCTGAGAGATAAATTGCAATTATTGTTCCTAAGGGTAACGCCACTAACAAAGCAATAAACGAGCTTACAATTGTGCCGGACACCAGTGGCAAGATTCCATAGTGCGCATCATCAAATAATGGTGTCCACTGGGTATCTGTTAAAAAATTCCAGATTGGTACATGCTGAAAAAACACGAATGATTCTTTCACTAGCATTAGAATTATCGCTAGCATAATCGCTACTGACAGTACTGCTGATAAGAATAAGAGTGCTTCTATAAATCTTTCACGCAAATGACGACGAAAGCTATAACCTAGTTTGCCCGCATGAGCTGATTTAGTTTGTGACTCTACTGCCACTTTGAGGGCCCTTTTGTAATGTGAGGCATTGGGTAAGGGAGTCGCTATTAAGGAAAAAAACCAGTTTCATATTTGCTATAGAGAGTTTGAAATCAGCTTTGATCTAATTTATAAAAACATTAAGCGCACTCTAATCTGAAATTGCGATACTTTTTGAAGACACGCTATATACTTAAAATAAAAATTTTACCAAAAAGATTATTTCTCTTATTGATGCTCTTCCTACATAAAAACATTCTGGAGAAGTTGCTTCTCCAGAATGTTTTATATTTCTTAATTATTGGTATCCGAGAGCATGGTTGATGAATGATGACTATTCTTCATCTTCATCTTCATCTTCATCGCTATCTTCACTCTGAGCTTCGCCTACTGCCTCGCTTCCACTCTCACTACTCTCGTCCTCGTCTTCACTCTCTT
>Ga0073900_10001679_pt1 | contig 12108 bp, 15 predicted proteins | sample KloWWTmetKNB5Kit_FD_66666 | JGI IMG/M metagenome (GOLD analysis project Ga0073900, IMG submission 66666) | Active sludge microbial communities from Klosterneuburg, Austria, studying microevolution and ecology of nitrifiers - Klosterneuburg... | ecosystem: Engineered > WWTP > Aerobic digester >...
CGGGGCTGCCCGCGCCAGATGCGGAGGGGTCGGATGCCGGGCGGGCGGGTTTGGCCTTCGCTGCCTGGCTGCAGGAGAAGGCGGCCGCGCTACAGCCGGAGAGGGTGGAGGCGTGGGGGTAGGACCTCACTCCGAGCCGCTGATGCGCTCGGGCCGGATGCGGTAGGTCACCCGAATCTCGCTGGGGCTGCGCCATTTGTAAGATGGGTTGCCGGTGTATTTCATCGAGAGGGCATCGATGATGGCATCCCCATCGGCCTCGGTGATCTCGATGACGCGCCCGCGGATGGTGAGATACCGGCCGGAGTTGGCGGGGTCCGATATTTCGAGCGCGATGCGCCCGTCGCGGCGCAGGTTCTTGTCCTTCAACCGGCCGCGGGCGCTGTTGATGACGAGCAGATCGCCTTCGCGCATGATCCAGACGGGTGTCACCTGGGGGCTGCCATCGGGCATCAGGGTGGCGACGTGGGCGATGGCGGGCTTGACCAGCAGGTCGGCGTATTCGGCCGGGATGGGGGCGGGGGGAAGAGAAGACATGTTCGCAGTGTAGCGGAGCCCCTTGAGGGGGCTTCTGATTGTCGCAGGGAATCTATCCGCAGATTACGCAGATTCTCGCCGATTTTGTTTTGTAAGAGGCGCTCCGGACAACCAAGAATAATCGGCGAGTATCTGCGTAATCTGCGGATAGATGATTAGCCCCGGACTTCGCCGCGCATGAACTGGGCGATGCGCCCGGCGGCGGGGTGGCCGAGTTTGTCGGTCAGGGCGATGACGGCGGCCTGGTCATAGGCGACCCGGCGGGGTTCAACCCGGTGAGTGCTCGCATCTGCATGCAAGATGGCGTATTTGGCCCGCTGGTCCTCAACCGGCGAATTGCTGACACTGCCAAGGTTAAAGACGCGCACGCCATCGACGGTCAGGTCCATCGGGATGTGGGTGTGTCCGGCAAAGACCAGGTCGGCGGCGCAGCCGGCCAAGGCGGCCCGCAGTTCGGCCTCGCTGAGCTTGGGTGAGAGGCCCTTGCCGTCGTCGGTGCCCGGCGCGGCGTGGACGCCCAGCACGCGCGTGCCGTCGGGCAGGGTCAGGCGCAGGTCGAGGGGCAGCTCGCGCATCCAACCAAGGAAACCGGCCGCGGTGACGGCGCCCATGGTCCAGGCCATCGAGCGGGCGAAATCCAGCACCCCTTCGATCTTGTCGGGATGGGCCCGGGCTTCAGCGAGCCAACCCTCGACAAGGCCCTGGGTCGTCGCATAACGATCGGTGTTTCCGCGCAGGAAATGGGCGTTGGGCAGCGCCCGGATCTGCTCAAGCACGCCGACCGGGTCAGGGCCGATCGCGGCGAAGTCGCCGAGCAGCCAGTAGCCGTCCACCCCGCCCGCGTGCTCGATATCGGCGAGCACCGCGTCGAGGGCGATTGAATTGCCGTGAATGTCGGACAGGATGGCGAGTTTCATTGTGTTTGGATCTCCCTCATACGACATACGTCATCCGTCATTGTTCAGCGGGCTCGGGAAATCAACAGAAGAAAGGAAGAAGGGAAGGTGCCAAATCCCCCTTCTTTCTTCCCTTCTTCTGTTAAGGACCGTGGCCCGCTGAACAATGAAGGATCACGCATGACGTGTGACGCGTTATGCCACGGCAGCCTCGATGGCGGCCATGACATCGGGGGTGAGTTTGGGAACGACATCGAGCGCCTTCATATTCTCGCGGACCTGCTCGGCCCGGCTGGCGCCGGTGATGACCGAGGTGACGTTGGGATTCTTCAAACACCAGGCCAGGGACATCTGGGCCAGCGTCGCGCCGAGGTCAGCGGCGATGGGGGCGAGGTTCGCGGCCTTGGCGAGCCGGGCCGGATCGGTCAGGGCGTTGCGCAGCCAGGTGTAGTCGGGCAGGGCCGCGCGCGAGTCGGCCGGGATGCCGGCGTTGTACTTGCCGCTCAGCAGGCCGGAGGCGAGCGGGCTCCAGGTGGTCGTGCCCAGCCCGATGTCGCGATACAGCGGGGCATACTCTTTTTCGACCCGGTCGCGCCAGAGCAGGTTGTATTGGGGCTGCTCCATCTGCGGTTTGCGCAGGTGGTGGCGCTCGGCGATCTGCCAGGCCTCAGCGATGCTGGCTGCGCTCCACTCCGATGTCCCCCAGTAGAGGGCCTTGCCGCTGGCGACGATGTCGTTCATGGCCCAGACCGTCTCTTCGACCGGGGTGTCGGGATCCGGGCGGTGGCAGAAGACGAGGTCGACGTAGTCGAGCTGCAGGCGCTTGAGCGAGTTGTCCATCGCCTGGAGCAGATACTTGCGATTGAGTGTGTTCTTTTCGTTGGGCCCGGAGTTCAACCCCCAGTAGAACTTGGTGGAGATCACGTAGCTCGCCCGGCGCCAGGCGGCGCGCTTGAGGACGTTGCCCATGATGACTTCGGACTGGCCCTGGGCGTAGCCCTCGGCGTTGTCGAAAAAGTTAACCCCGGCGTCGTAGGCGGCCTTCATGCACTCAAAGGCGGTCTCTTCAGCCAACTGGTTTTTGAACGTCACCCACGATCCCAGCGATAGCTCGCTGAGCTTCAATCCGGCGGAGCCAAGACGTCTGTAGTTCATACTACTTAGTCTACTTCCCCGCGGAAACAAGACATGAGGTTTTCTGGAGGCGAAATCCCCCGCCCCGGCGTCCGCCGGGGCGGGGGATTTCGCCTCCACAGAGCCCAGAACACGGCGGATTGGCTACAATCGCCCAGGCGAGTAACACGTTGGCCGCTTCATGCCAACAAGTACGTCTGCGACAAACCATCATGGACGAAATTGCGGGCTACAACATCCAGCGCTGGAAGGCCCTGGTCAGGGTGAATGCGCTCTTTACTCGCCCAGATTGGACCCTGGATGCGGCTTCAGCCCGGGCGAAGCTAGATCCCGAAGGACGACTGGGGGAGATCGTTGGGAAGGCTGTGCTCTGTCTCGCGGGCGGCGGCGGGCAACAGTCAGCCGCCTTCGCGCTGCTGGGCGCGCGCGTAACCGTGTTGGATCTGTCGGAAGAACAGCTGCAAGGCGATCGTCAAGCCGCCAACCATTACAAGGTCAGCATCCAGACCCAGCAAGGCGATATGCGTGATCTCTCGCGATTTCCCGCGCACAGCTTCGACCTGGTGTGGCAGCCATATTCACTCAATTTCGTTCCCGAAGCCCGCCAAGTGTTCCGCGAAGTGGCGCAGGTCTTGCGGCCGGGAGGTCGTTATCAATTCAGTTGCGCCAATCCCTTTGTCAGTGGCCTAATGGCATCCGATTGGACGGGTGACGGCTATCCCTTGAAGCATCCGTATCGGGAAGGCGCCGTAGTCTCTTATCCTGACCCAATCTGGGTGGCGGAGTCGCGTGAAGCGGTGCCATGGACACGCGAGTATCGGCACACGTTAAGCGCCTTGATCAATGGTTTGATTGGGCAGGACTTTGTGATACAACACGTCTCAGACTATACGGATTTCCACCCTGATCCGGCGGCGACACCCGGGACATGGGATCACTTTACGGCCATTGTCCCCCCGTGGCTCAATTTCTGGGCGGCATATCAACCGCCGGTTTCAGAACTGGGCAATCAGCGGTAACGATGAGGGGAGAATCATGCGGAACAGCGTGCTCCGCAGATGATGGAGGCAACCAGATGACGAACGAAATCCTGCTGCGGGAGGTGGTCGAAGAGGATCTGCCCGTCTTCTACGAGCACCAGATAGATGCGGATGCCGTTGAGATGGCGGCTCACCTCCCCCGAGACTACGAGGCCTTCCAGTTGCACTGGACGGACCTTCTGGCCAAGAACGCGGTGGTGAAGAAGACAATCCTCGTTGATCAGCGGGTGACAGGGTATGTCATCAGCTTTGTCTACTTTGGTGTGCGCGAAGTTGGCTTCTGGATTGGAAAAGAATACTGGGGGCAGGGCATCGCCACGCGCGCGTTGTCAAAATTCCTGGAGCAGGTCCCGTTGCGTCCGTTGCGGGCCAGTGCGGCGAAACACAATCGTAGCTCGCTGCGGGTATTGGAAAAATGTGGATTCAGGATTGTCGGTGAGGACAAAGCATTTTCCAACATGGGCGGGAGGGTGGTGGAAGGGATTATTTTGAACCTGGAATGACGGAATAGGCCGTCGGCCGGTGACATGACCCGCCACCGAGCGCGCGGACGGGGCCTCCAGTGGGTGCCATGGCCGTCGTGGTGAAGCGACCCGGCGGTCGGTGGCGAGGTGGGCGTTGAAGGCGTCGGAACCGTAGAGACGCGGCAGATTCGGTGTGATCGGTTACCATCACGAGGTTGAATGGCACATTTGGCGGCGTCGCCGTGCGTATACGTGTGGCCAGGCGAGAGGATTGCCAGAACCTCGGCGAGGTCATTGTTGGCGCCAATCGCGCTGCATTTGAAGGGCGGGTTCCGGAACAGTGCCTGCTGGCGTTGCCGGTCTCCACGAGTGTCGCGAACTGGAAGCGCGCCTTTGACTCCGGTGCTTTCGATTCGGACGAGCAAGTTCTGCTTGTCGCGGAGGCAGCTTCCGATGGTGTTGTCGCGTTCGTTCTCGCAGGGGGCTACACAGCGAAGGTTTTTCGCGATCGAGATATTTCGGACATGTACCCCAGGGAGATCGTGAGTTTGCATGTCGCCCCAGGCTGGCAACACCGAGGAGTCGGTCGCAGCCTTATCGGGGCTTCTGCCGATTGGCTCATTGCGCGCCAGGCGAAAACGCTAGCGGTTCGAGTGCTGGAACTGAATCCGAATCGTGCGTTCTACGCAAGGCTTGGGGCTCAGGAGCTTGGCTTGCAGCCCTACGATTGGGCAGGATTTGCGACACGCGAGGTTATCTATGGTTGGCCGGACATCAGCCGTCTTCGCCGTTTCGCCTAGCGGTCAGCATGCAGCCAATACCCCAGACAGGCAGCAAATTTGCGCAGGCAAATCTGCTGCCTGTCCGACGCGGCTCGACGCGGGCCTCGTCATCGGTGCGACCGTGCGGGGTGGCGCAGTAGTTGCTGACCCTCGAAAGGACATCTCACCGGCAAGACTCCGTTAACCCTTGCAGAAAGCGGATCGGGTAATATGGAAGGAACGGCAGCAATCGACCGGGATTTTCTGGCATAGGTCGCTGACCTTGGTCGTTAGGCATCGGAATGAACTCCCCACTTCGAGGTGGACAATATGAGACACATCGAAAGACACAGAACTCACCGGACAGGCTGGCTCCGCGCCGCCGTTCTCGGCGCGAATGACGGCATCGTTTCCACCGCCAGCCTCGTCCTGGGTGTTGCTGCGGCAGGCGCAGATACCAATGGCATTCTGGTTGCAGGCATCGCTGGCCTTGTCGCCGGCGCCATGTCAATGGCCGCAGGCGAGTATGTCTCGGTCAGTTCGCAAGCCGATACTGAGCGCGCAGACCTGGCGCGGGAGAGCAAGGAGTTGGCCGCGAATCCCACGCAGGAACACGCAGAACTCAAGGCCATCTACGTTAAGCGTGGACTGGATGAAGCCCTGGCGTCGAGCGTTGCCACTCAATTGATGCAGCACGATGCAATTGGCGCGCATGCGCGAGATGAGCTGGGCATATCGGACACGCAGGCCGCGAAACCCGTGCAAGCCGCATTCGCCTCGGCGGGCACGTTTGCGGTGGGCGCAGCACTGCCGATTCTGATGGTTCCCTTGCTTCCAGCTTCTCTACTCATGTGGGGTCTCGCCGGCAGCTCGCTCCTCTTTCTTGCATTGTTGGGCCTTCTAGCGGCACGCACAGGCGGCTCACCCGTGGTGGCGTCTGTAGCGCGCGTCACGTTTTGGGGCGCTTTGGCAATGGCATTGACCACTGGCGTTGGAGCCCTCTTTGGCGTGGCCGCTTGAGTAATAACGACATCTATTGCAGAAACCAGGGAAACAGCCCAGAATAGGCTTGGCAGGTTACAAACACCCGGATGAATCGCCAGTTCGGCCCCGGATGCTGATACAACCCAACGGAGCAATCAATGCGACTGGCAAAGTTTATTATCGCGAACGTCGAGCCCATCCTCGCGGAATGGGAAGCGTTTGCGGCCACCCTCCCGTCAGGGGCGAACATGACAAAGATCGCCCTGCGTGACCACGCCGCGGCGATCCTGCTGGCATCCGCGCGGGATATGGAGGTCAACCAGACCCTAGCGCAGCAGGCGGGCAAGTCCAAAGGCAACGGCGGCGCGGACACCCCGGAGAGCGATCAGCTCGACATCGCCTCGGCACAGCATGCCGAGGAGCGCGTCGGCGCGGGATTCGACATTATCGAGGTTGTCTCCGAATATCGCGCCCTGCGCGCCAGCGTCATGCGCTTGTGGGGCAAGAGCGTTCTGCAGCCCGACCTCGACGACATTGACGACATCACCCGCTTTAACGAGTCGATCGATCAGTCACTCGCCGAAGCCGTCGACCGCTACACCGAGCGCCTCGATCGGTCCCGCCAATTGTTCCTGGCGATCCTCGGCCACGATCTGCGCAATCCGCTGACCGTCATCCGCATGAGCGCGAAGCTTGTCTCGCGGACGAATGCAGACCCGCAGTCTATTGAGGCGCTGTCGATGATCGGCACGGAATCGGAGGCGATGGCGAAGTTGATCGGGGATATGATCGACTTCGCATCGACGTTGCTGGGCAGCGCCATGCCGCTGAATTGCGAGCTGATCGATCTGCAAATGCTCTGTCGTGAAGTGGTTGACGGATTCCGCGCGTCGCACCCGCAGCGCACGCTGCATTTTGACCCGCGCGGCGACCTGACCGGCAATTGGGATGCGGCCCGAATCCGACAGGTTGTCTCCAACCTGTTGGGCAACGCGTTTCAGCATGGATCGCAAGAGGGGCCGGTCAAACTGTCGGCCGCTTCAGAAGGGTCGACCGTGGTGTTGAGCGTGCACAATGAAGGCGCACCGATCCCGCCGGAGGCGCTGCCGACGCTCTTCGATCCGCTGGTGCGTCATGCTACGGTTGAATCGGCGTTGCAGCGGGCTCCGGGGAGCATCGGGCTGGGCTTGTACATTGTGCGCGAGATTGTCAACGCCAAAGGGGGGACTATCGCGGTCGCCTCGACCGTGCGGCAGGGCACGACGTTCACCGTCCGCATTCCGCGTCAGCCCCCGCCCCCGGAGCGGACCGCGGCAGAGTAATCAAAGCGTCTGGATGGGTCAGGACTCGTCAACTCAGCGATCACGATGGATAACACGGCCGAATGAAATTTCTACTCACCTCTGCTGGCATCAAGAACGACAGCCTGCGCAACGCACTGGTAGACCTGCTGGGCAAACCGATTGCGGAGGCCAGCGCCCTCTGCATTCCCACCGCGATCTACCCCTTCCCTGGCGGGCCCTCGATGGCCTACCGGTTCATCAATGGCGAAACCGTGAACCACTTGTGCGGATTGGGATGGAAGTCGTTGGGCGTGCTGGAACTCACGGCCCTGCCCAGCATCAAGGAAGAGCACTGGATCGCGGCTGTCCAGGAGGTTGACGCCCTGCTGGTGATGGGCGGCGATGTCGTGTATCTCACCCGCTGGATGCGCGAGTCCGGCCTGGCCGCCCTCCTGCCGTCGCTGCGTGAGACCGTCTATGTGGGGGTGAGCGCCGGGAGTATGGTGACGGCCCCGGTTTTCGGCGAAACCTACGACGACCCCGACAGGCCCTTCGTCATCGAAAAAGGTCTGGGGCTGGTTGACTTTGCGCTGGTGCCGCACGTCGATCACGCGGACCACCCGGAAAGCAGCATGGCCAAGGTGGAAAGAATGGCCGCCGAGCTGCCTGTGCCGACCTATGCGATTGACGACGACACCGCCATCAAGGTGGTCGACGGAAACGTCGAGGTCGTCTCAAAAGGCCATTGGAAACGGTTTGCGCACTAGGCCGTGCTCCTCGTCCACGCCAATGAATTACTGTTGTGCCTTGCTCTACAAATCAAGGAATGTCTGCGCGATACTCGGGAGTAATCACGGCGGGCGCGTATGAATATTGAAGAACTTTACGACGCATTGAAGCGGCTAATTGGAAAGAGCCTCACATTCAAGAGAATTGCGGCCAATAGCATCATTCTCTATTTCGATGGCGAACCCGGTGACGATACAGTCCGCAGCATCTGGCTCGAACCGCCATGGCGATATGAAGTAAGTGGTCGAGTCGTCATCGGCAGCTCGGATTTGTGGCTGCACGAGTCTGATTTCTCGTCGAAAGAAGAAATGGATGCTGAATGGACTAGACGATGCCGGTTGACGGACACCGTCAACGACAGCCCTCTTGAGGTGGTCTTGATTGACTCGGTCAGCAATGACGTGATGTTGCGGTTTGCAGGCGGCAAAGTGATGCGCAACTTTTCAAATTCAGGCTTGCATGACATAGCTTGGACATTCCGCGACCGGACACAGAAGCTGCTCGTCGAAGTCTCGTCAAAGCAGGTTGAAGCGCGGACAGAGACGTAGCGTTGCCACAAAGCGGCGCAGCTCGGCAAGGCGCTTGACTTTCTTCTTCTCGATTGAGCTGCGGCAATTCGTGATAATGGCAGGAACAACTGTGACCAGAAGCTACCCTGAAAAAGATTCGGCGAGATCACCATCCCCGCGCGCAGCGCGGGGATGGTGATCTCGCCCATGATTCTCAGGATGACTTCCAGAGGCAATATGGCAAAACACAACCGAGTGACGCTGGAAATCGGCCCGAAAGGCAAGAAGGTGGTGGCGGTGGCGCCGGATTGGCCCGGGCTCGAGCGCGGGGGAAAGACCGCGGATGATGCCATCGAGAAGCTGCGTTCCTATGTTCCGCGCTATGCCCAGGTCGCAAAGCTGGCCGAAATGGGCGCGGCGTTTGCCGCCGTGAAGAAGTTCGACGTCGTCGAGCAGTATCCCGGAACAGGCTCCACGGACTTCTGGGGCATCTCGTTCGCGTTTTCGAGCATCGACACGCAAAGCATGTCGGGTGACGAACTGGAACGTGAGCTGGCGCTCATGCAGGCGTGCTGGGCATTTTTCGACACGGTGCGCGGGCGGGTGTCGGCTGAAATGAAAAAGGGTCCGCGCGGTGGCGGGCGCGAGCGGGACCATATCGTCCGGCATACGCTTTCTGCGGAGCAGGATTGGGCGGGAGGGGTTGGCGTGCCGGTGCCGGGCGATGCCGTGTTGACCGGCAAGGCATTGGAAGCGTATCGTGATGCGTATTGTCACGGAATACGGGACTACCACGCGCAAGGCAAGTGGGCCGGGAATAGGGCGAAATGGCCGCTTCGGTATCTCATTCGGCACACCGCTTTTCACACGCTGGACCACGCCTGGGAGATGGAAGACAAGGATATGACGCCCAAAGACGCGTGAAAATAGACGGAAGGGGGATCCAAGAGCACCCAAACTGAAGCGCTGAGACAGTTCTTCGCCGCTATCAATCGCAATGACATGCAGGCCATCACGAAGGACTTTGATCCGCAAATTGTGAGGGTTGACCCCGAGGGCTTCCCAACAGCCGGCACGTATCGTGGCATCGCGGCGGTGCAGGAGCACGTTGCGAAAGGACGCGGGACCTGGGCCGAGGGAAGTTGCGAGCCCGAGAAGGTCCTGGTCAATGGAGATAAGGTTGTCGTGTATCTCCACGCCCGAGTCCGCCTGAAGGATTCGACCGACTGGGTTGGCGGACGCTTTGCGGATGGTTTCGCGTTTCGCGATGGCAAGATCACCGAATATCTATCGTTTGGACAACGGCCGGATGCCTTGAAATGGGCCGGAGTGGACTCTGAATGAACACGCACGATCACATCAACGCGTATATTGCCACGCAACCTGAATCAAAACGCAGCGACATGCAAGCGCTGCACGGCATGATTCTGAAGTTGATGCCGGGATGCAAACTGTGGTTCCTGGATGGGAAAGACGAGAAAGGGCGAACGGTGTCCAACCCCAACATCGGATATGGATCCCGGACCCAACAATATGCCGATGGAAAGACCCGGGAGTTCTATCAGATTGGCATCAGCGCAAACACGACTGGCATCTCTGTCTATATCCTCGGAATAGAGGACAGGAAATACCTGGCCGCAACCTATGGGAAAGAACTCGGCAAGGCGAGTGTTACGGGCTATTGCATCAAGTTCAAGACCCTGAAAGACATCAACATCGACGCGCTGAGAGCGGCAATGCAATACGGGATTGAGCAGACATAGAAGCATGGCTACACTCCATTTGATGGTTGGTCTTCCGTGCTCAGGAAAGACAACGCTTGCCCAAAAGCTTGAACGTGAAAGAGCAGCGCTTCGATTGACACCGGATGAATGGCAAGTGCGTCTCTTCGGTCAAGATGCAGATGCGCCCGAACACGACGCAAGGCACAGCTTGATCGAGGCCATGCTTTGGAACATCGCAAGCCGGGCGCTTGAGTTGGGGACGAATGTGATTCTTGATTATGGCTTCTGGGCGCGGGAGGAACGCGAGTATTTCCGGCTGCAGGCGAAGCAGCTTGGGGCGAGTAGTGAAGTGCATTTTCTCGATGTGCCGGAAGATGAACTGATGCGGCGACTTGCGACACGGAATTCGCAACCTTCGCAGGCAAGCTTCCACATTCCCGAAGACATGATGAAGCCATGGATCGCGTTCTTCCAGAAACCAACACCGGATGAGCTCGAGCGAAGAGAATAGATGAGTAATGAGATAAACAGATCGAAGTTGTAGCGAAACCCACGTGACCTTGTCAATAAACCCTGCACCGGGATCAAGCTTGGACGAGATTACCCACATCTTGTCAATTGCGCCGACATCTCAGACGATAGAGGGCCAGGTCCCGATCAATCGCCGAAATTCAAAGCGAGAAGCAAGACACACAGCGTGGTTTCTTGAGTCGGAGTCACTCGTTGACACATCTGACGTCAATGACCATATCGATTGGTTGATCAACAGGCTTGACGGCAAGGAACATCTGTTACGAGAGCTAATCGCTCGCGGCTGTGCGGCAAGAATCTGGTGCTATTGGCTCTCGGCGCTTGGACATGGCGGCCCAATCTTGACAAGCAGACAGATGGGTCGGCTTTCAATGCTGGGCCTCGACATTTGCTTTGATGTGTACGGCACTATCTGATGGTCCTACATCTGCGAGTGGCTCACAACCCTAGTGCATGCGCAGGGCGCAATACGAAAATCGTGCTTCGGCCATGTCAGGCCAACCCGCGTTCGCAGCCGACTTGCAATGGCCAGCGCAAATTTGGGTCTTCCGGGCTGCTGGCGCTGGGCGGGCCACGCCGGAGCGGCTGCTCGAGGTTGAGCCGGCGCTGACGACCAAATGGACTCCGCTACAATCTCACTACTATGACAACCACGCATGTGACGGTTGAGGCTGTCATCGACCCGTCGGGTGTCGTGCGCATTCTGCAGCCGGTCGACATTCAGACTTCACGCAGGGCGCTTGTGACAATTCTCGACGAACCGGTCATTGAGACGGCAGAGCCGGCTCTTTTGAGCGAAAACGCGCTTGCCGAAGATTGGTTGCGCCCCGAGGAGGACGCCGCATGGTCATACCTTCGCTCGGCGACATCGTAGTTCTGCCATTCCCGTTCTCTGATCTATCAGACAGTAAGCTGAGACCGGCTGTTGTTCTTGCGGAAGCCAGCAAGGGTGATTGGATTTTGTGCCAAATCACCAGCAACCCCTATGGTGATGCGCAAGCGGTAACCATCGAGCAAACCGATTTCGAAACAGGAATGCTCAAACTGAAGAGCTTCGCTCGCCCACACAAGCTGTTCACAGCGAACCAGCAGCTTTTCATTTCGGTCGCAGGCCGACTAAAGCGTAGCAAGCTGAACGAGATTCGCTCAGCAATCATCGCTGTATTGTCCACGTAGGCTTGGCTTCCGTTGGGCAGTCCTGGACGCCACCTCGATCTTGATTGGGGGTATGTCGTGCGCGAGCGGCATTCTGTGTTCGCGCGGCTAAAATCCCGGTCGTGCTCACCGTCCTCGGCCCAACCACGCCCTTTCCGCCCCTGGCCCGGGCGATGCGCCGCCCCAACGGGCTGCTGGCGCTGGGCGGGCAGGCGACCCCGGCGCGCCTGCTCGAGGCCTACCGGCGAGGGATCTTCCCCTGGTCGGGGCCGGGCGAGCCGCTGCTGTGGTGGTCGCCCGA
>Ga0073900_10001680_pt1 | contig 12100 bp, 10 predicted proteins | sample KloWWTmetKNB5Kit_FD_66666 | JGI IMG/M metagenome (GOLD analysis project Ga0073900, IMG submission 66666) | Active sludge microbial communities from Klosterneuburg, Austria, studying microevolution and ecology of nitrifiers - Klosterneuburg... | ecosystem: Engineered > WWTP > Aerobic digester >...
TTGGCTTCGATATATTCGAATCTCGACTTAAATTTTCTGTTGCAACGTTCCAATGCACCATCAGGATTGATACCTACGTATCGTGCATAATTTACCAACGAAAACATAATATCTCCGAATTCATCTTCTATCCGATCTACATTGCCCGTATTGGCTACAGATTGAAATTCGCCGATTTCTTCTTCCACCTTGGCCCAGACATCTTCTTTATTTTGCCATTCGAAGCCTACTTGAGCAGTTTTTTCTTGCATTCGGTAAGCTTTGACAAGAGATGGTAAGCTATTGGGTAAACCCGAAAGCACAGATTTTTTGCCTTCTGAGAGTTTGATTTGCTCCCAGTTTTTCTTGACATCGGCTTCGTTTTCTACCTTGACATCACCATAGATATGTGGATGCCTTTTGACCAGCTTGTCGCAAATACCATGTAGTACCGATGCCACATCAAAATCGTCTGTCTCCTCTCCTATTCTCGCATAGAAAACCATGTGCAGCATGAGATCGCCTATCTCTTCGCTGATGTCCTTCATATTTTTGTCCATGATGGCATCAGAAAGCTCATACGTCTCCTCGATCGTCAACATGCGCAGCGTCTCGATAGTCTGTTTCATATCCCAAGGACACTTGGTCCTGAGATCATCCATGATATCTAGCAGTCGCCCGAACGCTTCCAACTTTTTTTCTCTGCTTGCAGCCACAATTTTATTGTTTTATAAGGTACTCAATCTTTCGATCACTTGATCTATCAGGGCTTTTCCCTCTTTAGAAAACTTAGAATAATCTCCTGTAGTATATGCCTGCAATGCCAACATAAAATTATCAGCCATGATCTCATCAGGATGTATAATATATTGGGTATTGTCTTTAATTTTGGTAAAAAATGACGGTGTTTGTTCCATCGGGATTAAGGTCTTACCATCAGGTGTAGATGTTGCCATATAGTGGTCGCCGCGATCTGAAAGGCTATAAAGATCAAAATGCAAGTAATCGAAAAACATCGGTGCTTCTGGTCTAAATGTCCCGAACTTACTATTGATCAATGGGATTGCTTTTTTTGTATCACCTTGGTATTCAAGTTCAATTACATATTGATAACTCACACCATCTGGATTTGTCAGCAACGATTTTTCCAAAACTGGATTAAGCTTGACAGGTTTTTCTGCTTTTGAAAATCCAATCAGTTTGTACAAATCATTTTTCAAAACTGGATTTGAGCGAGATAAGACATGAAACAATTCGTGAATCATCACAGGAATTTGTACATCTGCATTTGGGTACTCAAAAATATTTTCTGGAATCAAAATATTATTGCCACGCGTATAATAAACGTCATTGCCGTAATGCCCATTTTTGATTTTTATCAGCCTTAAATTGCCTGGATATAGTCTTGGGCTAATGGTATCACAAAGTTTTTTGACAGCCTTGAAGATGGAAAACATCATTTTTTTCTCTTCAGTTTTCCAATCACTAACCTGCGTTCTTATAAAAGGTTTGAATAGTTCGATGGCTGCATCTCTATTTTCTGGGCCTTGGGGATTTTTCATCAAAATATTAATCTCAACTGCTGATAGCTGATTGTAAAATCCATCTACATCGTCTGCTATAATAGCTTGAGAAGCTGCAAGACTATCTACAAATGACACGATCCCAGGCTTGTTTCCGCTTGGAGCTTCGACCACCTTTTTATTTGAATTACAACTTAAAAGTGCAACCAAACAAATTATATAAATTTTTAATATATACATCTATTATTTAATTTCAATTAATAAAACCTTTGAAATATTCAACGCAAATATAGTACTTTACATTCAATGGTAGATGAAAAGGAATGGAATGTCATAAAACATCACATTTTTCAAGTTCAACAAGAAAAACCATAATCTTTAAAAAATATAGATACTTAGTCCAATCGCTTTTAGATTTTATTGCTGATACTTCTTTAGTTTGTGGTGAAGAAGAAACAAGGTGCTATCATTTTTGTGAATTAATCAGGAATGCCCCATCTTATTGTTACAATAGTTCCAATTTTAATATATTCGTTCAATTTTTTGCAAGGCTCGCGACTTGTAAAAATTTATCTTTTTAAAAAACATCTAATTTGTCACAAATATATACTAAATTTGTGACAGATTTTAAAGAGTGTAATAAATGCTTAGCATTGAAAAACAAATAGAAAGATCAATCAAAAGCAAACCTAAAGGTTTATTGATTTTACCAAGCGATTATTTATCTTATGGCAATTCCACAGCTATTCGAAAAGCCTTAGATCGTTTAGAGGATAAGAAGGTAATTATTCGGATAGCGCAAGGCATATATGTCCGACCTAAAATCAGTAAATTAATTGGTCAATTGGTACCTTCAGCAGAAGAAGTAGCTGAAGCCATTGCAAAAAGAGACCACATAAGAACTCTTCCAACGGGCAATTATGCCTTAAACGCTTTGGGCCTAAGTACACAAATACCTATGAATATTGTATTGCTCACAGATGGTTCTCCTCGAGTAATAAAAGTAGGTAATCGCAAGATAAAGTTTAAAAAAACTACGCCAAAAAACTTGATGGCCAAAGGCAAAATAAGCCGTTTAGTCATTCAGGCGTTAAAGGACATTGGAAATGATAAAGTGACAGATGAAGAAGAGATGAAAATTTTAACCTTACTTGCAAAGGAAAATGAAAAAGATCTGAAGCACGATATAACTTTAGCCCCAGTATGGATTCAGAAAATAATGAAAAAAGCACTGATCGATGTCAAAAATTGATTTCTATAAAGTAGAAAATATAGAAAAAGAAGCTGTTTTTAATGCAATAGCTTCCGAGATGGGAATGACGCCATTTGCAGTAGAAAAAGATTGGTGGGTAAGCCGCACCTTGGAAATTATCTTTCAGATGGACATTGCCAAGCATTTAGTATTTAAAGGAGGTACATCACTAAGCAAAGCTTGGAAACTTATCAATCGATTTTCAGAAGATATAGATCTGGCTATTGATAAAGATTTTTTTGAAGGTTACAAAGGAGATATTACAAGAACACAAATAACCAAGCTAAGAAAGGATGCAGGAACTTATACCACAGGAACTTTTTTTACAGAATTGCAACAAGAACTAAAAAATAAAGGTTATGTTGACCTTCATTTTGCAGTGATAGATACAGGCGAGAGTGACCAAGATCCAAGAATCATTGAAATATATTATCCAAATATAATTGCCCAACCTACTGAATATGTGTTACCAAGAGTTCAAATAGAAATCAGTTGTAGATCACTAAAGGAACCTTTTACCGTTCAATCATTTGGTTCCTTAGTAGATGAATTTTATTCTGATAGAGATTTCACAGAACCTTTATTTAGTGTGCGCACTGTAAACCCTGAACGCACTTTTTTAGAAAAATTATTCTTATTACATGAAGAACTTCATCGTCCATCAGAAAAGATGCGACTGGACAGATTAAGCCGCCATTTGTATGATATATACCACCTTACAATAGCTGGGATAGCTGATGTTGCATTATCTGATTATGGCTTGTACCATACCATTGTCGCACATCGATTCAAATTTTCAAGAGTAGGTGGTGTAGATTACAATTTACATAATCCAAAAACACTTAACCCTATTCCTCCCACCGACGTTATTGCTGATTGGAAAGCAGATTATGCCAAAATGAAGGAAGATATGATATACGAAGAGAATAAGCCGTCTTTTGATGACTTGATCACCAATTTGAACGATTTAATATACCGACTACGGGCACTGGATTGGCAGTTTGAACTAGTCTTTCCCATTCCTAATTGATAATGTGGCGTATGTTGATTGTTTGAGAATTTTGATGAAGAATTAAATCCAAAAATAAATTTGAACAATCAGTTAAACACTCGTCTCGCACCAATTGCCAAGGTCAAATAAAAATAAATGTTTATATTTGTCCATAAATGTTTTAATACGCATGCCCGATTCATCTCAAAACAAACTAAAATTCACTCAAAAGACCGACCGTCTCATCAGTGATGCTGCATCATTCAAAATCACTTTTTCCAAACCTAAGCATCAGAATAAAGAAGTCATAAACTGCTATCTTCGTACCGTGATGATCAAAAACCAACTTCAATATTCCATCACCAACCGATATAAAACTCGTGATGAAGTAAAAAACTATACGGCTGGACAGCTTCAAGATGTGATCGACCACTTATTGGGAAATATGTTTTACAACGCAGTGCTATTTACTGAAACGGAGGAAGTCACTTTGATGCAAAGCAAAAAAGGTAAAACCACATATTTCCAAAAAAATCTAATAGAAAATACACCTATAAATACGGCACACGACCATCAGAAATCCAGACCAATTCCTGAAAAACAAACTTGGCTCCAAGTCTTAGGTTTGGCGGATAAGGATGGAAAAATTTTTGATAAATCCCAAGATAAGTTTCGTCAAATCAACAAATATATAGAAATAACGGATCATCTCATCAAGGATTTTCCACAAGATCAGATCATTACGATAGCGGATATGGGCTCAGGTAAAGGCTATCTTACCTTTGCATTGTACGATCATCTAGTCAATAACAAAAAAATGCGTTGTAAAATTACAGGTTATGATGTGAAGGAAGATATGGTGACACTTTGTTATAATGCGGCGATCAAAGAAGGATTTGTAGGTTTGACTTTTCAGCAGAAGAATATAGATCAGGTAAATGTAGCTGGAGCGGATATGGTGATCGCTTTGCACGCATGTGATGTCGCCACAGATATTGCCATAGCCAAAGGTATCCAGGCAGGAGCACGGTATATAATGGCGTCTCCTTGTTGCCATAAGCAAGTCAGAAATAGCATGACACCAGTCAATGTGCTTTCGCCAATATTGTCGCATGGTATCCTCGCAGAGAGACAAGCTGAGATTTTGACCGACGGAATCAGGGCACTGCTGATGGAAGCCCACGGATATCGGACACAAGTATTTGAATTTATTTCAACGGAGCATACCAGCAAAAACCTCATGATCACTGGCGTGAAAGGCGATCCTGATCCTAAAGCCAAAGAAAAAGTGACACAATTGAAAGAATTTTTTGGGCTTAAGTACCATTATCTAGAAAAAATATTGGACACGGGCGTTTATGATATCGCCGATGTTCCTTTAGTATAGATTTTCTAGAATTTAATCTGAGTTTACAAGTAAATAATACAAAATATTACAAAAGCCAGAAAAATTGTTGTAACTTTACCTTATTCATAACTTAAAACAATCAGCTATGTCCGGATTCAGTCCTTTATTTCCTTTACTGATACTTTTTTTAGTCATTTTATTGTTTTCTGCCGTCTTTACAGTCAAGCAACAGACTGCAGTCATTGTCGAAAGATTTGGAAAATACAATAGCATCAGACAATCTGGCTTGCATTTCAAAATTCCGATTATCGATAGACTCGCCGGCAAAATCAACCTTAAAATACAGCAGTTGGATGTCATCATCGAGACGAAAACTAAAGACAATGTATTCGTCAAGATGAAAGTTTCTGTGCAGTTTAAGGTACTTCAAGATAAGGTGTATGATGCATTTTACAAACTTGAGTATCCACATGACCAAATCACTTCTTATGTATTTGACGTAGTGAGAGCTGAAGTTCCAAAATTGATCTTAGATGATGTTTTCGAAAGAAAAGATGATATCGCCATCGCTGTAAAAAGAGAACTAAATGAAGCGATGACAACTTATGGTTATGATATTATCAATACCCTGATTACAGATATTGACCCGGATATTCAGGTAAAAAATGCCATGAACCGTATCAATGCGGCTGATAGAGAAAAAACTGCTGCCGAATATGAAGCCGAAGCAGGTAGAATCCGAATCGTAGCCAAAGCAAAGGCAGAAGCAGAAAGCAAGCGTCTCCAAGGACAAGGTATCGCTGACCAACGTAGAGAAATCGCACGTGGACTAGTAGAAAGTGTTGATATTCTGAATAAAGTGGGCATAAATTCGCAAGAAGCATCGGCACTGATCGTCGTGACTCAACATTATGACACATTGCAAGCAATCGGGGCAGATACCAATTCAAACCTTATCTTACTGCCGAACTCACCTCATGCGGGTGCCGAAATGCTAAATAATATGGTTGCCAGTTTTACAGCAAGTAATGTAGTAGGCGAATCAATGAAATCAGCAAATAGTACAAAAAGATTGACCAAACATACTACCAAAGATGAGTTTGGCAAACTGCCAGATAGTGAGCATTAATGCATATATGACAATTAATTTTTGAGACCGAGCATTTTTTATGTCAACACACAAATTGTTACTTTCGGCAAAAAACCTTTGTGTTGATTATTCGCATCATGGTCTAACTATTCCCATCGTACAGGATTTTAATCTGAATATCCATGAAGGAGAAACGATAGCCATTTCTGGTGAATCTGGAAGCGGAAAATCGGTCTCTGCATTATCGTTGATGGGATTGACGGGTTTTTATCCTGGTATGAGCGCTAGAGGTCAAGTAGTGATCGATGGTGTCAATATGTTGGAAGAAAATGAAACTGCATGGGCAAATATCAGAGGAAAGTTCATTTCTATTGTTTTCCAACAAGCACTTTCGGCTCTAAATCCGGTACTGACCATCGGAAATCAACTCAAAGAAGCCATTCAAATACATCAGCCTGATCTGTCATCACAGGATATAATCATCAAAGCAAAAGCATTACTTAACGAGACAGGACTTACTGAGACTGATAGAATGCTTCGCTCCTACCCACACGAGTTGTCAGGTGGTCAATTACAGCGGATTGTGATCTCAATGGCTATCGCTCACAAACCCAAAATCATCATTGCAGATGAAGCCACATCTTCACTAGATGAACAAACTGCCACTGAGATCATCGCCTTATTGAAACGTATTCAAGCTAAAAATGGTACTGCTCTTATAATTATAAGCCATGACTTCAGACAACTGACCGATGTTTGTGACAGATTACTTATCATCCATCAAGGGAAAGTGACCGATGAAATTTCTTCCGATCAGATACGATCTGGTAACATGACAGAATTATCGAAAGCATACATATTAGCAGACCAATTATTGACAAAAAGAAATGCCCTAGGTCAAGGTGTTGATACCTTACTCAAAATCGAAAATCTATCTAAATCATACAAGAAGTCAGCTTTAACCTTTTGGAAAAAGCCCAATATTATTAAGGCGTTGCAAAATATTAGTTTTACGGTGTCAAGTGGCGAAATTTTGGGCATAATGGGACCATCAGGTAGTGGGAAATCTACTATAGCTAAAATCATCTCTGGGCTGATTGATGCGTCGGATGGCCAAATCATATTTGAAGAAAGACCCGTAACCAAAAAAGATCTTGAAGAAAATAAACTATTGAGAAAATCGATCCAGATGGTAGCCCAAGATGCACTTTCTTCTATGAACCCAAGTATGACAATAGGCGAACAATGGATGGAAGTCTTACTTTTTCATAAAATAGCAAAATCCAAAACTGAAGCTTGTACTATTATCGATCAAAAGAAGAAAGAATTTGACCTTCCAGAAGATACAAAGTCAAAATATCCTGTCCAACTTTCAGGAGGTCAGCTGCAACGAGCCGCATTGATGAAAAATCTCTTGTTAAATCCAAAATTGGTTGTTTTTGACGAATCTTTATCAGCGCTTGATCGACCGAATCAAGTTAGGATGATAAACCTGATCAAAGATTTGCAAGCAAAAACCCAATTTAGTGGCATCTTTATTTCTCATGATCCGCTCTTGATACAAAGCATTTCACATAGATATTTTACCCTTGAAAATGGTATGATTATTACACAAAATAACTGTTAAAATCAGGCTTTCTTACTATATTTGTATTTTCTTTTTAAGAATACATCATTGACAATTATTTAAATACGAGTTGATTCATGCAAGAGTATGCCCGAATATTAAATTACGCGATACCATTTTTTTTGATTTTAATAGCCCTCGAGTATGGTGCTTCTATGCTCATGCACAAACAGGTAAACCGGCTATTCGATACCATATCAAGTCTTAGCTCTGGTATTACCAATGTTATAAAAGATGTTTTGGGCTTATCCATTGTCATCATAAGCTATGGATGGCTAGTAAATCACCTTGCTATTTACCATATACAATCTACAATACTAACCTATGTTTTAGCTTTCATAGGAATTGATTTTGCAGGATACTGGATTCATAGATGGAGCCATGAAATCAATGTATTTTGGAACAGGCACATTATACATCACAGTAGTGAAGAGTTCAATTTATCTTGTGCACTCAGACAATCAGTCTCAGAAATTTTTGCGTTATTTACATTTACGTATATTCCAATGGCTATTTTGGGTATTCCTGCCCAAGTGGTGGCGGTAGTAGCTCCAATTCAACTATTTGCACAGTTTTGGTATCATACGAGGCTTATCCACAAAATGGGATGGCTCGAATATATCTTAGTAACTCCATCTCATCATAGGGTGCATCATGCTATCAATCCGGAGTATATGGACAAAAACTACAGTCAAATTTTTATTATCTGGGATAAACTTTTCGGCACATTCCAACCTGAGAAAGAAGAAATACCAGCTGTCTATGGCGTGACTAGAGCTGTGCATACTTGGAATCCTTGGATCATCAATTATCAACATCTTTGGTTACTGATATCTGATGCATGGCGCACAAAATCATGGTTAGATAAACTCAAAATATGGGTCATGCCAACAGGATGGAGACCTGCAGATGTCAGCACTTCATTTCCTGTACCTTATACCAAAGAAATCTATCTGCGCAACAAATATGACACAATAGCAAGCCCATTATTCAAAGTTTGGGCTGTAGGCCAATTATTGATTACTTTACTATTGATGATGTTTTTGTTTAATAATATTGGCACAATTCCATTCAGCAGTGTATTGCTTTATGGTCTATTTTTGTTTGTAAATATCTTTGCTTACACTAGTCTGATGGATGGCAATTTGATAGGCATAGCAGCTGAAGTGTTTAAGTTTGCACTCGGCATTATAATTTTATACATCAATGATTATCAATGGTTTAATATAGACAATTCGATACCATCTGGTACAATGATAGTTTTGGGCTACTTGGTACTTTCATTAACATCATCTGCATATTTCTATCTCTACGAAAAGCCAAAAGCAATGGTTTCTACAGTTTCTTAAATCCAAGTTTTTTTTTAATGAAAAGAAATGATTCTAAACAAAATCTTAGAATCATTTCTTTTTATACCTAGGCTATCAGTTGAAATCGAATCTAATTCCCAAAGAAACATTTTTCTGATTTGCTAAATCGTCAGTAAACAGCGGATTTAGGTCAAATTTTGTATAGATACTGAAATCCCTATATCCAATATAGCCACTCACGCCATACACAAACTGACTCGTATTATAATCACCACTTGTCTCTTCTTCAGTGCGAAGTCCATTATTTTTGTATTCAAGGATTTGTTTTGTTTTGGTACTTATGCCAGCATATCCACCGATACCCAATCTAAAAGACTTTTGTGAGCGCACATATACTTGATCATCGTGTATTCGTTTTTTAGAAAAATCAAATTCCAAGTGTACTGGAACTACCAAATTTATTTTACGGAAATATGGTTCGTCAGTCAGCGTATATGGATGAGGAGCTAAGTAAGTCCGATCTCCAGATTTTACATAATATTTGTTTTCATCTGGTCTTAGATTATTGTAAGTCAATGACATACCATATTTGAGCTGCAACAGCGGAGAGTCTTTAGCCAGTCTTGTTTTCCAAGTCCAGCCCCATTCATAAAACCTTGAATTACTTAATTTTATACCATTTCCATCTATAGAACCAAGGTCTCCATCTGTGATAAGATTATTCAATCCAAAAGCAAAAACAAATTGAGTTGTAGTGCGAGATTCGCTTCTTTTCTTCTTATCTTTTTTGCCAGGTGTCCACTCTTTTGCAAGGTCTTTGATATCACCTTTGAGCTTGCGGTACTCATCTTTGTCATCTGGTGCATCTGGTGCATCTGGTGGCGAAGGTGGCATATCTAAGTCTCCCTCAGCTGGAGGTGCTGGTGGAGCAGGTATTTCAGGATAGCTTTCGACTTCACCCTGGACTAGATCGTGGATTTCTCTCTCCAACGGTTCAACTCTTGTCTCTATCCTTTCTGCACATTTTTCTGCGGCATCTCTTTTTTTAATATCAGCCTCACTTGCCGTAATTATTTTCTTTTCCAATTGTTCATTGATCTGTTCTACATCGAGTCTTAAAGCCTCTTTTTCCTGCTCAGTGATAATTTGAATATCATTTTTGATTTCTCGGATTCGGTCTTCAAAGGCGGATTGCGCATTCGAAAACAAAAACATGCATACCATAGTGATGGTGTAAAAAACTTTTACCATTTTGATTTGATTTAATATTAATAATAAAATTTATATTTATTTCATTGATTCAATAGTATTTGCATTACTATCTTCAAAATTTCTGTTGGAGACGACCACAATAATTTGGCCAGCATTGTCCTGAATATTTTTATACATTTTTTGCAAGAACGAAGCTTCCGCGGCTTTTTCTGCTTCTGCAAGAAGCTGCTTAGGATCTACCTGGATTTTTATTAACTTTTTTGTTTGTTTGCTTGACATTTCTTGCTCAACGTTTGCCAGCAACTTAGCTGCATTTATTTTTAACTCATAATCAGCATTTTGTCTTTTTGTATTGATAGGCAATTCGAAAGATTCATTTTCTGACTTTTGATTAATCTCTGGAATTGTTACATTCTCAAAATCTAATTCAGAATGCTTCGCCCTTAAGTTTTGGGTAACTATTTGGGTTGCCTTTTTACTTCGAATTGTATTTGTTTCTTGCTGGGCTGACACTGTATCATCAAGAATTACTGTTTTTGCAGGAACAATTGGCATTTCTTCGTCAAGAGCAATAATTTCAGTTTTATTTACTTTATTTCCTATTGATTTTACAATTTTATCATCATTTCTCAACCAAAAACCAACTATCAAACATAAACACAAAACACTTAAAATCCCTGCAAGCCAATAATAATTGGTATTAGAAGGTTTATTTTGTTCGTTGTCAAGCATAAAATCAAGTCGTTCCCAAGCGCTTTCAGATGGCTGAATCGTACGTTGATCGAAATATTCTTTTATATTATTTTCCAAATTCTTATTATCCATGCTGCTTAAGTAAATCAGATTTTTGAATTATTTCTTGTAAAAGTTTTCTGGCATAAGCCAATTGTGACTTAGAAGTGCCCTCAGATATTTTGAGCTTTTCAGCAATCTCATTGTGTTTATATCCTTCGATTGCAAACAAATTGAATACTATACGGCAACCTTCAGGCAATTTATCGATCATCAACTGAATATCAGATGACCTTAATGCACTATCGGTTTCAATTACATCCATGAGAGCCTGATCAACTTCGACAAATGTTACATTTTTATTCGCTCGGATGAAACTTATACATTCATTGACCGCAATACGTCGCATCCAAGCATCGAAATGGCCTCGATGATCATACGTTTTCAGGTACTTAAATATTTTTGTAAAAGAAACAACAAGGCAATCTTCGGCATGAAAATCATCGCTTATATACTGACGACATACACTTAATATCTTGGGCGAATACCGTTGATACAATGCTTTCTGTGCATCTCGTTTACCTTCGCAAGCTAGGTTGATCAAATCTTTTACTTCACTATTGATATTAACTATCCGCACGTTAGCATTTGTTTTGTATAGTAGATGACGATTAGCATCCAAGAAAGGTTGTATAGGTATTTGATTTTTTTAAAAATAATTGTCTTTTTGCGGACAATTGAGCCAAAACATCTGTGTTGCAACAATTGTTATAGTAAGATTCAATTTTTTATATTAAGTTTGTGATTGTGAATTTTGGTGTAATACAAAGGTTGGTTTTATGGATTTGTCTTGTCATACCGGCAAGTCTCTTTGCTACGCACAATAGAGCCGGAGAGATCACCTATAAACAAATAAGCTCTCTTGGCATCGAGATCACGATCATCACTTATACCAAAGCAAGTAGTACAGCAGCCGACCGTGATAGCCTTGAAGTGAGTTGGGGCGATGGCAGTATGGAATTTGTCAAAAGAGATA
>Ga0073900_10001687_pt1 | contig 12081 bp, 12 predicted proteins | sample KloWWTmetKNB5Kit_FD_66666 | JGI IMG/M metagenome (GOLD analysis project Ga0073900, IMG submission 66666) | Active sludge microbial communities from Klosterneuburg, Austria, studying microevolution and ecology of nitrifiers - Klosterneuburg... | ecosystem: Engineered > WWTP > Aerobic digester >...
CAAGAAGATTATCGAAGACGAGAAGCGCGACCCGGCCGCCAACACCGGCAAGGGTTCGGAGCGGCACAAGGCGGCGGTGGTCGGCGACACGGTCGGCGATCCGCTCAAGGACACGGCTGGGCCGGCCTTGAACCCGATGATCAAGGTGATCAACCTGGTTTCGGTCATCATTGCCCCGATCGTGGTGAGTGTGGCGGTGGCCGACTCGACCGTCAAGCTCATTTCCTATGTCGTCATTGCGGCCTTGATCGGCGCCTTTGGCTGGGCGGTCTGGCAGAGCAAGCGCGAAACGGCCTGAAGGTCCTCCGGAAAGGGTTCCTCCTAAAAGACATATCCCCCGGCTTTGCCGGGGGATATGTCTTTTTCGGATAGCCGTTCGACCCGATCCTGGCGCTACAATGCGCGCGAGAAACAGGATGATTCCAGACGTCGCCAACGCACCCGTGAATGAATCCGCTCCGGAGGCGGACGCACCCAACCCTCCCGTTGGGAGTCCTGGCCCGCCCAACCGCCGAACCCGGGCGCGACAGATTGGCTTGCTGATTCTGGTCGTTGCGGTGAGCGCGGGCGTGCTGTTTCTGACGGCGCAGTACCGGCACGAACTGGCCCAGCTTGGCCGGGCCGGTCTGCTCGGCCTGTTTGTCGTCAGCATCCTCGGGAATGCCACCGTGATTGTTCCAGCGCCCGCATTCGTGATGGCCTGCGCCGGCGGCTCGTTATTCGGGCCGATTCAATCTGGAATCGTGTCAGGCCTGGGGGCCGGGCTGGGCGAACTGACCGGTTACATGGCCGGCGTCGGGGGCAAGGCCGTCATTCCCCCTGGAAAATGGACAGATCGGCTCGAGGGCTTTATTCGCAAGAACGGGTTCATCACTGTTTTTGCCCTGGCCGCCATCCCAAATCCGTTGTTCGATATCGGGGGGATGCTGGCCGGGATCACGCGCATGCCTGTCTGGCAATTCATCCTCGCGACCGTCATCGGCAAATCGGTTCGCTTTACCCTGCTGGGCATGGGTTGCGCGGGGTTGTTCTCTACGCTGCCCCCGTAGAAGCGATCTATAAAGGTGTCTGGCGAAATCACAATCCCCGCGCAAAGCGCGGGGATTGTGATTTCGCCCTCATTTCCGTCTCGATCTACTTCAGGGTCGCAAGAACGGTGACGCTCGGCACGGCGGCCAGCGCCTTTGAGACCGGGCAGTTCTTCTTGGCGGCATCGACCGTCTCAGCGAACTTGGCGGCGTCGATGCCGGCGACTTCGGCCACGCAGGTCAGGACAATCGCGGTAATGGTCGGACCGTCCCCCAGGGTGACGACCGCATCCGTGTGAATGTGGACGGGCGGCGTCCCGTTCTTGGTGAGAAGCGCCGACAAAAACATCGAGAAGCACCCGGCGTGCGCGGCGCCAATCAGCTCCTCTGGGTTTGTCCCCTTACCATCGGCGAACCGAGACGCCCAGGTATAGGCGCCGTCATAGGCGCCGCTGCCCAGACCCATCTTGCCCGACCCTTCCTTGAGCGTGCCATTCCAATCCGCGTGCGCTTTTGCTGTTGACATCGTTTTCTCCTTATTGATTCAAGCCAAACTTCCATTGTTACGCAAACTTCAGGGGCGCGTAGCGAAGTGCCCGGGGCCACCTGACGGCTCGCCAGTATCGAACCGAGTTTGCTCATTCAAGATATGCAGTGTAATCAATCCGCCTGATCAAACTGTGAGAGTGTCCGGCTTGAGACCCGAGTGACCTTGACACGATGGCGCTTCGGATTACAACTAAGTCAAGTAGCGTGCGCTTCAGGTAGATGAGGCTGCGCAACGCAACGCCAACCCATTTTCAGGAGGATTTTCCATGCCCGCTGCAAAGAAGCCAATTTCCAGGAAGCCCGCCCCCAAAAAAGCCGCTCCCAAAAAGGCCGCCGCGAAGATGGCCGTCGCCAAAAAGCCCGTTGCCAAGAAGGCCGCCGCGAAGAAGGCCATTGCCAAGAAGCCCGTTGCAAAGAAGCCCATCGCCACAAAGCCCGTCGCGAAGAAGCCAACCCCCCGCAAGCGTGTCGTCGCCATTCCTGCGCCGATAGCCGTGCCGCCGCCCGTCGTGATGCCGGCCGCGCCACCCGAATTGCCGAGCGCCCCAGCCGAACCCGTCGGCTGATCGACACCTCAATTGGCGAGGCCCCGCTCTCAGACTGAGAGCGGGGCCTCGTATTTTTCGTCGGCTATAATCTCAAGGCTTTTCTACCGGCCGTACGACCGGAATTTCAGCCATAAGGACCCGTTCCGGAATGCGTGAACGCAATACAGTCTCTCTCATCATCATCGCCGTGCTTGGACTGGTGTCGGCCTTTCTGGCCGCCCCGGTCGAGAAACCGGCATTCGTGCGCAGCCTCGTCTTCTGGCAAGACGAACGGGTGCGCGATCTGCAGCTCAAGCAAGGTCTCGACCTTCGCGGGGGCCTGCAAGTGCTCCTGGTGGCGGATCTGCCCGCCGGCCAGAGCCTCGTGACGGGCACGCTGTCGTCAGCCGTGTCCATCATTGAGGGCCGCGTGAACGCCCTCGGCACAAGCGAACCAACGGTCCAGCAGGCCGGCAACGACCGGATCCTGGTCGAGCTCCCGGGTGTGACCAACCGTGAGGCTGCCATCGATCTCGTCAAGAAACAGGGCATCCTGGAGTTCGTCGAGGCCACGGTCGCCAATCAACCCCAGGACGGCGCGCCAATCTCGACTACATTCAGCTTGTTCAGGTCGCTCATCTATCCCGAAACAGCAAGCGCCGGCCGTCCCATCGATGCCAACCAGACTGTCAGCGGCACTCGGGTGTACCGGACCGCCTTTACGGGTGAGATTCTTCTGAACAACAGCCGGGTCGGTGTGAACACCGGACAGACGGTGGTGGTGTTCAGCGTCAAGCCCTCGGCCCAAACCGGGTTCGGGGACTTCACGGGCAGAAATATCGGCCAGCCGTTGTGCATCGTGCTTGACGGCATCGTCCTGCAGTGCCCGTCGATTCGGGCGGCCTTGCCAACCGGCGGCGAGATCTCGGGCGGATTCACACCCGAGGCCGCAAACAGCCTGGCCGTCACCCTGAACTACGGGTCACTCCCGGTGCCGCTCAAGATTGAAAGCGTGAAGGACGTCGGCGCGACCCTTGGCGCGGACTCGGTCCGGCGGAGTGTCTTTGCCGGTTTGATCGGCCTGTCGGTTCTGGTGATCTTCATGATCGCCTACTACCGCGTCCCCGGAGCGGTGGTCAGCCTGTCGATCGTCTTTTTCTCGTTGTTCACCCTGGCCGTCTACGTGCTCTTGCCCGTGGTGCTCACCCTGCCCGGCATCGCCGGGTTCGTGTTATCGATTGCGACGGCCGTGGATGCCAATATTCTGGTGCTTGAACGCTTCAAGGAAGAGCTGCGCAGCGGAAGGTCCTTGCGCGGCGCCGTCGAAGCCGCATTTGCCCGGGCGTGGACGTCGATCCGCGACTCAAACATCAGCACGTTGATCACCTGCGTCATTCTGTTCCTGTTTGGCAACACATTCGGCGCGAGCGCCGTCAAGGGCTTCGCCATCACCCTCGCGCTCGGTATTCTCATCAGCATGTTCACGGCAATGGTCGTGACCCGGGCATTGATGCGCGGTTTCTTCTCGCGTGAAATAGAGGACGAGGCGCAGCGCGCGTCGTTGTTGGGAGCCTGAGCCATGTTCAATATCGTCCAAAATCGGCGTATCTACTTCCTGATCTCGCTGGCCATCATCTCGCCCGGTTTGGTGGCGATGATCTTCAACATCATCACCCTGCCCACGCATACACCCTGGAAGTTGAGCGTGGACTTCAAGGAAGGCACCCGGCTCGTTCTGAAATTTGAGACCCCGGTCTCGGAAGATGCGTTGCGCAATTCGCTCGTGGCGCAAGGGCTTGCCAACCCGTCAATCTCCCGCCTGGGGGCGGAGACGGACAACGCCTGGCAGGTCCGCACCGAATTCCTGGACGCGGATCGGGCCGAGTCGATTCGAAACGCCCTCGATACGGGGCTGGCCAAGATCGACAGGGCCCAGTCGTCGGTGGATTCGGTTGGCGCGCGCGTGGCGAACGAAGTCACCAGCGCGGCGCTTCTGGCGGCGATTGCGGCGTCCATCGCGGTGCTGTTGTTCATTTGGTACGCCTTCCGAAAGGCGCAGCACTCGCTGCGCTACAGCGTATGCGCCATCATCGCGATGGGCCACGATGTGCTGGTCGCCGCGGGCTTGACCGCCCTGTTCGGAATCTTTTTCGATTGGGAAGTTGATGCGTTGTTCTTGACGGCCATGCTGACCGTGATCGGATTCTCGGTCCAGGACACCATCGTCGTCTACGATCGCATACGCGAGAATCTCACCCGCCATCGCGGAGAACCGTTCACCCAGATCGTCACACGCAGCCTGGTCGAGACCCTGCATCGGTCGCTGGCTCTGTCGCTGGTCAACATCTTCGTCATGGTCGCCCTGCTGCTGTTCGGAGGCGCAAGCATCAAGCAATTCGTTGCCGTGCTGCTGATGGGCCTCGTGTCGGGCACGTATTCGTCGATCTTTAACGCCGTGCCCTTGATCGTGGCGTGGGAAGAGCGTGACTTCTGGGGCATCCGCAACAAGGCCGCGGCCATCGCGACCGGCAAATAACGAGGTGACCCCTGCCCTGCAACGGCTTCCGTTGCTGGCGCGGCGCGCGCTGGATCAGGCCATGAGCCTGGACGGCGCGCGCGCCGTTTTTCCCGCGCGGGTGGTGGTGGCCGTCTCCGGCGGCGCCGACTCGATCGCGTTGCTCGACATCCTTGTCCGGCTGGATGACCGTCTATCGGTGGTCATCGCCCATTTCAATCATCAACTGCGCGGGACGGCCTCGGATCAGGACGCATTTTCTGTGGAGGCCGCCGCCCTTGCGCGCGGGCTGCCGTTTCGGCTGGGCGGCGCAGATGTCGCGGCGGCGGCCTCCCGCGCCAAACAGTCCATCGAAGTCGCGGCGCGTCAGGCGCGCTACGCCTTTCTTGCCGGCATTGCCGCGGCCGAAGGCGCGCGCTGGATCGCCACCGCCCACCACGCCGACGATCAGGCCGAAACCGTGCTGCTGCGCCTGCTGCGCGGCACTGGCACGCTGGGTTTGCGGGGCATGGCCTTGCTCTCGCCGATGCCGGGACATCCCGCCCTCCGGCTATGGCGGCCGCTCCTGCTCGCTACTCGCGCGGAGATTCTGGCCTATTGCGAAGAGCGGGCACTGACCTTCTGCGTGGATGCCAGCAATCGCGATACCCGCGCGCTGCGAAACCGAATTCGGCACGAGCTTATCCCCTATCTCGAGAGCTACAACCCGGGCATCCGAAAGGTGCTGGCCCGCCTTGCCGAAAATGCCGCCGCAGATGGCGAGATCATTGAGGCTGGCGCGCGGTCGGCGCTTGACAGCCTGCGCCGGAGCGGTGGCGCCTTTGATCGCGGCCGCTTTTGCGCACTATCGGCGGGCCTGCGCCGAGCCACGTTGCGGCTTGCGTGCGCCGACGCGCGGGGGGATCTCACCGACCTGCGCGCGGCGGGAATTGAGGAAGCCATCGACGCCCTGGCCGGTCCCGCTGCGCATGCCGAAATCGCGGTCGCGCCCGGCACGCGCATCCAGGTGGCAGGCGGGCTATTTCTCGTCATTGCTATGCGCGAGACAGATCCATAGTCGCGTGGGTGATGCCAGGAGTCGATGGCGCCCGGCTTCGCCGGGCGCCATCGACTCCTGGCATCACCCACGCAAGCCGGTACAATCGGCAAAATGGCAGAAGCGGGCGAACCCCTTACCGAGCGCGAGCTCGAGGTCGTGCGCCTGCTCGCAACCGGCGCGAGCAACAAAGAAATCGCCAGCGCGCTGAGCATCAGCCCAAACACAGTCAAAGTCCATCTGCGAAACGTCTTTGTCAAGCTCGAGGCGGACTCGCGCACCGGCGTGACGATGACGGCCGTCCGAAACGGCTGGGTGGCCGGCGGGCCAATCCCGGCCAGCGACCTGCCGCCTGCCGACCCACAGCTTGCTGAGCTGTTCGCCCCGGCCCCGGCGGGCTCGGACGAGTCTGCTCCGACAGCCCAGGTCATCAGCGTCGGCGCGCCGATCCCGGCGCCGCCGGTCAGTGTTCGCGTCGCGCCCAATCCCCTGCCGCTCCCCAAGCTTGGATACTTTCGGCGGGCGTCAATGGTCCTGGGCATCGCGGTGACGCTGTTGGCCGCTGCCATCGCGGTGCCCGCCCGTGAGCCAGCCTCGGCATCGAGCCCAATTACGCTGCGTCAGGAAAACGCCGCTGCCGGTTCGGGCCTGCGCTTTCCTGGGGAGAACACCCGCTGGTTCGAGCGCACCCGCCTGCCCGCGCCACGCGAGTTCGCGAGCGCGGCCTCGGTCGGTGATCAGATCTACCTGATCGGCGGCGTCGTCAGCGCCCTGGCCACCGGCGATGTCATGATCTACGACCTGAAGTCCAACACCTGGGCGACGGGCGGCGCGCCAAAACCAACCGCCGTCGGCATCGCTTCGGCTTCCGCCATCGGCACACGGGTGTATGTCAGCGGAGGCATGTTGTCCAACGACACACCCACAAATCGCTTCGAGGTCCTTGACACCGAGTCTGGGACATGGACGACCCTGGCGGCCCTGCCGCTCTCGCTGGCCGGGCACGCGTCGGCCGCGCTTGGCGATCGCATCTATGTGATGGGCGGGTATTCGCCGGCCGGGCTAAACGTGGACACCTTTGCCTATGACCCCAGGACCAACACCTGGCAACGCCGGGCGGCGATGCCGACCCCGCGCGGGTTGTTGGCCGCGGCCGCGCTCGGCAACCAGATCTACGTCGTGGGCGGCCAAACCGATGGACAGGAGCGTTCCGATTGCGAGGCTTACGCGCCGGCCGAAGATGTGTGGACGGCGTGCGCCCGTATGACACTGCGCCGTTCTGCGTTTGGCCTGGCCGCGTCAACGGGGGCGCTTTACGCGGTTGGCGGGGGTGGCACAACCTATCTCGGTTTTAGCGAAAGGTACGACCCGGTCCGGAACGCCTGGACGCTGTTCGAGACCCCGAAGCTGGGCGATTGGCGCAACATCGGGATGGCCCCGATTCGATCCGGGGTGCTGGTCGCCGGCGGCCGGAATGGCGCAGATCGCCTGCGCGACACTTTTGTGTTTGAGCTGGGTGGTAACCGCGCTTTTCTCCCAGCCCTAACGCAGCAACAAGTCGAGCCCTGAAAAAATGCAAACGATCTTCCAGAATTGCCGTGTGATCGATGGCGTCAGCGACGCTGCCCGCGACCAGCTCGACATCGTCGTTGAGGGTCGCGCCATCGTCGCAGTTGAAATGGCGCGACCCCGGGAAGCTGGATCCGCAACCGTGATCGATGGCGCCGGGCTGACCTTGCTGCCCGGCCTGATCGACTGTCACGCCCATTACACCCTCGACCCCTGGTCGGCCGATCCTTTTGAGAAGGTCTGGCGCGAGTCGGACGCGGTCGCCATCACCTATGCGGCTCGGGCGGCTCGGGTGGCCCTGCACGCCGGGATCACAACGACACGCGACGCCGGAGCGCCGCGCCAGCTCAATTTTGCGCTGCGTGACGCGATCGCCAAAGGATTCGTCCCGGGTCCGCGCCTGCTGGCGCCGGGCTGCGCCATCACCATCACAGGCGGGCATGGGCGCTTGTTTGGGATTGAAGCCGATGGCATGGATGCGCTGCAGCAGGCGGTCCGCGCCCAGATGCGGGACGGCGCTGACGTGATCAAGATCGTTGCCAGCGAAGCGGCAATGTTGACAGGCCCTGAAGCGGCGGTCGAAGAGCTATCGCAGGCCGAAATCGACATGCTGGTCGGCGAGGCCCGCCGGCGCGGGTTGCGGATCTTCAGCCACGCCCAGAACTCCGTATCGGTCATCCGATCCGCCCAGGCAAAGGTCGATAGCGTTGAGCATGCCTTTCTCGCGAGCAAAGAGGCGATCAGCGCGCTCCGCGACAACGCGGTCACGCTCGTCCCGACTCTGGCCGTGACCGAAGTCACCCTCGAGCGCGACGATCTCACGCCGGCCTTCCGGGAACGGATGCTGCGCATCCGAGACAAGCACTGGTGGTCGTGCGAGGAGGCCATTCGTCAGGGGGTGAACGTCGTGGCCAGCACCGATTGCGGCGAGCCGCAAATCTTCCCGAATTTGCTGTGGCGCGATATCAGGGTGTTGCATGATCGCGGGCTGACGAAAATGGGCGCAATCCAGGCCGCGACATCGAAAGCAGCAGCCTTGCTGGGGATTGGTGCGACGGTGGGCAGCATCGCCGCCGGAATGCAAGCCGACCTCATTTTGGTTCAAGGTAATCCGTTGGACGACCTTGCCGCCCTGTCGCAGGTCGCGCTGGTCATGCAAGCCGGGAAAACGGTGGTCCAGGCATGAGTGGCCCGCCGACCCCCGAGCAGGTCCGCGAGGCGCAGCGCATGATCGCTGGGCGGCTTCCTCCCACACCGTTGATTCGCGCACCCGGCCTGAGCGCGCAAACCGGCGCTGATGTCTGGCTCAAATGCGAGTGCTTCGCGCCCATCGGCTCCTTCAAGGCCCGCGGCGCGCTGGTGGGTGTCTTGCGCCTGGCGCCCGAACAGCTCGCCCGCGGCCTGATCTGCGCCAGCACCGGCAACCATGGCGCGGCGTTGGCCTGGGCGGCGACTGAAGCCGGTGCGCGCTGCGTCGTCGTTGTGCCCCACAACACGCCCGACATCAAGCGCCGGAATATGCGCGCCGCGGGAGGCGAGGTGATTACGGCGGGCGGCGACTGGGGCGAAAGTTGCCTGATCGCGCGAGCAATGGCCGAGCGCGAAAGCCTGCTCTATGTTGAAGACGGCGAGGACCCGTGGATCATGGCTGGCGCAGGCACCGTCGCGCTTGAAATCCTCGAACAGCGACCCGAAATCGACGCAATGATCATCCCGGTCGGCGGCGGAAATCTCATTGCCGGATGCGGAATCGTCTCAAAGGACGCCATGCGACCGATCTCTCTCATCGGCGTGCAGTCCGCGGCCGCGCCAGCGGTAACCGAGTCATTTCATCTCGGGCGGATCGTCCATCGGCCGACCACCTCGTTTGCAGGCGGGGTCGCCACAACTGGGCCCGTCCCGATGGCCTTCGAGGCGATGAAGCGACTTGTCGACGATATGCTGCTTGTGAGCGAGGACGAGCTCATGGGCGCCATCGCCCGGCTGATTGACGATCACGCCATCATCGTCGAGGGCGCCGGAGCCGCGCCCATTGCCGCCCTGCTCCGCTATCCAGAACGCTTTGCAGGTCGTCAAGTGGCGCTCATCCTGTCGGGGCGAAATCTCGAACGCGAGCGCGTTGCGATGGCGATCAGCCCATAACCATCACGCCGTCACGTAACTACCTTCACCACAAAGGCACAAAGAGAATACTTTGTGCCTTTGTGCCTTTGTGGTTGAAGTTGTTCGCGATCACATTCCCGCGCAGACCTCCAACGCTATCTCAAGCAGCGCGTCGCGGACAGCGTGGCGGGTCCAGTCACGATGCGTCCACTCGGCAGCGGCGACGTCGTCACCCGCATAGAGCAGCTGACCAAAGTCAATCCCCCGGAACTGCGCCACGGCAAAAAACGCCGACGCTTCCATCTCGACCGTGCGGCATCCTTCCGCCTGGCGGCGGGTGACACGGGCGCGCGTCTCGCGATACAGCGCGTCGGTCGTCCAGGTCTTGACGAGGTCATAGGGAACGCCGCGGGCGCGCAACACCGCCTCGATCGCCGCCACCGCCCGCGGGCTGGCAGCGACTTCGCGGGCCGGCGGGAGGTAGTGAAAGGAGGTGCCCTCGTCACGGACGGCCGTGTTCGGAACCAGGACGTGCCCAACGGGAAGTGTCGAGTCAAGCACGCCGCACCCGCCGCAGGCGATTACGGACCGGCTGCCGAAGGCGATCATTTCCTCGAGGAAGCCGGCCGCCAGCGGCGCGCCCACGCCCGGATGGGTCAGCAAGACCTTTGTGCCGCCCACCGGGACTTCATAGACGGGCACCGACCCGATCTCGGATCGCAGGTGAAAGCGGGGCTCGAGCTTCCGCGCGGCAACAAGCCGATCGATGGCGTCCTGGAAGAAGCACAGGACGGCCCGCTCGGCGCCGGCGATGGGCGCGATCACGCGGGACGGTTCGATCACCGCTTCGCCGGGCCCGTCGTATTCGCTGAGGGGGATGCGCGGATCTATCATGAGGCCAGCCTCAAGATCGCGGGCGGACCATGCCTTCTCGATACGCCTTTGCGACGACATCGGCCCGGCTGTTGGCCTGGAGTTTGGCCATGATTACGCTGACATGGTTTTTGACCGTGCCCTCGCTCAGAAAGAGCCGGGTTGCAATGTCCTTGTTGGCCAGCCCCTCGGCGATGAGGTTGAGGACCTCGGACTCGCGATCGGTCAGGGCTTCGTAATGCGGCCGGTTGCGAGACTCGGCGGCGCGCAGAGGCGAAGCGTCGAGGGTGACTCGCCGAAACTCGTCCATCACCTTGCGCGCAATCCCGGGATCAAGCCGCGATTCGCCCCGCGACGCCGCTCGGATGGCATCAGAGAGATCGTCGACGCTGACATCTTTGAGCAGATAGCCGATGGCCCCTGCGCGCACGCCGTCAAAGACCCAGTCGTCGCTGTCGTAGGTCGTCAACACGAGCACACGGCACGGCAGACCCGCCTGGGCGATGGCGCGCATAGCCTGCACGCCATTCATGCGCGGCATTTTCAGATCCATCAGGATGACGTCCGGAAGCAGGGCGCGGGCCTTATCCAACGCATCCAGACCATCTTCGGCCGCGCCCACACAGCGCATCCCGGCCTGATGATCGATAACGATGGCCAGACCCTCACGCACCACTGCCTGGTCATCGACGATGAGGACGCGGATGTCTTCCACGCGCTCGATTGTATGCCGGGGTATGGGCGAGACCGCAATCCCCGCGCTCCGCGCGGGGATTGCGGTCTCGCCGGAAGTTTTCGGACGGAGTTCAGCGCGCGAATTCCGAGTACAGTCCAATCAGGCCGATGACGACAAGCAGCGCACCTGAGATGCGGCCGATCAAGGTGTAGCGGGCGGACAGCCACCCCGTGAATCGCCGTTGCAGCGGGGCGGCCAGGAGCGGCAGCACCACCAGTGGCCACCCAAATCCGAGCCCGAAGGCCAGGAAGTAGAGCAAGCCCTGGGCCAGCGTCTCGGAGCTGCCCGCGCCGAGGGCGAACGTCGCGATGATGAGCGGCCCGATGCAGGGGAGTGTCATCGGAGCGAGCAGTGCGCCGTACAGAAACGCGGTCGCGCGCGGGTCGCGCAGCACCGGCGATTGGGAGGTCGCAAGACGGGCGAAAGGATTGAGCCCGAGCAGCATCAGAATGCCCAACAAAATGACCAGGCCGTAGATGACCGGAAGCAAGACCGGCAGGATGGACGCGATCGATTGGCGCAGGGCGGAAAACACGGCGCCAATCAGTAGCATCGTCGTCAGCACACCGGCCAGCACCAGCACGCCCAACCAAACACTCGGTCTTGATTTGCCGCTTGCATTCGTCCCGGCGAGAAAAGCGATCAGACCCGGATAGAGCGGCAGCATGCACACGTTCGTCAGGATGGCGCTGTTACCCAGGACGAAGGCTTCGAGGAGGAATGTCATTGCGCGCCGAGTGACTTGACGAGCGCGTTGGCGTCCTCGTAACCCGTCAGAAGCTTGGAGACCGTGCCATCCGGTCGGATGACGAAGTGAGGGGTGCTGGGCGGGTTGATGGCGGTGAAGCCAAACGCGTCGACCATCAGCTTCAACTGCTCCGCGTTCAGAACCGCGAACGGGAAGTTGAGCCCGGCCTTTTCGGCATAGCTGGCGAGGTCAGCCGGTTTGAGGTCCGATTCGACGCTCAGCCCGATAAAGACAACCTTGTTCGGATCAAGCTTGGCCTGAGCCTCCTTGACATACCGAAGTTGGGTGGCGCAGTTTGAGCACCAGGTCGCCATGTTCTCGACAAACACCGTTTTTCCGGGGAAGTCGGCGAGCGTAAAGGTCTTTCCCGTTCGCACATCGGTCAGCTTCGTAGTCT
>Ga0073900_10001688_pt1 | contig 12073 bp, 9 predicted proteins | sample KloWWTmetKNB5Kit_FD_66666 | JGI IMG/M metagenome (GOLD analysis project Ga0073900, IMG submission 66666) | Active sludge microbial communities from Klosterneuburg, Austria, studying microevolution and ecology of nitrifiers - Klosterneuburg... | ecosystem: Engineered > WWTP > Aerobic digester >...
TTCCCCAATCCCCAATCCCCAATCCCCAATCCCCAATCCCGGCCCTCAATCAAATCCGTTCGCGAACAAGGCGTCGTAATTTGTCGGTGGCAGGTCGGGACCCTGGAATATGCCCATGGGCGCGTAGCCGGAATAGCCGGGGAAGACGTAGTAGATGTTCGGGTTGCCCATGCGCCGGATCAGGGCTTCGGAAACGATGCGCCGGTAATCGGTGGTGACGCCGACATCGGTGCCCTGGTACAGGTTGGCGGTGGCCAGTCCCGGGAAGGTGCCATAGACCTGGCCGCCATTGACCGCGCCGCCCAGTGCGATCATGACGTTGCCGTAACCGTGGTCGGTGCCGCCATCGGCATTCTCCTGCACGCGACGGCCGAACTCGCTGACCACGATGACGCTGGTGCGCGCCATGAGATTGCCTGACGAGGCGCTGGCAAGGTCGGTGTAAAAGGCGCTCAGGCCCTGCGAGAGGCTTTCCACCTGATTGCCGAAGTAATCGTAGGTGTTCGCCGGATTGCCTTGACCGACATGGGTATCCCAACCGCCCAGGTCGATCGTCGCCACGCGCATGCCGAGATTGCTCTTGATCAATTGCGCGATGTTGCGCAGCTGGTCGCCGAAGCCGCTGTTGTAGGAAAGCTCGTAGTTGGCACCGCCCGTTGGCTGGTAACCGCCGGGATTGCTGCTTGCGTTGTACAGGCCAAAATTGATCGGACGCAGCAGATCGAGCGAGGCCATGGTTTCCATGCCGGCGCTTTCCAACTGGGTCGCGTTGCTGTTCCACAAGGCGTGCATGCGGGTGACGGCGCCGACCAGGCCATTGGCGGAGTCGTCCTCTTCCCACGACCAGTGGAAGCCGTCGATGCGATAGTCCGAGGCGCTGTTCATGGTGATCGCGTCGGATGAACCGAGCAGGCTGCTGGCGGTAATGTTGCCCAGCGAGGTCGCCGGCAAGGGCACCACCGCCGGCAGGCCGCCACTGGCCAGGTGCCGAGTCAGCCAGCCGACGTTGTTGCCGGTGCCTCCACCAAAGCCGAATTCGAGGTTGGCCTGCGCATCGAAATGACTGCGGATCACCGGGGTCGGCTGGCTTTGTCCGGCGGCGACGATGAAGGCCAGACGGTTCTGGTTGAACAAGGTGCGCAGGCCGCTCGCACGCGGATGCAATGCCCAGCTCGTGCCGTTCAAGGTCAATGCGGCGCCCGTTCCGGAGGTTGGAATGCGCGTGCTGCTGCGGGCGGCTTCATAGTCTGTTCGATACGGACTGCCGGCTCCGGGCGGCAACAGGCTGAGTCCGTCCATTGCCCCGCGCAGGAAAACCACGACCAGGGTGTCGTTGGTCGCAGCAGTGGGCGCGTGATCGGGTGGCGCAAACCAGGCGTGTGCATGGCTGCTGGCTCCTGCGGCCAGCGTCGCCACGGTGCAGCCCTTGAGAAAATCGCGTCGATCGATGTGGGTCATGGCAGTGCTCCTCAGCGCCGCAGGAATTCGGGACTGCACAGGATCAGGCCGATCGCCGTGCGCAGGCGGGCAATCGTGTAGTGCCTGGAGAGATTGTTGATGTTCCAGGTGCCGGTGTTCGACGGGTGGCCGTTGTCGGTGCCATCGGTGGTGAGGTCGAGGGCAACCGTCGCCGCCACGTTCTGGCGCAGGAAATCGACAGCCACGGTATGCACCGGCTCGGGGCGGTAGCCGAGGATGCGATCGCACCAGTAGCCGATGATGTTGGCCGCGGTCCGCTGGCTTGTCGCAAATGCGCCCAGCGTCTGCGACTGCACATCGATGAGGAAGGCGTAGGCGTTGTTGTAGCTTTCGGTCTGATGCATTTCCAGCAGGCGTGGCAGCATTTTCAGCGTCATGCCCAATGTTCCCGTGCTCGACCAGGCGATGGGATCATCCGGATAGCCGTTCGGTGCCGGCCAATAGAACAGCTTGTGCCCGGCGGCCTGCAGGCGGCCCATGAACTCCTCGGTGGGCGTGTAGGTGGTCGTGTAGTCGGGCTTCGGCGTGAAATCGGCACCGGTTGCGCGCAGGGCACTGACGGCGCTCAGCGCCGGTCGCTTCATGGCGTTGCCCCAACCGTTCTTGAACTCGCTCGATTGCAGGATAACCTGCAGCACCTGGGCGATCTGGTCGCTGGCCTGCCAGGCCTGGTTGAAGACACTGGCGGCGCTGTCGATCAAGGCGGTCGAGGGGTTGCCGCCGACAAAGCGTCGGCAGATCTTGGCAGCCACGTGCCGCGCGGTACGCGGATGCCGGGCCAGCATGTCGAACAGGGTCACGCCGTCGGCCTGTCCTTGCGAGGCCGGGAAATAGCGGGCGAGGATGCGTTTGACTCCCTGGTCGTGCGTGCTTGAATCGTAGGCGAACTGGCCCAGCGGAACGCCAGCGATCGGCGTATAAGGCCAGTTGGCCCCGGAAATCGTCCAGCCGGTCAGCGCGCGCGCCGCCTCGTAGACATCGTCATCGACATACTTGAGCCGCTCCTCCTCGCCGTCCGCTGCGGTGTAGTGGCCGAGCAGGGTCATGTTGGCGAAGCTGTCCGGGTTCTGCACGATGCCGCCGTAGTTCTCGGCGCCCATGGTGTGCAGTTCGAACAGTTCGCGGGCGTAATTCTCGTTGGGATGCGAGGCATCGCTCGAGTAGAGATCGAGCATGTACATCATCGAGGCCGACATGCCGACTTCCTGCAGCATCGTGCGGAAGTTGCCGAACACATGCGGCCGGATCGCCAGCCGGTCGAAGGCCGGGAACATGGGGCCGCCGTCGTAATCCCAGCCGAAAACGCTGAAGTGATCGTGCCAGAAGTCAACCATGACCTCGAACAACTGGCGCTGGCTGTAGATCTGCCGGATCACCGTCATGCACTCGGTCTCGGCGATCGGCTTCATGCGCAGCGAATAGTTGTTGGTCACCGAATGATGGTCGTTCCACAGCTGATTCGGGGTCTTGTTCAAGGTGACGAAGCCGGCACTGGCGATGCGGGCATCGCAGGCACCGTCATTTATGGCTGCTGGATTAAGCTGGCGGGTCAGCCAGGCGGTCCAGCGTGCGTCGTCGCTGGCACCCAGCGCATTGAATTCGACGTGATCCTGGATCGAATAGCCGAATGTGCCGCGCGTCAGCCAGCGCACCGCTGCCGGCGGAAAGCTCAAGGCATCGGGACTTTGCGGCAAATCCTTGGTGCGCAATCCATCGCGTCCGGGACGACGCATGGCGAGTCCGCCATGCTCGACGCCGGCGCTGCTGAACAAGGCACCGAACAAGCGTCGGCGCGAGGCAAGGAATGCTGTGCTGGCGGGGACAGCGGGCATGGCTTGAACTCCAGGATGTCGTTTATTGCAGTATGCAGAGGGTTCCGCTTGGTAGCAGGAACTCGTCCATGCGGAATGCCTGGCAGTCGACCATGTTTCGCGATCCGACAATGTGACGGGAATCGCGTTGGTTGGCCACGCAAGCCGAACACCCCGGCGGCCCGTCGGATTCGGCTCAGATGATGCGTGGTTCGGCTTCGAGTTGCACGCCGAAGCGATCAAGCACGGTCTGCCGGATGTCGTCGGCAAGCTCCCGGATCTCATTGCCGCGGGCTCCGCCAAGATTGACGAGGACCAGGGCATGCTGGTCAGAAACTGCTGCAAGACCTCGCCGTAACCCCTTGAATCCACTGGCTTCTATCAGCCATGCAGCAGAGAGCTTCACGCTCGAGTCGGGCAGCTTCCAGGTCGGCATGGCCGGATGCTGATCGTGCAGGAACTGCGCGCGTTGGGCGTCGACCACCGGGTTCTGGAAGAAGCTGCCGGCGTTGCCGACCAGGCTCGGGTTCGGCAATTTGCGCGTGCGAAGGCGGGCGATGGCTTCGGCCACGCTGCGCGCATTCGGCTTGTCGATGCCGAGGTCGCGCAATTCCTCGCGCACGCCGGCGTAATCGAGGTGCAACTCGCGTTGGCGCGGCAGGAGGAAATCAACCGCTGTCACGATGTAGCGATCGCGATCGCGCTTGAACAGGGAGTTCCGATATCCAAACCGGCATTGCGCATTGCCCAATCGCACCAGTTGCCGAGCATGGCGATCCCAGGCTTCCACTTCGGCAATGAAGCCGGCTACTTCGACACCGTAGGCGCCAATGTTCTGGATGGGCGCGGCACCGACCGTGCCCGGAATCAGCACGAGGTTCTCCAGACCGCTGTAGTCATGGGCCAGCGTCCAGTGCACGAAATCATTCCACTTTTCCCCGGCTTCGACCCGGATCCGGGTGCGGCCGTCTTCCTCGCCGCATTCCTTGATGCCGAGCGCAACCATCGACAACACCACTCCCGGCCAATCGCGCGTGAGCAAGACATTGCTGCCTTCGCCCAGGACCAGCAACGGCCCGTTCTTCACCATTGGATAATCGAACAGTTCGCCCAGGGCTTGCGGGCGACGCACATCGATCAGAAGGTTCGCGCGCGCCGGCACGCGAAAGGTGTTGCGGCCTTCCAGCGAGGCATTCTCGACGATGGTGTAGCCCACCCCCTCGGCAATTGCCGCGTCGACGTGATAGCGCTTTTCGTTCATGTGCCGGCGCGGCCGGGCAGGGCGCGGATGGCTGCCACCGCCTCGCCGATCAAGGCCGGGCCGCGATAGACCATGCCGGTATAGAATTGCACGAGATTTGCGCCCGCCTCGATCTTGGCGACCGCATCGGCACCGCTGAAGATGCCACCAACGCCGATCAGCGGCAGCTTGCCGTCGAGGCGCTCGGCCATTCCGCGCAAGACGGCGGTGGATCGTTCGAACAGCGGTTTTCCGGACAGGCCGCCCGCTTCGTCTGCATGGCGATGCCCGGCGACGGCGGCACGCTCGATGGTCGTGTTCGTGCAGATCAATCCATCGATGGCACTGGCCAGCAGCACGTCGGCGATTGAATCCAGTTCGATTTCGCCGAGGTCGGGTGCGATCTTGAGCAGGATGGGCTTGCGCGCGCCGTGTCGGGCGGCATGGCGTTCGCCGGCTTCGCAGATCCCGTCTATGAAACGGCGCAGGGTTTCCTCCTCCTGCAAATCCCGCAGACCTTGCGTGTTCGGCGAGGAAATATTCACCGTGACATAACTTGCCCGTGCGTAGACGCGTTCGAGGCAGAAGAGGTAGTCGGCGATCGCACGCTCGTTCGGCGTGTCCTTGTTCTTGCCGATGTTGATGCCGAGCACGCCGTTGAAACGCGCGCGTTCGGCATTGGTGACCAGCGCGTCGACACCTTCGTTGTTGAAACCCAGCCGATTGATTACCGCCTCGTGCTCGGGCAAGCGGAACATGCGCGGCTTCGGATTGCCGGGCTGCGCGCGCGGGGTCGTGGTGCCGACCTCGATGAAACCGAAGCCCAGCGAAGCCAGCGCATCGATGTGTGCCGCATTCTTGTCCAGCCCCGCGGCAAGCCCGACCGGATTCGGGAATTCGATGCCGAACGCCGCGGTCGGCAGTGGCGCTGGTCGCGTTGCCAGCAAGGGATTGAATCCGGTCCGGTACGCCGTTTCGATTGCCCTCAGCGAAAGATCGTGGGCGCGCTCGGCATCAACGCAGAACAATACGGAGCGGGCAAGCTTGTACATCGATCAACGCCAGCCCGCCACGCCAAAACCCAACACGAGAATGCCGATGAACAACAGCACCAGGAGCAGGCCGAGGACCAGTTGCAGGTAACCCAGGATCAAGCCGGCAATGGCCATGCCGTCGCCTTCGATGGTGCCGGGCGGCATGCGCCGAATTTCACCACGCGCGATATGCCCGCAGATGACGGCGACCAGCGCGCCAATGATGGGCAGGCCAAACCAGGCGACGATGCCGAAAATCAGGCTGGCAATTGCAGTGCCGCTGGTTCGCATGGGTGGGTTCATGGCTTGCTCCGGGCGCACAGTCTAACCGCAGCATGAAGCCGGGTAGGGCTGGGCCGCGTGGGATGCGGATCATGGCAGCAGGAACCGGCCACCATGGCGACCGGCCCAATCCCGCAAATGACGCTGCTGCGCAATCAGAACTCGAACTTGATGCCCTGGGCCAGCGGCAGCTGATCGGAATAGTTGATCGTGTTGGTCTGACGGCGCATGTAAACCTTCCACGCATCCGAACCGGATTCGCGGCCACCACCGGTTTCCTTTTCACCCCCGAACGCGCCGCCGATCTCCGCACCCGAGGTGCCGATGTTGACGTTGGCGATGCCGCAATCGGAACCCGCCGCAGAAAGGAAGCGTTCGGCGTGCTTGAGGTTTTGCGTGAAGATCGCCGACGACAAGCCCTGCGGCACGTCGTTGTGCATGGCGATCGCTTCGTCCAGCGTCTTGAACTTCATCACGTAGAGAATCGGGGCGAAGGTTTCGGTCTGCACGACCTCGTCGCTGTTCTTGAGTCCGGTGATGACGGTCGGCAGGACGAAGTTGCCCTTGCCGTCCTTTGCCGCGCCACCCGTGGCCACCGTGCCGCCAGCGGCTCTGGCCTTTTCGACCGCGGCGAGGAACTGCTTGACCGCATCCGGACTGTTGAGCGGGCCCATCAGGGTCTTCGCGTCGGTCGGATCGCCGATCTTGCCTTCGACCTGCTTGTACGCCTTGACCACCGATGCGACCACTTCATCGTGGATCGACTCATGCACCAGCAGGCGGCGTGTCGTCGTGCAGCGCTGTCCGGCCGTGCCAACCGCACCGAACACGATGGCGGGCAGGGCCAGCTTGAGATCGGCCGTTTCATCGACGATCATCGCGTTGTTGCCACCGAGCTCCAGCAGGCTGCGACCCATGCGCATGGCGACACGCTCGCCGACGTGGCGACCGACCTTGGTCGAGCCGGTGAAGCTGATCAGCGGGATGCGACGGTCATCGACGAATGCCTTGGCCAGGTCGGTGCCGGCATCGTTGAACAGGAAGAACAGATCCGGGAAGCCGGCATCCTTCAAGGCAGTGTTGCAGATCTTCATGGTCGCGATCGCCGACAGCGGTACCTTCGGCGAGGGCTTCCAGATGCAGATGTCGCCGCAGATTGCCGCGAGGAACGAATTCCACGCCCATACCGCAACCGGGAAATTGAATGCGCTGATGATGCCGACCAGGCCGAGCGGGTGCCATTGGTCGTACATGCGATGGCCCGGACGCTCCGAATGCATCGTGTAGCCATACAACATGCGCGACTGGCCGACCGCGAAATCGGCGATGTCGATCATCTCCTGCACTTCGCCGTCACCTTCCGGTTTGATCTTGCCCATTTCCAGCGCAACCAGCGAACCCAACGCATCCTTGTGCTTGCGCAGCGCCTCGCCACACAGGCGCACGGCTTCACCGCGCAACGGAGCCGGCGTCGTGCGCCAGATCGCGAATGCGGCTTGCGCCCGCTGCATGATGAGGTCGTAGTCAGCCTGGTTCGAGGCGTGCACTTCGGCGATCACTTCGTTGCTTGCCGGGTTGATCGACTGGATGAGGCCGGCATCCGTGGTCTTCGACCATTCGCCCTTGCCGAGGTAAGTGCCGGAATTGGTCGCGGTCAAGCCGAGGGCCTTGAGTATGTCAGCGGACATGGAATCTCCAGTTTGGGTGACGGATCGCGCGCGTTTTGGTCGCGCGGAAGATGGGGTTTGTCGGTGCGTGCACAAGGACCCGGCGATTACGCCAGCGTGCGCTGAGGCGAACGGCGCATGGATCAGTGCCGGCATCACCTCAATGCGAGCCTGAATCCCGATGATCCACAACCATGCAGCCGCACAGGATAAGGCATCTGCGTCCGGACTAAAACCGCACAACCAGATCGAGGTGTCTCGTTGTCAGGGCGCAAGGTCGCGGAACTGCGGCTGTCGATGAGGGGATGGAACGAAGCGCCGCCAATGCACACGGGCAAGCCTTCTCTCGGCTTCTGTAGGAGCGCCTTCAGGCGCGAGCTTGCGGTGTTCCGTGACAACGGCTCGGCCTGAAGGCGCTCCTGCAGACGACTCACGGGTTCGCCAGCATTTCTCGGACACCGGGAATATCTGGCCTTTCTGCGCGTGAACCGCCCCCAATTCACGAGCATCGGGATTTGACCCTTGTGACCCCGCTCATTCCTTCCATATAGAGGGTCATGCGCAAGCCCGGGCAATCCAGCAGGCACACACGACAGCCGGAAGCACCGGCGGCTGGCGAGATGGCGACCGGTGAAGACCTCGACTCCCTGCTCGAGGCCGTGCGTGCTTGCACCGCCTGCGCCGGGCATCTGCCGCATGGTCCGCGTCCCATCGTCCAGGTCGGTGCGAATGCGCGCTTGTTGATTGTCGGCCAGGCTCCCGGTGCACGCGTCCACACCAGCGGCATTCCCTGGGACGATGCCAGTGGCGAACGCTTGCGCGACTGGATCGGCATCGACAAACCGGCTTTCCATGATCCGCAACGGGTCGCGATCATCCCGATGGGTTTCTGCTATCCGGGCAAGGGTGCCAGCGGCGACCTGCCGCCGCGCCGCGAATGCGCCGATCTCTGGCTCGATCGCCTGCTCGCAAGTCTGCCGAACATCGCCTTGACCCTGTTGATTGGTCAGTACGCGCAACGCCACTTTCTCGGCAAGAACGCAGCCGGTGGGGTCGGCGCAACCGTCGCCGCCCACGCACAGTTCGCACCCGCGATGATTCCGCTGCCACATCCTTCGCCGCGAAATATCGCCTGGTTTCTGCGTAACCCGTGGTTCGAGGCGGAACTGCTGCCGAATCTCCGCCATAAGGTACGCAAGGCCCTGGCCAAGAGAAACAAGGAATCGCCATGAGCAAGCAATCGAAATCCAAGTCGCCCGAGATCTGTCTGCAACGCGCCTACGAAGAGCCCGGCGCAAATGACGGCTACCGCGTCCTTGTTGACCACTTCTGGCCACGCGGTCGCAGCAAGCAATCTCTCCAGCTCGACGAATGGGCCAAGGATCTCGCCCCAGATGCCGGGCTGATCAAATGGTTTGGCCACAAGCCCGAACGCTGGCCGGAGTTCCGCCAGCGCTACCGCGCCTGGCTCGACGAAGCGGAACAGATTGCGCGGCTGAAGCAGCTGCTTGACGCCACTGGAGGCCAGCACATGACCCTGGTCTATGGAGCCAGAAGCGAGGTCGCGAACCAGGCGGTCGTGATTCGGGAGGCCTTGCTGGAGCTGCCGAAAGCTTGACCTGATGGCATTGCGGAAACGGACAGCAGGCTTGTGTCGCGCCGATCGTTTACAAGTGATGGCCATGCCGTAGTTGCAATCATTTGCGCATGCTGCACCACGCAGGCCCGTGCGGGGCCGTGCTGACGAGCGCGTGGCGCTACCTGAATCTGGTGGACAATAGCCGGGCGGCGCGCCATGTGCCGCGTGGCGACGAGCAGGCGACGAACACACTTATGCGCACCTTTGTATTGAGAGCCCGCGCGGCCCCGACGGAAAGCCAGGCGCTGCTGGCTTCCGTGGGCAAGGACGCGCATGCCGAAATCCTCGCCCACACGCTGATGAATGCGATTTTCGTGGCCCAGTCGCATCGGGCGGATGTGCGGGTCTATCTGGTGCTGGAGAGCACCAGGGATTTCTCCCGCACGATTCGATTCGAGGCCAATTCGATGCACGACATGGGTGGATTTCACGAACAGGCCTTGCTCGGCAAGATCGCGAAAGCACTTGATGTTTCCAGGGGCATGGGCAAGGAAGAGTCGCGGCCGGTGGAATCCGGCGTCGGCGTGCGCACCGTCAGTTTCGAGCGGCTGGTGCAGGAACTGGCCGCTGATCATCAGCTGTTCGTGATGGATCGCAAAGGCACGCCGATGCGCGAACAGGTGTTTGCGGACAACCCGTGTTTTCTGCTGACCGACCACATCCCGATGCCGAAAAACACCTTCCACAGTCTCGAACGCCTCGGCGCTAAGAAGATCACGCTGGGATCGACCATGCTGTTTGCCTCGCAGTGCATCGTGTTGATCCACCATGAACTCGATCAGCGATAGCTTGCGACTTGGGGGTCGCCAACGCAGACTATGGCAAATCGTCCACTATGAGCTGTCATCTCCGCCATGAACATTTCACAGTCCGATGATTCCAGGCCACTCGTCGGCCGCGCCGGCGGCCCCGGAACCTACCGCGCGAATTGACTGCCGAGTGTTCGCGCAAGACGGAGGTCGCATTCTTGTGCAAGCCAGTTGCAGAAGGGCAAGGTACCGCGCCAGCCATGATGGTTAATGCCATATGAGCCCGTTCAACGAGGATTCCCGGGTCAAGATCCCGGCGCTGTTGCACCTGGTGCGGCTGGGCTACACCTGGCTCCCGTTGAAGAAGGCGCGTTGGGATACGCGCAACAACATCTTCCCGGATCTGTTCGAGGAAGCGGTCCTTCGCATCAACCCGGGCACAGTCCGCGAGGACGTGCCGGCACTGCTCAACGAGTTGCAACTGACGCTTGCCGGCGAGGACCTGGGCCGTGGCCTGCACCAGCGCATCACCGCTCGCAGCGGGGTGCGCCTGATCGATTTCGACAATCTCGCCAACAATAGCTGGCATGTCGTTACCGAACTCCCCTTCATCCACGGCGAGGACGAATTCCGCCCCGACATCACCCTGCTGGTCAACGGCCTTCCGCTGGTCTTTGTCGAGGTCAAGAAGCCGATGAATGCTGGCGGCGTACTGGCTGAACGTGCGCGCATGGATCGCCGCCACGCCAACCCGAAGTTTCGCCACTTTTTCAACATGGTCCAGTTGATGGCGTTCTCCAACAACATGAACTACGACAATGGCCAGTTCGAGCCGGTGCAGGGCGCGTTCTATGCCGCATCCACCTATGGCGAGGCGCACTTCAACTACTTCCGCGAGGAGCGTGCGGACGAGCTGGCCACCGTCCTCGGCCCGGCGGATGAAGCTGTCGAGAATGCCGTGCTCGTCGATACCAACCTGGTAGCGATCAAGGGCACGCCGGAGTTCGAGCGCAACAAGGCGGCGGATTCACCGACCCATCGCCTGCTCACTTCGATGTTCAGCCGCGAACGCTTCGCCTTCCTGCTGCAATACGCCTTTGCCTGGCTGACAACGGAGGCCGGCATCGAAAAGCACGTCATGCGCTACCCGCAGCTGTTCGCCACGCTTGCCATCGCAGAGCGGTTGGCGGCGGGCGTTCGCAAGGGCATCGTCTGGCACACCCAAGGCAGCGGCAAGACCGCTCTGGCCTGGTACAACGTGCGCCATCTCGGCGACTGGTTCCAACGACGCCTGCAGGTGGCGCGCTTCTATTTCATCGTGGACCGTCTCGACCTGCTCAAGCAGGCCTGCGAGGAGTTTCGCATCCGCGGCCTGCATGTCAACGTGATCGAAAGCCGGGACGCATTCACTCGCGACATGAAAAAGGCCGTTGCAGTAGACAACAACGCTGGCGCGCCGGAAATCACCGTGGTCAACATTCAGCGGTTCGACGATGATCCGAACATCGCCACAGCCAATGACTATGCCCTCAGCGTGCAGCGCGTGTACTTTCTCGATGAAGTGCACCGCAGCTACAACCCCAAGGGCAGCTTCCTCGCCAATTTGGAACAGTCCGACCGCAACGCCATCAAGATCGGCCTGACCGGCACGCCGCTGATTGGCGATCAGCTGAAATCCAGGACGCTTTTTGGCGACTACATCCACAAGTACTACTACAACGCATCGATTGCCGACGGCTACACCCTGCGCCTGATCCGCGAGGAGATTGCCACGCGCTACCGGATGCAGTTGCAGCAGGCGCTGGCGGAGGTGGAAATCCAGCAGGGCGGCATCGAGAGGAAGGCCCTGTATGCGCATCCACGCTTCGTCGGCGCGATGCTGGATTACATCCTCGATGACTTCACACGATCGCGTGTCGCTTTCGGTGATGACAGCATTGGCGGCATGGTCATCTGCGACAGCGCCGAGCAGGCGCGTGAGTTGCATGGCCAGTTCCAGCACCGCAGGACATCGCCCACTCCCGTTGTCCGAGAATCAGCCAATGACGAGGTTTACGAGCGCAGGCGTGTCGCTGACAAGGTCCCCGCCTACAACAAACCCTTGACCTCCGCACTGATCCTGCACGACGAAAACAGCACGCAATATCGCAGCGATGAGATCAAGGCTTACAA